>Ga0334901_1001141_pt1 | contig 29930 bp, 25 predicted proteins | sample GraSluR3_MG_3_FD_207216 | JGI IMG/M metagenome (GOLD analysis project Ga0334901, IMG submission 207216) | Sludge microbial communities from methane-producing bioreactor in Wageningen University, Netherlands - Granular Sludge_15_08-R3 | ecosystem: Engineered > Bioreactor > Anaerobic >... | reverse complement strand
ATAGTCGAAAACGGTTTCTTCGAAAGTGATCTCAGGACCGTTAGCAGTTTTCTTTTCTTCTGACTGTGCCATTGCCAATTGGCTAAATCCAAAAAGTATGACAAAAATTAAAACTATGTTTCGCATTGTGTGTAGCATTTTTAATAAAGATGAAAATAACATTATTTGCCAACAAAATTAATAATTCCACGCTTAAATGATGTTAAATTTTCTGAATATTTTGAATTCTGTTAAATTTTTAGCAAGAATGGCTGATTTTGATCCTTACTGCCCTCGGTAATGCTGGTAAACCTTTCATCTTTTGTTTTCTTGCCTTATTTTTGCACCACTTTGATAATAAAGATTTAGTTGCTCGCTGAACAGGAAAACTGGTTGCCCACGGAGGTCGGGATATAATCAGTCAAGAACTGATCGAATATGTTTACAAAGTAAAGGTTCGCCTCATCCAGCAGGATGGTGACACCTATATCATTCCACTTAAACCCATTTGATTCAATGGATGTCAGAATTCAGGTTATTGGCTTTGTACGTAACGAATGGAGCGAAGCACAGCCCTTTGAGGCAAACAAAATCATGCAATCCATTTCAACTATTGAAGTGAAAGAAGCATTTGCCGATGGCTTATTCAAAATTGAAAATCAGAGCGAATTGCACATCCTCTGGCACTTTCATCAGTCCCAGGGTTATGAGCTTCAAACCAATACACGTTCGGGTGATTTTCGGGGTGTGTTTGCTTGTTGCTCGCCTCGCAGGCCAAGTGCCATCGGACTTACACGCGTTAAACTGCTACGACGCGATGGCAATAGACTTTTCGTAACCGGTCTAGATGCCCTGAACGGAACGCCAGTGCTGGATATTAAACCCTATGTGGAACCAAGCGAAATAGTGAAGCAGGCTGACAGGCAATGACACACAAGAAATAATTGTTTACGGTATTCTTACTTTTGTGAGTTATTTTCTGAGCTTGTTCAGGTTAATAATATTTGTCAATTCCGCCAAAACCTGAAATAAGTCTATTGTCCCTTGTTTTTTTGATGAAGTTAGTCAGTCGTTTTGTAAATTCTTCTGGTCGTTTTCTTGCGCTATCGATGTAGGCGATTCGTATTCGTTTGTACGGCTCAGAAAAATTCTGGTAGTTTTCCCAGGTTGTTTCATCTTTTTTTATTTCTTCCAAAATGTCCATAGGAAAAACAAACGCTTTCGAAATAATTTCCTGAACTGTTTTAAGCAGTGAAGGATGAATCAGCTTGTTCGCAGCTAAACATTTCAGTCGTTCTATATTGGGCTGTGAATAACTGCTTTTGGCTTGTCGCGGCGTAAATCGCTGAATTGTATGGTCTTCGTCCAGCTTTTTATTTGTGCTGTCGATCCAGCCGAAACAGAGGGCCTCTTCAACGGCATCGTTGTATTGAATGCGTGGTTTGCCAGTTGATTTTTTGGGGTTCACCAGCCAAATTTCATTCTCACTCTCAAAATGCTGCTGAAGCCAATTTCTCCATTCAGCCCTGGTTTTTATGTTAAGTATTTTTTCTGTCATTGATTTGTGCTACTGATCAAACAAATTATCATCTTACTCTTCCCGAAACTTTTAACGTCTAACAATACTAAAAATACAAAATGGCATCATGCCTTGAGAACAGTTCAGAATCGTCAGGTTGCACTTGCTCAATTTATCAACGTTAATCTTATTCATTTAAGTTTTTCTTCAAATAAATCATATCAATAAGTTGTATGTCATCCTCGAACATTGGGTGGTCGTAATTGTCTGTGAAGAAATTCTTTATCCGATGTGACTTTACGAATCCACAACTTTCGTAAAACGACAAGATGGCCGGTGTTTCGCCTGTCCCGACAAGCATTGTTTTGTAGTCGTTTTTGTAGAAATCAGCAATAAAGTTTATCAATGCACTACCGTAGCCTTTGCCTTGATATTTTTCGTATGTAGCTATGTTTTTCAGCTCGCAGCTTTCCTTATCTATCGGCACTACGATGCAAACACTTTTCAAATCGTCGTCATACAAAGCAAACAAGTCTCCATTCGGCAAATATTTGTCAATCATGGTTTCCTGCTCGTCTGCCAACCGCAATAAGTCGAGGAACTGTTTTTTATTTTCGGTAAGCTTTTCTATTCTCATTATTTTGGTGTTGTTTCCGGATTTATGAAGTTAATTGTTCGGTGTGAACGTTTTGCAGCTATAAGAAGTTGGCGATTTCGAAGCACAAAACTGTCAACCTGCACGAAAGCTTGATTGAAAAGCTGAACTTCATTTAACCACTGAACCGCCAATTTCTTATAGGTGCTGTTACAGGCTGGCGTTCTTGTCGTCCGTGTCTTGCAACCCTTGTTCTTATTGAGTTTTGCAACCAACTGTCCGAATGTTTTTATGTCGGATTGTGTGTTGGCGTTTTTAAAATTTTTAGAAGGGAAGGGAATTTTTAATTTTTTCACTGCGTGGGACAGGCATACTCTTTGGCAAGCTTTGGCTTGTGTGTCGGCTTGCGGGGCTTGCCAATGTGTATGACTGTGAAGGGTCGGCATTTTATTCTTCTTCTTTTGGTTCTTCTTCTTTATTTAAACTTTGCCAATCGTCAGAAAGGTCTTTCCAATTTACTTCTCGTTCTGATGCTCTTGTCCAAACATCCCAGAAGTCTGGGTCGTCAGATTTAGGTCTGTGTTCGGGCTTGAGTTCGTTCATCTCAACAAGTATCGGAAGTGGTGATGCCCAACCTAATAAAATCGCTTTTCTTGTCGGAAGAATTGGAAGTTCCTGTAAAAGACCGCCAATGTTGTCAGGAACAAGACGTCTTACTAATTCTTGGTCACGGTCGTTTACAATTCTATGAAGTAAAAATGTGTTGCATTGAGAAAGAACTGTCGGAGAAAGTTCTGATGGTCTTTGTGAGGATAATGTCAGACTTAATCCAAATTTTCGACCTTCTCTTGCAATTTTTTCAAATGATTCCGTGCAAAGTTGGGAAGCAGAAATTTCCTCAGAACTTTCATTATATCGCTTTATGAAGTTATGTGCTTCTTCCATAACAATAACTGTTGGCAATAATTGGTTATGCGTTCTTCTGTATCGTTGAAGTGATTCAAAGACTACTCTTGAAATAACTGAAACCAAAAGATGTGTAATATCTGAGGGAACAAGAGACAGGTCAATTATAGAAATACCATTAATTGTTTTATCAAGCCAATTCTCTAATGATACTTCCTTATCGTCAGCAATAATTTTGTTCATTCTTGTATCTGACAGCATTGACCTCATACGCATTATAAGGAAGTCAACAAATTGAATTACACCAGCCTCTTGTGAAAGTCTTTCAACGTGGTCAGGTATTGCTGTTACTTCAAATGGTATTGGAGTGTCTTCATTTGGACCTATTGAAATTTTAAGTCCTCCGAAATTGTCGAGTAGATTTTGGATAGCTGCTAAAGAAATTTCGACATCCTCTCTCGAAAAGGAAACATAGTATTCGACTAATTCCTGTCCCTTTTGAAATGACTTATACTTTGAAGCAGCAATTCGAGAAATTTCATCCGCAAGCTCAATAAACTTAGGTTTCAATTCCCCATCCTCACAATTACTCTCAAATAATTTTGCATCAGAAACTATGCTCAAAAGCTTATTACCAAAAGCAGTAGCACTGTCTTTGTAATTTGCAGTTGTTGATAAATCAACTCTTAAAGATGCATAACAACTTGAAAAATGACTTCTTGCTCTTGTTTGAAAATCCGAAATTCCATCTGTTTCACCAGAACGTAATTCTCTTAATGCTCGTCTTAATATTGGTCTTTGTGTTCTCCCACTTGCATTAGAAAATGAACTCCATTCATAGCTATTCCACAACCAAGCAGGAACTTTCAGTTCTTTGAAAGTTGCCTTTTCCGCTTCTGTTAATTCAACCTTGAATTTTTTAATATCGGAGTTCAGGTCATCAAAGGCATTTGTATATTCTCCATTCGGGTCAAGAATGATAAAACGATTATTTAACTTTTGCCCTTCAGGTAAGCTTTTAGAAGCTTCCTCAAGCGACCATCTTATTACACCTGCTACGCTGCAAGATTTTCCACTTCCAGTATTTCCAAGTATTGCAACGTGTCTGCCAAAAAGTTTATCAGGATTTATTTTTACTTCTGCATTTCCTGCAATGGGGGCAATGCCTATTTTTACGACTGAATTTTTCTCCTTGTTTTCAACTATTGATTTTAATTGGATGTCAGTTGGAAGTATAACAGTATCACCGATTGAAGGGAAACTGTAAACGCCTCTTTCTAACTTGTAAGTTTTATCTTCAATTTTGCCTTCCTGCTTTAATGTTCCCATTGGTGTTATTGACATCTTCCGCAATGGGAAAGGCAAATCAATTAAATCAAAATCTTTGTAACCCTTTCGTTTGGGATATTGGCTGTGTTCAACTCCAATCCAACTGATTAAACCAACTAATGCACCAACTTCATTAGGAATTAATACAAATCCGTTAATTCTCGGAAAAAGGGAAGGAGTGCCTGTATTCAATGCGGTGTTTTGTGGTGCTGATATATCAAGCATCACTTTTATTTCATTCGGTGAAACATAATCAACCGTTCCGATTGTCAGATTTCTTAAATGGTCGTAATCGTATTGGTTAATGTTGCTCATTCCTCACCTTTATTATCGTTTACTGAATTATCTTCACCCTTATTTCGGTCACCTCTATTGTCTTTCAGTTTTTGCATTTTAACTGTCAATCGGTCAATTGCAGATTTCGGCAAATAAAATTCAACAAGGTTTTTAAGGTCTGCGAAATGTTCGCCTATTAGTAAAGTGCATTGTGCCGAATTTTTGTCTTCTAAAAATTTTACTATTCGTTCTCTCGATGAACCAAAATTTACAGGGTCTCCTTCATTTGCGTAATTCCTATCCCAAGCTATCACAACCAAATGAGTAGATGGAATTGTAAGCATATCTTCAATCACTCTGTTAATATGACTGTCGCCAAACCCATATCCGTAAGTAATGATTACCGAATTTGGTTGACAAATTGCGGACGAAAAATCACGGAATAATTCAGCATACGGATAAAATGCAGTTTCAATATCTTTTGATGAATTGGGGTAAATTACAACTTGTTCAGTAACATTTGATGGAATTTCAGGATGAGTATCTGTTGCACCAAAAGGTAAAAGCGACCTGATGATTTTATCTCCTGTGAATTTCCAATCAATAGAACCGTGCAATTTTGTAATTCTGGCAACACCTTCAACATATCGGGGTTCGCCTCTGATACCTGGCGGATTGTAATGATAATCTAATTCAAGTCGTGTATTTCGGAATATCGGTTGTATTTTCCCTTTAAATCTGTCCAATAATAATACCCCTGTTTCATCACAAGCCAATTCAATAAACCTGTCATAATTTGTTGTAAATAAATTGAGTCGTTCTCTTGATGCTGCTCTGCTTGTAAAGCTTAGAATAAAACTTTTCAGCAGATTAAAAGCAAGAATTCCTTTTTCATTATCTGTTTTCAGTTTGCTTAAAAAATCTCGTTCTGTTTTAAGAATTGATTTTATGAAAGCAAGTAGCTTGGTGTTTAGTTCTATTTCTAAATCGGTGTGTCGTCCATCATCAAGTATTTTTAAGCCATTAATCAGTTCCAACGCAATACGAATATCATCCTCGATATTCGCTTCGCCTCTATTCATTTTTTTGGCTGTTTCATCAGCTTTGGACTTAATATTATCACTAAGTCCGTTTTCAAGTGCAAGCCGTGTCATTTCTTGTGGTATTACACCTGCGGTAAAAGAAACGGCACTTGTTAAACCTGTTCCAATGAGTAATGATAGATGTTCACTTTGAAATATGGCAGAAAGCCAAGGTTCAACCTCCTTCTTTAATTCTTCCGCATTGATTTCTCCAATATCAGAAGTGCAAACAAGTTTTGTGTTTGTTTTCAGAATGTGCTTTTCATTCCAATCTATGCCGAAAAATTCCATATCTCTTTAATTTACTTTTTGATTACTCAATTTCCTTTATCGTTTCATCTCCACTGATATTCCTGATTTTTATTCTTTTCGGTTTTTTATCGCTTGCAATTTTACCGTCCCAAAATTCTTTTGTTTTGGTTCCGTCCTTTATCACATAACCGAGTTTGTCAATTTTAATTTCGGTGTTGCTGTACCATTGACCTTCTGAATTTTCACAATCCAATGAAATGAGTTCAATCAGTTCCAAACCTTCTTCGCTGATGCTGATTGGTTCAAACTTCTTTCCTTTGGTTAATGATTGCAGATTGCCTTTTTGATTGAACTCATTGATTTTTTGAATAAGACGGTCGCTGATGAATTTGGTAATTTCGGTTTCGTAGCCCTCTTTGGTTTTTGTGGTATTAAATTCTACAATATCCTCAATCACAATTTCGTGAAGTAGGTTTTTCAGGTCTTTGAGTTCTACTTCAATTTCGGTGGCATTGTTTTCTTTGATGAATTTTTCAACTGCCTTTTGGTCGTCAATATCTATGTAATAGACAATTACTTTTTTGGCGTTGACTTCCAAGTTTTGTAATTCCTGATTGATAATGGTGTTAACGGTCGGAATGTCCAAAACTTTTTCCTGTGTATTGAGCAGGTTAGGCACATATACTGGAACTGTTCCCAACTTTGCTTCTGTCATTGCTCCAAACCAAAAATTACTCACACCCTTTACGCCTTTTTGTAATCCGGGAATAAGCGTGGCGAGTTTATCTAATGTCTGCTGTGGATTTCTGAATAAACTAACTCCATCTTTTATTTCTAAAATCTGAAAATCGGCTTTAGCTTCAACTAATCTGTCTCTTACTGTTTGAATGCTGTTTATACCAATATCAACGTGGATAAAGCTTCGTCCTAAATCATTTGCAACTTTAGCAGTAACCCCACTGCCTCCAAAGAAATCGGCAATTATCATATCTTCACTACTACTTGCCTTTATTATTCTTTCCAATAAAGCTTCAGGTTTTTGAGTTGCATATTGTTGATGTTCTTGACTTAAAGTAAAAACACCGGAAATATCCCAAACGTCATCTACTTGACTAATTCTATACTCACCATATTCATCAGCAGAAGATTGTCTTCCTTCAAAACTTGACTTAAATCCGGGCCCGTATAAACAGAAATAATACTCTTTTATTTCTTGCGGAGTAAAGACCCAATCAGCCTCTTTGGTATAAAAGAATATTGTATCGTGTTTCCTTTGAAATTGTTTGTTAGATAAATTCCCTGTTCTATAATGCCATATTATTTCGTTTCTAAAATTATCTTCTCCAAAAACTTCATCCATTAGGATTTTCACATAGTGACCAATGTGCCAAGACAAGTGCATATAAATACTGGATTTTTCACTCATAACCTCCTTAATTGCCATTAGATTTTCATACATCCAGTTCAGATAATCTTCTTTCTGCCATATATCCCCATACATTTTTTCATCAAATGCTCGGAGTGTTTCATTATCCATTTCTTGTTCTGCAGCTTTTATTTTCTCCGCAAGTTTTGGATTTTTTCTTATAAATATTCTTTTAGCATAATCTGCACCACTGGCAAAGGGTGGGTCAATGTAAACCAAGTCCACTTTTATGCCTTGCTCTTTCAGATAGGCACAAGCAGAAACACACTCACCACGAATTACCAAATTTTCAGAAGGTTTGCCAACCGTTTCAATTGGTTCAACTTCATAGTAGGGCATACCTCTTTTAATACGGTCATACACTTTATCATTTTCACGGTATCGTAATACACGTTGTGTTCGGGTGATGTTGTCCAAAATGGCTTGTCCTTCAACCGTGTTTGGATAATATGGAATGTATTTTATTGGCATATCTTAATCGTTAAAAAACTGGTTAATCTTGTTATTCAATTTGGTGATGTTGGCTGCAATGTCTTTGCTGTCCTCCAAATAGAGGAAATCAAATCGCTGATAGCCGAATTTTTCTTTGTTGAGTTTCAGAAACTCGGTCTCCACATAATTTTTCTTTTTCTGAAATACTTTGTCCTCTGCATAAACAGAACCTTTGGTTTCAATAAGCAGGGCTTTGTGAATTTTATCCATTGCCGTCCGCTTCACAATCAAAAAGTCGGTGGTGTATTTTCCAACATTTTTCCAATACCTGCCTTCTTTAGCAAAACAGTTAATTACAAACTCAGTCAAACCACGTTCACCGTTGTAGTAAATTTCCAATTTCTTGTTTTTGAAATCGGCTAACTGCAATGCTTTTTGAAGTGTTTCAATTTCAAAACCACTGCTTCCGCTTCCGCCAAAGTTGTATGGTAAATAGTGAAAAGTATGATTTTTTGATTTTACGGGTAGTGAATAGTCCTTACCGGATTTGAATGTTTCCCAATCAGGAGCCCACTTTTCCATTCCCTGGGCTTTCATTCCTTCTACCATTGTATCATAAGCTTTGCGAACTTCTTCCCAATCAATATTTACTTCTTCATCGGATTTATCCAATTCTAAAATTTTAGTTGTGTCCGCTTCATTTGGGTAAAGTCTTGCATTCTTTTCTACCTCTGTCAATCGCTCTGCAATCAATAATTCGGCTTGTTTAGGAATTACTTCTGTATCGGTTTGTAAATCTCGTTTGATGCTGAAAGCCAAGCGGATTTTTGATTGAATGGTGTGCAGGTCGTATAACTCATTGAAAAAACGCTGTCCTTCCTTTTCATAAGAAACCGTTTCAAATATTTCGTTCAGTTCGCTATCGTATTGGTGCAACTGTGCTTCTGAAATCAAACCGAAACTTTCTCTTGAAATTTCAAAAAGCCATTGATTGAAATTGGCAAATGCAATTCCTGTTTCATTGATAACATCAATTTCGCCTGTGTCAATGTTGGCTATGTCGCTGGTTGTTATCAGGGCAGATGCTTTGAAATTGTCAATATTTTTAAGCAAAGCTTTTAGTTTAGCTTTTGTATTCGGTGTTTCTTCTTCATCAATTGCCTGATAGGTTACTTTCATTTGATAGAAATCCACTTTCGGCAATTGCAAAAAGTCCATTCGGGAATGTCTGTCAATGGTCTCAGGTTTTCCAGTTCGCTTAGTGCTGTTCAGTTCTTCAATGCTTGTGTTTTGCTCCTGTTTCAGTTGTTTGTTCAGCGTATCAGCATTGTCTTTGTTCAGCCAAATCAAAGCGGTTTCTTCTTTGTCCTTGTCCACTTGGCGTAAACACCTGCAAGAAGTCTGTAAAACCATATTTTGAGGGCTGTCGCCTTTTTGAGAAAGTATTACGCCTGTTAAACTTGGGCAGTCCCAACCTTCTTTTCCAACCTGAACTAAGAGAATGTAACGCTTTTTTGAAATTGGTAAATCCAATGAACGAAACTCTAACTCGCTTCCTTCGGGTTGTGGATGTGCTTTGTTTCCTTTGTGAAAGCGTAAAATTTCATTGGGGTTTATTTTCAACACACCTGTAAGGAACGGATAAACTTCTTCCTCTAATACTTCAATATTGCTGCAATAAATAGCGACTTTTGCAATAGTTCCATTTTCGTAAACCTTGTTTTTGTATTGAGTGTCGAAATCCTCAATGCCTTGTTTGATAATTTGGAAACGGTCAAGGTTTTGTCCGATTTTTACTGTTGGCGTTTTTAGAAATTTCCTAATTGCAGTTACAAGCGGATAATAATAAACTGTATTGGTGATTTGAGAGAATTTAAACTCATAATCGCCTGCTTTGATTTTTTCAGCACTTTGCAAATATGGTGTTCCCGAAAAACCTAAAACGGTTGTGATATTTCCTTTGCTGTGCCAGTAATTAACTGCTTGCCTTAATTTGATGTCGTCTGTTGCTGCGTGGTGAACTTCATCTATGAGGATGGATAAATTCGGGATTTGACCGAATAATCGTTTTAGGTCGTTTGTTGTGTCTTTTTCTTCTTCGTCTAATTCAAGTTCTGTTTGTGCATTGAATGTGAAACTTTCCAAAATCACTTTTTCAGCGTTCACTACAAACACTTGCCCGAATGGATTAGGCAAACAAGCATTTACTTTTTGAGCATTCGGGTTTCTTGCCTTGTTACTTTTCTTTGCTGTTTTCTGCTCGTCCAAAACTTCAAACTTCAACAATTTTTTCAGGTTGCTTGCTGATGGTTCGGGTAATACCCAAGAAGGGTCAAAGTTTTCAATCGTTTTTAAACTCGGAACAATGGAAGATTTCAAGCCCGAGGGAATAAGCACTAAAAAATTATGTGCAAATGCCTTGTTTTCGGGTTCGTTGTCGGCAAAATACAAGTCAAGATAAATAAAAGCAGCCATCAGGAAGGTTTTACCTGCTCCCATCGGCAAGCTCATTAAATAGTCGGCATAGTTTACATTGTAAAAAATGCTTTTAATGATGGTGTCATAATCTAACGAAGCGGGATTTGCTTTGATTAGTTTTTCCAGTTCAGGGATATATGTTCCGTTACCGTTTTTCTGTCTTGCAAAGTCAAAGAGTGCAAAAGCATTTTTATTTTGAGTTAAATACTCTCTTGCAATTTGGTTGATGTCAAGTTTTGCAAGGTCAGTTCCGTTGGTGAAAAAGCCCTCTGAAAAAAGTTGCCAAAGCGGTTTATTTTGCCATTGAATTTTCAGGAACAAATAAGTTTCAATTGCTTCAATTTGGGTATCACGCAAATGTCCTTTGTCACGGATATATTTAATCAAATCACGAATGGTGCAGTCGTCAGACTGCAACCATTCGTTTTTCTTATGTTGTATGATATAATGAAGCATTACTTTTTCTTGTATTTAATTTTCTGTTCTGCTGCTTTCAGCACTTTGTCAGCCAAATTTTCGTCTTGTAAGTCATAAGCAACTTTATCACTCAGCCACGCAACTAAAAGTTCATCCTTGTCTATTTTGTAGAACTTGGCAAATTTCAAAACCTGTTCTTTGGTTGGTTTCCTGTCGCCCCTTTCAAACTTGCTGATAATAGCTTGGTCAATTTCCATTTCGGCAGCTACCTGTCGAAGGAACAATCCTTTTTCTTCTCTTGCTTTTCTGATTATGTCACCGAAGCTATTCATAAGACAATATGTGTTTTGACAAAACTGGTCAAAAGTAAGTATTATTTTCCAATTGCCCGTCCGTGCGTTGGCAAAAATTTAGCTCTTTTGGTTTTGCGAAGGGTCGGGCTTGTGTGTCGGGCAAAACCAAATGTGCTAAATGTGCGGCTGGTAAGAAAAAATTAAAAATGCGGGTGGGCAAAAATTTTAAAAACATTCGGGTCGGCTTTGAGTGTCGGCTCGTTGGTTTGTGTCAAGTTGTTAAAGAACTGTCCAGTTAAAAGTCCGCTTAATTGTCAGGTTGCAAAGTCTCCGTTTTTCAGTCATCACTGTCAGGGTTGCACTGTCTTTTTACGCTTGCCTGTAACGTTTTGCAGCTAACCGAAGTTGGCGATTACGAAGTGCAAAACTTGAATATAAAACGAATGTTAAACAGAAGCAAAAACTCTCATATAACCACTGAACCGCCAATTTTGGTTAGGTGCTGTTATGCCCAGTGCTTTTAATTGTCAAACTTAAAAATAAACATAAAATGAGAAATTCAGATTTTAAAACCCGATTTGCAAAAAGAAGAAAGTTGTTTAACATCTTCTTTATTTTCAACCTTTCAATAATTATAGCTGTCATTATTGGTGCTGTAATTTTAGGTTACAACATTTTCACTAATCCAGAAGGTGTCGGTGATTTCTTTGGTAGAATTATGAAAGGTTTCAGCGGTGTCCAGTAGCATTGGGCATAACGTTGACGGTATGGCCAGTAAGGGATTGCGGGCGATTTCCTATCAAGGTACATGAAAAGTTGAAGCGGGCTACATACCTTCGCATACCTCTGAAACCCTTATTGGCTACACCGTGTGTTGGCCACAGTTATTTATTTGTCTATCATTGTTTTAATCTTGTTGAATGTCTTTTCTGTTTCAATTTTATCTTTGAAATTGATGATAATTTTGTCCCCATTATTTTTGGTCATTATCAAATATGGAAATAAATCAGAATGGATTAACAATCTGCTTTTGCCAAATTTATCAAGGTTGAAAAACCCTTTTTTGATATTACCAAAACTAAATCCATTAGTCCGCATTATAATTGTCGGTAATTCATTAGAAAGTTCAACATTTTCAATTTCGCCTATACTTATTTCAAATCCGTACATTCCTGAAAATCGAATCTTATCATTACTGTAAATTGTCTTTGATGGGATAAATCCATAAGTTATTAACCCAATAACGAATAAAAATACCAATCCAAGAATAGAATATGTCAGTTTAGTTTTCTTAGTCTTGTTATGGTCAAATTTCTGAGCATTTATAACTAAAATTGTTGCCCCGATTAAAGTCACTATCAATATCATTGAATTGGCAATCATTGTAAAACCAATCCATTTAAATAAATAGTATCCGATTATAATTGACAATCCGATAGTGATTAATCCATTGCGCATAAAAGTCGATAAACCTTCAATGTCAACATTTTTCTTTTTGTCTTTGGACATAGTGTTATATCCAGCAATCAAATCAGGAGCGGATTTAACTAAAAATCCAATACCAATCATGAATAATCCAACTATCAAATTAAGTATATCCATTGTCTGTCAGTTCTTTATAATTGTGGCCAACGGTCCCGGTATATGAAAAGTTGGGCACTTCGGAGCACGTCACTGTCAAACAGATACAAAGTTTGAAGCGAGCTACAACCCTTGATTTCAGTAGTATCTGCCCAATTTTTTATATACCGTGTTATGCACTGGCGGTTCTTGTCTGTCCGTAGGTTCCTGTCAAATTGCACTTTCATATTAAACTGTCAATACTTTCATTTCTGTCCTTTTTGCCAGGGTCGGTGGTGCGTTGGAGTGTTTTAATTTTTTCTTTAAAGAGGGCGAGAAAAATTTTGAAATTCTTCTCTTGGCTGGGAAAAAAATACTCTATTGCAAACTTTGGTTTAAGCGTTGGATTTTGCGGTTTGCAAGAGTGTATTTTTTGTGGCATGGCAATATCAAATAATAGCTGCATCGTGTTTTTGCCTTAAAGATTCTCCTTCAACATTAAATTCTGCGAGTAAGTCAGGACTTGCAGCGAGATGTATCGAGTGAGCAATTAAATCATAAACATCCTGAAAGCAGTATATTTCAGTGCAGTGCTTTTGAATTAGCGCTTCGGCAACTCTCAAATTGTTAGCAGCATTACAGTTTGAAAATTCTACTCCCTGAAAAGTCCAAGTTGTCAAATTGATCTTGCTTTTACCAAGTTTTTTAATACCGTCCACAGAATGCAAAAACAAATTATCCAACAAAACCATAGAAACGGAATAATTTTCTGCTGCATTGTTGTATGTAATCAATGAGCCTACTGGCAATAATACTTTCCGCTTGATTTCGGGAATGCTTTCAAAGTCTGAAATGAGCTGAAATGTTTTGTCTAATTCCAATCGATATATCGGACTTTTATTATCATCATGGCTCTGTGGATTGAGAATAGTTTTTCGTAAAACTAAAAATGCATCTCTCACTCTTTGGGGTAAGATTTCTCCACAATCCTCATAATATTTCACCAGATTTTGAATCAAAGTATCAAGTTTTGTGATGTCGTTAGTTCCCCAATTATCGGTTTGAGTTGACCGATATTCAATTGGCAACTTTGATTTCACTAACCGTTCAATTTCTTTTCGTAAATAGTTTGCTGTTGCCGCATAATCCTTAGCTTTGAAATACTCTTCTGCTCGTTTGATGTATGTTGGAGAAGGATTCACAATTGAAGGTTCATCACGCAAAATAGTATTGGTGCCATCAGGATTGTTCTGAACAATTCTATCGTAATACATTTCCATCAAACTCCACGTTGCCGTGTTAATATGTTCTTTAGCAAGGTCAAACCAATTACGGTCATAAGTAGTTATGAAAACCTGATAGTCAGAGAATTCATTGTTAATAATATTGATTAGTGGAATTCTGTTTGAAGTGTCCAAACCAATGAAAACATCATCAAGAAATAAGATTTTGTATTGAACATTGGGTGGATTAATTTTTAGTGAAGCCAAATAAGTGCAAATTGCCAACGCTGATAACCTTGCCTCGTTTAAATAAAACTGATAACCGTCATTAATTGAATGAGTCCCGTAAGTAATATTGAAACGAATATCCTCGTTGCCGAGTTTCTTGTGACTTACTTCGGAAACTTTTAAACCATCAATTGTTAATGTTATTGCATGATCGAAATAAGTTGAAAGCAAACGATTCAACTCAGTCTGCAAGTCGGTCAAGATTGCAGCTAAACTATCGTTAAAAGGGTCAAGTGAAAGCTGAGCTGGCGTTAGTGCTTTGTATTCACTCCAACGCCTATCCATTGTTTTAAATTTAGAGATTCGTTCCCACTCTTTTTTCAATGGGGTCGTATTATCAAAAGGAATTATGTGTTCTGCAAGAATATTGTTTACCAACAAATCAAAAAGGTTGGGATTCTCGCCTCTTTTTTCTATTAAGTAAGTACGAAGTAATTGTACATAGGTAAGAAAACCACCAGCTTTAAATGCTTGCTGTATATATGATCCAGTATTTGTATCTGAAAGCCTGGTGTCAGAATGAAAAGTATGTGTTACAGAAAATGCTCTTGTTGCTGGCGGTGAAAATGTAATTTGAATCATTCCGTCATCAGCCAAACGAAAACTATTTTTTTCAAATAAAACTTCTACTCTTGATGATTTAAAAAAATCATGCACTGCTCTGAAGAATGAACTTTTTCCACTTCCATTTTCACCATATATTAAAAGATTATTCCCGCTTGAGATGTCAATCGTTTCTTTGTTGTAAAATGCACGGTAATTATCAATAAGAATTGAAGTGATATTCATAACTACTTTTCAATTGTCTTGATGAAATCAATGGTGTCCATATTGTAAAGTGCATTCTTCACGGGATGTTCTTTTTGACTGAACCTTTCATACTCCGATTGAATTAACTCCATTCTTTTTGAAGTGGATTTTATTTCGCTTAGCGGTTTCAGGTCTTTCAGATGACTCAGAACTGAAAGGTTTGCTTTTGCAATTTCATCTTCAAAATACAATTCATAAACAAGAAGATTATTAAGTGATTCAAAGAAGGCATCAACTATAGAGTTAACTGAATGTCCGTTCGCTTTTTGTGTTTTGCATTCAATCAAATAGTCAGCAATGATTTCAAATACACCTTGCGTTTTATCATCAGCAAGTTTGATAGGAGTTTCTGAAAGCGGAATCAAATACAACTCTAAACTTTCTCCTTTGCGTTTGCCTTTGTGATAAAACCATTTAAAGTAGAGCTTTGAATTTAGTAGTGCCAAAACATATTTCAACTTAACCTTTGTGTCCTTCTGAATTATGAAATAAACATCAGCACTTGCATACCAACTTACTTCGTTGTAGCCGAAAGTATTTTCCATGCTTCTTTGGGGAACAACAATTTTGGGCGATTCAAAGTATTCAACATCTCTTGCGTATGATACACAATAGTATGCACCACGCTTAAAAGCAGATGCAACCATAACATAAGAAATATCGTGATACCCTTTGACAAATTTGTCATAAACGCTGCTAGTTATTACAGGTGTTCCGCTTCTTGTATTTCGGTTGATAAGGATTGGCTTATACTTTTCAAAATGCTCTAAAAGATTAGATCCAATTTTCTTTTCCGTTTTACTTGTATAGTAAATTAATTCTTCATCTGTATCCTCGTTTGTAATCCATTTTGAAACATCTGAATTTTTGAACCAAGGTTTCAAGAATGATTTTTCTGTTTCGTTCAAACCAAGTTTTTTTACAGCCTTTTTAGTCAAAACAAAAATTCCGTCACCAACTTCACCATAAACATCATATTTGGAAATGTGGCTCTTGGATAAACTGTCTGCGCCTGTTACAATGCCTTGTGTTATGTGACAAATTTCACCAAGTGGTTTTCCATTTTCTTTTATGATTTCTAAAAAGCTGTCAATCCCGGAACTTTTAGATTTTTCATTTTGTAAACGGATGTAATTTAAATTGCCTTCGTAAATATTTTGGTTTGGCATGGTGAAATAAGAAGTGTCTTCATCCGCATCAAGTAAAATTTTCTTCAAAGTTTTGGAATCTGCAAACCCTGTTTTTTGGGTACTGATAACCTTCACTGGGTGGTCGTCATTATCCTTGGTAAGAAACGTAATTAGATTGTGCTGTCCCAAAGCAGACTCAAAGATTTTTAACTCATTGAAATTTATCAGTTCACGAACCGAAGTTCTATTCTTGAAATCTTTTCTCAAAAGGTCAGCGTAAGTTGCCGTGATGTAATAATTGGTAGTAATAAAATTGATTACCCCGTTTGATGCAGAAATATTGATAGCATGATGAAAGAAGAAATAAAAATAATCCATTCTTCGCTGATGAAATTGCTTTCCAAGTTTGGTTTCCTTAACTGGTCGGAAAATTTCATTGTTTCCTTTTTGACCAATGTACGGTGGATTTCCGATTACAATGTCAAATCCTTTATCAACTCCAAACATCCATTGCATATCAAACCACTCAGTAATTTCATCAGAAAAAGGATTCCACGCAGCTAAATCATAATCCCTGTTGCCTTTAAGTTTATCTCCTTTAATAATTCCCTTCGTTGCCAGATCCATAATTCTAGTCTGAACACGTTTAAAGTGTTTAACGGCATCTTCTTTTGCTTCTCCGTAACTTCTAAAATATTCTTCCCTAACTTGCTTTAATTCTTGAATATTCGCAGCATTATCTAAGAACATATTTCCTTGAGCATTTTCTTCGGGCAAAGGAATGAGTGAGTTTGCACAAACTAATTTAAACTCAAGGTTAGGCAATGGAATAATTCCTTTATTTTCTTTTTTTGAGTCAACATTTTGATCAACAATCAAACTGATGTAGAAACGAAGCTTTGAAATCTGAATAGCGAAAGGTAAAATATCAGCTCCGTAAATGGTGTCCTGAATAATGCCGAGTTTACGTATGTAGTTCCAGTTTTCTTTTTCAAGTTTAGCTTTTACTTCTTTGCGAATTGAAGTATTTGGAATTTTATCTAAAATGAGTTCAAGCCACTTCTTTGATTCAGGGTCAAGTTTATTAAGAGCAAAAACAATTTTATTAAGCAAACCCATAGGAAATGCTCCTGAACCGCATGCAGGGTCAAGTATTTTCAGCTCGTCCAGGAAAATAATAACCCGTTCTGTTTCTGCTGTTTCAAATGTATTAGCTATACCATAAGCAAACAAATCGTGTATTTTTGCTTCAATGTTTTGTAGATTCCAGCTATGCTTTGTATCACCCTCAATTTTTGATTTTAAAAACAAAGACAGCGATTCAGTTACCATATAATCTACAATTTCACGAGGAGTGTAGTATGAACCTGTTGCCTTACGAACTGTTGTTCCTGTTTGAGGATTAATTGCAGCCAAAAGATTTTCAAATACTTTGCCCAATAATTCTGGATCAAGTGCAATTTCTTCTTCAATTGGAGTGTTCTCTTCAATAGTAAACTTGTAATGATTGAGGATATTTATGATTCCTTCAACCATTGCTTTCTTTCTTTTCGGAAAAAACACCGACAAGTCAACTTCTCTTTCTTGCGCGAAAAATAAATCGTCAGACACAGTAAGGATATTTTCCGAATTGGAGTAAGGTTCATCTCCTACATCAAATAAGCCGCCATTAACAAATGGAATTTCAGCGAAAAGTTTTTCTATTGCGGCTTCATCTTTAAGGTAAAGCTTGTTTCGAAGTTTTTTAAATCTTAAACTTGAAATGGGAGAATTAAGAATTCCAAAAAATAGATTTTGAAGAATAGCTTTGTAGTAACTTGATTCGTTTGGTTCATTTCTATTAAGTAGATGAAATACTTTGTCTTTGTAAAAAACATCTTCGGGAATAAGCTTTCTTTCTTTTAAAAAATAAATAAAAATGAGCCGTGATATAATTTTAATCAGGAAGTTTGCATTGTCCTCAGTAACTTCTGAATGGAAGTTTTTGTCTTTAAATTTTACTTTTGTTGCTGCCCAATAGAACCAATTAGAAATTTTCTCAAAGAATTTGTTGTTGAGTTCTTTTGTGTCAAGTGTGCTTTGCCAAGCAGCATCCAACTCAACAAAGTTTCTAAAATTATACCTTCGGCTTAATTCTTCAAACGAAAGGTCAAACAGAATTTCAATATGCGCCCTATTTGTTTCTTCAATGTTGATGTCTTTAATAAGCGTAACTTTTTCCAGAACATCCTTTGAATCATCCCTTTTATGCAATCGCCTGTTGATAATAGAAAGTGTAAGCAAATTGTCATACTTGAAAAGAATCATAACAGGCATAGGGAAAAGTTTGTTAACTTCTCTACTAACACTACTCAAATCTGTCCGTGAATAATTCTTAGCTGAGAGTTCAATCGCAATAAATAAATAGGATTCTATAATTTTATTATCTACCCTACCAGTGTCAAAAAGATTTTTCTGTAGAGTAATTTCACTTCTTGAGATTTGAAAAAGTAAGTCAACGTATTTCCACTCAGTAATTTTTGCTTTATCGCTTTTAAACTTTGGATTGTCGCTAATATAGTTTTCTTCAAACTCTTTATAATTTGGTTTGTCAAGAGATGACTGTCTTTCTGTATTATACCCGAGCTTAGTGAATAGTCCCAAACTGTTACTTGTCAGGTTCCCTTTTGAAAACGCATTTAAAGCTTTTTGTATATTTGTTTTAACTTCTATTGTAGTCATATCTTATTTTAATATTAACCATGTTACCAATTCGAAATTGTTTGTTTCGTTAATTCTTTTTGATTTTGGAATTAACAAAGCCCCTCTGTCATTTCCTGTGATTTTTTGATTGCTTCGTTTATTGAAAATTCTGCTAATCTCTTCAATTGCTTTTGATAAAAGTTCTGAATACGTCTGCATATCTTCTCCTTGCTTGGTTTCAGCATTAAATATTTCGCATAATTCTTCAAATGCCTGTGATTTACCCGAACACATCAAGCGATATATTTCAAGAATTTGTTTTGCATTGGTGTAATTGAACCTTACTTGCCCGTCATCTCTTATATAAACAAGAAAATAAGGTTGCAAAGGATTCACTTCTTCGTTGCCATCGGTATCGCCTTTTTGCTTTAAACAGTAAACAACACCGGGTTTTATAATTTCTTTCTCAGCCGTTGAAAGCTTTTCTGTATCAAGTAAATTTGAATAATTGCCCGATGGTGAAGGAACAACCGCATATAAACCAAATGGGGCATCTTCGAGTTTTTTCCTGTTATTTTCAATAAAATTGAGCAATTCAATTCTAAAGTCGTCCAATGTAAAGTCAGTAAGCGAAATGCTTTCGTTCATATCTTCAAGGTCAAGCACTTCATCACGCAATTTCTTTAATTGCTGATTTCGGTATTTCAAATCGTCTTCAATTAATTCTTCAATCTGGTCGGTTGCAAGTACGTTATCATCGGCAGTTGCTGTAACATCAACCAAAGCCATTCGGGCTTCAACACGTTCTTTAAGATTTATGTAATTATCAAGGTCTTTGGTTGGCCAGAAATTTACCAATTGAATTTTGTCGTTTTTACTGCCTAAACGGTCAATACGACCAAAACGCTGAATGATGCGGACAGGATTCCAATGAATGTCGTAATTTATCAGGAAATCGCAGTCTTGCAGGTTTTGACCTTCGCTAATACAGTCGGTTGCAATTAAAATGTCAATTGTTCCTTCTTTTGGCATTGACTTCATTTTGTCTCTGTTCTTTGAAATCGGAGAAAAATTTGTCAGAATATTGTTGTATTCGTTTTTACCGAAAGTGGTTTTCGTTTGAGAACCAGCAACCAAAGCAATATTAAGTTTTAATTCATTCTTTACCCAATCGTGCAAACAATCGTATAGATAATTAGAAGTGTCGGCAAAGGCAGTAAAAACAACAACTTTATTGTTTCCTGAATTTAGATTTTTTTGAATTTTATCATTAATAAGTTTTTTCAGGTCTTTTAGCTTTGCATCTCTGTCAGGCGTTACAGCAACTGCAAAGTTATAGAGTTTGTTTAGTGCTTCACGGTCTCTTTCCAAGTCTGCAAGCCATGTGTCTAAATCCAAATCGGCTAAATCAAATTTAAGTTTCTTACCAACTTGCCATTGTTCCAATTCTTCTTCATTTTCTTCAATTTCATCTTCATCGGGCTGGTAAGTTTCCAGTTCTTCTTCCTGCGATTTAGCTTTGGACTTTTGAAAATCCCTTATTTTAGTTTCCAGTTTTTCAATTTTCTGAATGGTTCTATCCATTGAAATCTCAAAAGATTCAATAGAACTTTCAAGACGTTTCAAAAAATTTACTTTCATCATTCCAATCAAGAAATGCTCACGGTCGCTTTGCTTAAATCCCAAAACACCTTTTGTTGCTGCAAGTTCTTCGTATTTGCTGGTTTTATCAGGTTGAATATATGCCGATGGATTAAACAGTGCTAATTTGTATTGAAGTATAATTCTGTTCAGCTCATCATAAGTATAAAACCTGTCTTTAGTGTCTATGTTGGGATAGATTGCAATAGGTTTAATTCTTTCTGGAAACTTGCCAATTTCTGCTTCTGCTTTGTAAAAACTCTTGATATGCTTTCTGCTTCTGGCAATGGTTAATTCGTCCAGCAATTTGATAAAATCAGAACCCAATTTTTGGATTAATTCATTTTGTTTCTTGTTTGGATTTTTTTTCTTGTCTGCCCAATTTGTAAATTGTGTCTGAGCGTTTTTCATAGTCAACGCAATATTTTTCACTCCTGTGCTTTCAAACATTGCATCATTTCTGCCTTCTGTAATTAATGATATCTGATTTCTAAGGTCTTTTAAGTTATTGTTTACAGGCGTTGCCGATAGCATTAAAACTTTTGTTTTTACACCACTTTTGATGATTTTTTCCATTAACCATTTAGCACGGTTCATTCGGGTTGTTCCATCGTCTTTGATTTTCTCCATTGGGTTCCCCCTGAAATTGTGGCTTTCGTCAATAACCACTAAATCATAAGCACTCCAATTGAGATTTTCTAAATCAATTCCATTGGCATCCGACTTTCCTGTTATTCTTCCAAGGTCGGTATGATAAAGCACATTGTAACTGAATTTATCTTTTGAGAATGGATTTAAAGAGTTGTTTTGACTTGCCTGATAAATTGTCCAGTTGCTTGAAAGTTTCTTTGGGCACAAAACCAAAACACGATAATTGAGCAATTCAAAATATCTGATAACTGCCAATGCCTCGAATGTTTTACCAAGTCCAACGCTGTCGGCGATAATGCAGCCGTTATGTCTGAGAATTTTATTTATTGCTCCTTTAACTCCATCTTTCTGAAATTCGTAAAGCATTGCCCAAACTTCGCTTTCAAAAAATCCTGTCTGTCCAGTGAGCAATCCGCCTTTTTGTTGTTCGTCAAGATAGTTTTCAAAAATGTGAAACAGCGTTTTGAAATAAATAAATTCAGGCTCATTCTCAATGTAAAGTTGTTCAAGATATTTCAGAACTTGTTCTTTTACATCTTCCACCAATCCGGTGTTGTCCTCCCATAATTCCTGAAACCAAGCTTTTAAATCTGCTCTGTCACGGTCATTGTCAACCACCAAGTTTAATTCAATATTTGGGCTTCCACCAAGCCCAAGTCCGTTGACCGTAAAGTTTGAACTTCCTACAATTGCTTTCTCAACGCCACTTTGCTGTGTAACATGGTACATTTTCCCATGCAGGAAATTTGGTTTTACCATTGATTTGATTTCAACTTTTTGTTGAATCCATTCTGAACATTCCTTTGCAATGGCTTTTTGAGTTAAACGGCTTTCAATAGGAATTACAATTTTATCGTCTTCAATTTTAAAGTCTCGCTTGTTAACTTTAGTTGGGTCAAGTGCTTTGATAAAAGTCGGCTCACCAAAAAGAAATTTCAATTTACTTATTGAGTCCAGTTCATTTTTCAAATGACTGTAAGCATAAATTGTAAAGTATGCCGAAACGATTGATAAATCTGAATCTGATTTTATATTTTCTCTCAGGAACTGTCCTACAGAACCTCTATTTTTATTATCTCGAATGGAAGAAAGGTTAATACTCATATTTGATTCATTAAATGCTAAAAATAGTCAATTTGCTTGGAAATATCCTGAAGCGGGTCGGAAAGATTGCACTCTTTGGCAAAGCTTTGGTTGTAGCGTTGGCTCGTGGAGCTTTGGCAATGTGTGCAATGTGGGGCGGCAGAATTTCAAAATTTTTGTGCGGTGGGTAAAAAAATTAAAACACATTCGGGTCGGCAATGAGTGTCGGGTTAACTGTCTGTCAGTTTCGTTTTTCATTCCAAATTTAATATTCAATTTTCATTGTCAATTTGCTGTGTCGTTGTCTTTTCTCCGCTTGTGCATAACGTTTTGCGTATATGACTTGTGGCGGTTTTCGAAGCACTTTCTTGTCGGCTTGCAACAAACTTACTTAAAAGCAAAAACCTTGAATTTATCATTTTCCCCGCCATAAGTTATATACGCTGTTATGCGGTCGGCTTTTTATTCATTTATCTTATTTTGAAGCTTATCGTATTTACTTCTTAAAGTTCTTAATTGAACGAGAACATTGTCCAATGAAATCCTATGTAATTTATTTGACCTTTGTCCATTATAAAAGTCAGGATTTCGCCAATACAAGTGCTTTTCAAATGTCAAGTCTGCAAGGTCTGCTCCGTCTCGAATTTTTCTAATTGCCCTGGAAGTGTCTTCCCACAAAGTCGCAAGTCTAGGGTTTGGCTCTCTATTATTTGTCTGTCCAACAAATGCAACTGTTTCTGAAAGAGCAAATTCGAGAAGTCTTATTGCTTCTCCTAATTGATAAAATTGTTCTTTGTCATCAGGTTCCTGACGATTAGAAGATTTAGAATAGTGGTCGAGCTTTAATTGAAATGCTGCCACTGCTAATTGTATTGAGCCGATTAAAATACTGAAGTCCATATTATCCCCAAATGTTTGGATTAGTTAAAATATTTGCAAGTATGTTTGAAGCTACATCACTTCCGAAAGATTTTATTTTATCGATAATCTTTGTTTTCTTAACAGATTTTGGTTCATCTGCTTTCATTAGGTCATTTACTTCTCTTAATTGAGAAACTGTCAATTCGTCTTCAAGAGCTGATATTAAAAGGTTGATATTGACTGTTTGATTTTGATTCTGAGTAAGGTTGATATTAATGCCTGACTTTTCTGGGTTATTTTTTTCAGGCTCGCCAAACGTTTCAAGTTCGGTAATGCAAGCTTCAATTATTTCCTTACCTTGTTTTTTACAAGAAGACATATTATCCCAAAAGTGTGAAGCATCTCCAATCGCCCAACCACCGCTATCAAATTTGATTTTATCAATTGCTTTAATTCCTTGATAATTGTCGCCAAATATTCTTCCCAAAATTACATTAGTAGAAGATTTCCAAGCGTCAAGGTCGAAATCCTTTTCTTCAAGCTTGTTAATTTGCTTTCTTAAAAGTTCTATTTGTTTTTCAATCATTGTCGTCTTTTTTTAGCTGCCGCATAACGGTTGACAATATGGCCAGTAAGGGATTGCGGGCGATTTCCTATCAAGGTACACGAAAAGTTAAAGCGGGCTAAAAACTTTCGCATACTACTGAAACCCTTATTGGCTATATTGTGTGTTGTACGCTGGCTGTTATTCATTCAATTCTTTACAAATTAATCTAAAAGCAGTATAATATTCTATTTCATCATAGATATTATTCTCCATATGTTTAAGTTCGTCCATTACTAATTTATTATCAGAACACTTTGATTTTAGGAAACCGCTGAAAAACTCAAAATCCATAGAATTTCTCTTGCTTGCAATTTTCCCAAGCTCATAATGATATGTTTCCTTTTTTTCCACAGAATCCTTAGAGTCTGTACTACTAAAATCCGTGTAAGAAATTTTTATTTTAGGTAATTCAACTTTTTCCAAAACAGGTTTTGGTTCAATCAATTCTTGCATGTAATTTTTTGTGTCAACTATCCCGCTTTTTAAATCAGAATAAAACTTATCAATAAGGTTCTGATATCTATCATGTTCTGACTTTCTATTATAAACTTTAATTAAAGAGTCCTTGTCATAAATGTAATCAGAATTAAAAATTGATTCGTATGAAATTCCAACAAGTTTAATTATAGTTTCAAAATCCTGATTTTCAATCAAGTCATTAAGCTTTGTTAATTCTTTGTCATATTTTTTTAAAATCCCGATAAGCTTTTTAATGATTGTATCAAAATAACAATTTAAGAATTGTTTATGTCTCAGAATTATATCAGCTATCTTATAAGTCCGAGTTTCAAATTGGTAATTATTATCCTTGTGATATCTTAAATACTGAATTGTATCATTATCTGAATCATAACTAAATAATGTCGATGACAACAATACAGACTTATTTTTAGGTCGGTTAATTACAGTTCCACAAGATTCACATTTAATAGTTTCTCCGTCAGAAGTTGGAATTTCTGTTTTACGAATTGGATGACCTACTAATTCATTTCGTATTTCTCTATTTAAAAAGTAGTTTTCATCCTTTTTTAATTCCCCTTTATCTACACCACATTTGAATATTATTAGTAATTCTTCAATGAAATCTTGCTGAATATAAACTGCTTGTAGCAAACTCATATGATAAGAAAATCTGTCTACATATGATTTGGTATCCCTTTCAGTGAAAATTATATCAAATGTATCTTGGAAGTAACCTAAAATATCACCGAAATAGTTCGACTTTACATCTTCTGAGAACTTAATTTTTTGGCTACAGAATTTATATTCCCAAATAAAATGATTCCAGATATCTGCTATCCTATGTAATTTATTTTCTACGTCTGATTTCATGCAGTATCGTTCTTTTCAGCTTGCGTACAACGGTTTGCGGCTATATGCAGTAAGGGATTGCGGACTTCTTTCCTGTCAGCCAACACTGCAGTTTGAGCGGGACAGAATGTTTGATTTACCATAATCCCCCTTATTGCATATAGCCTTGCTGTTAGCGGTAGTATTCTTTAGTAATTTCGTTTAAATAATTCATAAATTCGTCACTTAATTGAAAACCGTTTTGTTCTTTTGCTGCCTTATTATAAAGTCTGAAAAATTCATAAGGATTATAAAAGGTTATAAGCATCTGTTCTTGATATCCGGCACTAACAATTTTATTAGCCATATAAAATCCAATTGGATGACCTCCAAATTTAACAATTTCTATTATCTCATCTATCATTTTCGTTTCAGTTATTTTATCTTTAGAATAATCTAAGATTACAGATTGAAACCTTTCTAAATCAGTTGGTGCTTGACTATATAGTTTTACAAATATTTCACCCAATTCTGTCAATTCTCCATTTTCAATAAAGTAATTATTATATCCAATTTTCTTGTCAATTAAATCAGCAATTCCTTCGTCTTGTATCATATCTAAAGCACTGTTAAGGTCACTACTATGTATAAAGTCATAATTTCTAAAGTATGCTCGATAATTGTGAAACATTTCATGGGCAATAAAGTCTATTCGTTGTTGTTCAGTTTTTTTATAAATCAAATTAAAATCGACATATATTGCTTCTTCGTTATTTTTCCCATCTGCTGTAATAAATAAAAAATAAACAGGGTTAAGTATTATTGAAGAATCTAACGGTTGCCCAAGGAATGAACCTAATCTTTGCTTAGATTTTTCAACCAAATTATTAAAATCGTAATTTTCTCTAAATGATTTAATTGAGTCGTAATTACTCTTTACACTTAAGTAATTCGTCAAAAGTTCCTTCTTAAACAGCAGTTTTATATCCCTTTCCATGTCCTTTTCTGTAATACTTAAAATACTGTCTAGTTCAGAATTATGACTACTTCCAAATACAATAATAATAGAATTCTTTATCGTATTTATTACAAATTTGTCTTGTCTTTTTGAATAATTTCTGTAACAAGCAGAATTATCAAAATTATCCCACTGAACATTAGATATTTCTTTTCCTTCTTTTAATATTCCTGCAACTTTAAAAAACTCGTCAACGGAAGTAAGGTCATAAGATTGAGCATACAATTCGTTGAGATTTATAATAAATATTACTATTCCGTAAATAAAAATCTTGTTCATGTTTTAAAGATGTTTTCAGTCAATATATTACCGCTAACGAGTGAATACACGCACTATTGCGTATATATTCACCTTGTGTCTATGTTCCACCTTTATGGTTTTCATTTTTTTTCAATGGCTAAAGATAAAAAATTATTAAATATCCAAACCATCCATCGGACTTTCGATATTTTCAAATCCCTTCGTGGTGATATGGGTGTATATTTCAGTGGTTTTGCTGCTGGCATGGCCAAGCATTTCTTGTATGTAACGCAAGTCAACTCCCTGCTCCAGCAAATGCGTTGCAAAGGTGTGTCGCAGCGTTTTAGGTGTTACCTTTTTTTGAATTTTCGCTCTTTCAGCAGCCTGTTTTACAACTTGCTGTATCGAACGATCAGAATACAAACCCCCAGTAGCTCCCTTAAATAATAAATCATCCGTTGGCTCATTGGCAAGATATTCGTCTAATATGGGGATTATTTTAGCCGCAAGTTTGGTATAGCGATCCTTGCGCCCCTTTCCGTTTTTCACCTTCAACTGCATGCGTTCCCTGTCAATATCACTGAGCCTTATTTTATTGATCTCATTCAGGCGCAAACCTGATCCGTAGCCAAACATAAGAATCAACTTGTGTTTTATGTTTTCAGTTTGCTTGATCATAGCGGTAATTTCCTGCATGTTTAAAACTTCAGGAAGCACCTTATCACGTCTGGGTCTGTCGATAAAATAAAACTTGCGCCGCCCTTTCAATACTTGTTCGTAATAGAACTTGATGGCATTGATGGCTACATTTTGATACGAAACCGATACCTGCCGCTCGCTTACCAAATACCTTAAATACTCCATTATCTGGGCTTCATTGATCTGTTCGATCTCCATTTGAGGAAAGTAATTAATAAACTCCTCAAAGGCCGACACATAATTCTTGATGGTATGCGGGCTGTTTCGTAATTCGATATGCTTTTGAATATACGATTCAGGTACCTTACGGTAGTTGGGCACATCAAAAGGACTGATTTTTTTTGCCGCCACACCGGTTTTTGGCTCTTCCTCTACAATTACTTTCAACTGATGTGCTTCACACGCCGCTTTCATCCTTTCCATTATCACTTCCGAATAGGGTATCGTCCACCATTTATTTTTGGCATCCCATCGGTGATAGGGTATTTCTTTAATGGCCTGAATCAGGGCTTTGTTGAAAAATGCTAATATTTTCACCCTACCCGAACGCGTCTTCAAAAACAATACTTCATCACGCTGAATGCTTTGCATGCTCGTTTTTACGGCCTTAACTTCCATTGCTTCATACAGGTTTAATGAATTTATCCTTCCAGCAAAATAATCCTTGATCAAATCAAGATTGCCTGGATAATCAGGCACTTCCCAACAGAAATCGCCTTTGTGCCACCGGCTGTAACGTATTCCTCTGATGAACTTTATGTCGTCTTCATTTTTAGGTAAATAAATTCTTATTTTTCTGTTTATCACGTCAATCTTCACAGCCTGAGCCTTATTGCTGTTTTTCTTGTCAGGCAATTCTTTCTTAATTAAATTCTCAAGCTCAGCCGACAAGCTTATTTTTTCGTTGTCAAATAACACTATCAGTTTTTCTAAAATATGTTTATCATGTGGAACATGCCATGCCTTTAAACTTTGACTCCACTTAGCATCTGCAATATTTTTTATCTTGGCTATTAATGCTTTATCATAATCAAAATAAACAACAATTCTTGCCTCACCCTTATGTATCTCCTTACTTACTTTAATTGACATATTGCGTATATATTTTCCATCTGATTAATACACGAAATAAAATTGTTTGGCACCTTCAAGCTTTTTAAACTGCTCCTTTAGCGCATAAGGCAGCGACAGATAAAAAGTTTTTTCCTTTTCGTCACAACTAACTTTAATAGTGTTTATTAAGGGCTTTTCTGAAACAGGAGCATGTATTCGATTCTGCCTTGCTTTAATGTTCGACGGTGCATTTTTATTCGAATCCCTTTTTATGGCATCATCCTCAATAATTGCTACCGGTTCAAGGGCTTCTAAAACACTTGCCAGCTCAAATTCAAGCTCCGGAATAAACCAACACTGCATGGCTACACTCCATTGTGCTCCAGGCAAACGCTTTACCTGTTCTTTCAGCTTGAAATTGTACTTAAAATGTAGCTGAATCACAGCCGAGCCTTCATGCGTGTATTGTTGCAGTTGTATGGTTGGTTTTGGTTTCAAGAATTAGATTGTTTTAACCCAGCTAAATTAACAAATTGTTTTAAAAGCGAAAAATCATCTTAGAAAAAAGTATAACACTTCCCGCCAAACATGCGCCCGCCTTGTCAGTCCCATCCTTCCCTTAAACTATGACCGCTTTATTCATTGATAAACAGCTGAATAAGGTTGGATGTCTAACAAAAGTGTAAATTTAGAAAAAACTATTCAATTATTGCAAAACGACCTTCTGGATTTGAACGTAATTTTAAATCAATGTTGTCCGGTAAAATGATAATGCCGTCCACTACGGGACGGAATGGCCTGTTTTGGAATGTTTTTCTACCCATCTGCGATCCTTACGGGATCACAGGCTCAGGTTTTGGTTTAACCGAATGTTCAACAAATCATCTTTGATCGAACTGCCCGGTGCCCTTAGGCACCAAATATGGGTAGAAAAACAGGATTAATAATTTAAGGTGCCGTCAGGGACGGAATTATTCCAAGCGCAAATCAAAAAAAACATGATTCACAAATTATTTTTTAGATTTGATGGATAAAACAAATCATTATGGCCAACACATACACCCAAATTCATATTCAGACCGTCTTCACGGTTCAAAATCGCCATTGTGTTATCAGACCTTCCTGGGAAATAGAATTATATCGATATCTCACAGGGATTATCCAAAACTACGGGCATAAAGTTTTAGCTATCAATGGTATGCCAGACCACATCCATATTTTTTTTGGAATGCGACCCAATCAATCCTTGTCGGATTTAATGCAGCAAGTAAAAGGAGATTCTTCAAAATGGATTAACCAAAAGGGATTTATTACGGGACGTTTTTCCTGGCAAGAGGGTTATGGTGGGTTTTCATACGGCAGGTCTCAGATAAATAACGTAATTGATTACATAAAAGATCAGAAAAAACATCATCGCAAAAAAACATTTTTGGAAGAATACATTGAGTTTTTAGAAAAATTTGAGGTTCCCTTTGATGAACGCTATGTTTTTCAACCTATTGATTTTAAGGATGAAAATTAATTAATACCACCACAAATCAATTAATAACTCTTTTATTATTATGCCGTCCACTACGGGACGGAACGGTCTAATGTTGAAATGTTTTTCTACCCATATGCAATCCCTACGGGATCACAGGCTCAGGTTCTGGTTTAACCGAATGTTCAACAAATCATCTTTGATCGAACTGCCCGGTGCCCTTAGGCACCAAATATGGGTAGAAAACAGGATTATCAATCGAAGTGCCGTCCCGTCAGGGATGGAATTATTCCAATAATAATAACAATCAATGATGTATCCTCGCCTCAGGGACGGAATGGTCTTTTTGGGAATGTTTTTCTACCCATCTGCGATCCTTACGGGATCACAGGCTCAGATTCTGGTTTAACCGAATGTTCAACAAATCATCTTTGATCGAACTGCCCGGTGCCCTTAGGCACCAAATATGGGTAGAAAACAGGATTAATAATTTAAGGTGCCGTCAGGGACGGAATTATTCCAAGCGATTGAGCGTTTTTATTTGATTTATACCGGACAATAATGATTAATTTTCTCAAAACCACCTTTTTGGCCATCCTTTCAATTCGTTTGCCAAGAAGCTCCTGCCCC
>Ga0334901_1001128_pt1 | contig 30092 bp, 25 predicted proteins | sample GraSluR3_MG_3_FD_207216 | JGI IMG/M metagenome (GOLD analysis project Ga0334901, IMG submission 207216) | Sludge microbial communities from methane-producing bioreactor in Wageningen University, Netherlands - Granular Sludge_15_08-R3 | ecosystem: Engineered > Bioreactor > Anaerobic >... | reverse complement strand
AGTCCTTTCTCTCATAACAGCTATAGCTTCCGGGTTCATGAATAACGTTGGTGCTCTCGCCATCCTGATGCCCGTTGCAATACACCTGGCAAGAAAAAGCGGTTATTCTCCCTCATTCATACTCATGCCAATTGCCTTCGCTTCTCTGCTCGGGGGGATGACGACCATGATCGGTACCCCGCCCAATATCATTATCGCTACTTTTCGACAGGATATAATAGGAAATTCCTTCAGTTTCTTTGATTTCGCTCCCGTTGGTGTGGGATTGATGATCGTGGGGATTGTCTTCATAAGCCTTATCGGTTGGCGAATTCTTCCGAAGCGAAAGGGACAGAATTCAGAAGAAACACTTTTTGAGATCGATGACTATATTACAGAAGTAAAGATCACTAAGGATTCTAAATATCTGGGGAAGACAATCAAGGAGATAGAAGAGATCAAGGATGTTGAAATCGAAATACTTGGTTTGATCCGTAACAAACTTCGCATCCATATTCCAGACCCTGAAGAGATCCTGAAGAATAACGATATCATGATCATTGAAGCAGATTCAGAAGATCTGAAGGGTTTTCTCGATATCAGCGGTTCCAAACTCGTAGGGGGGAAACAATTCCGTAAAGATGCCATTGGTTCCAAAGATATTGCAATCAGGGAAGCAATCGTATTGAATGATTCCAAGTTGTTAGGTCAGACAGCAGCCGGATTGCATCTCCGCTCGCGTTATGGGATAAACCTACTCGCCATAGCCCGTAGAAACCGGAAAATAACGAAGAGATTAGACAAAATGACTTTCAAACCCGGAGATGTCTTACTTCTACAGGGCCGCACACACAAACTCTCGGAAACTATTACCAGTATAGGTTGTCTCCCTCTTGCCGAAAGAGGATTGAGGATAGGTTACGAGAAGCGGATCATTCTCACTCTTGCTCTCTTTGGTGCTGCAATCGCTGTTACCCTGCAGGGTCTGCTCCCGGTACAGATAGCTTTCTCGATTGTTGCCCTGCTTCTGGTATTAACCAAGGTCATCTCCTTTCGGGAGGTTTACCAGGAAATAGACTGGTCGATAATCATTCTTCTGGGTGCAATGATCCCGGTTGGTATGGCTCTGGAAGTCTCCGGTGGAGCTGATCTGATAGCAGTTCAGATATTGACAATCGGCTTCAGTCTACCTGTCTGGATGATCCTCCTGATCATTATGGTTGTGACAATGGTCCTCTCTGATGTTATCAACAATGCCGCAACAGTTGTTCTAATGGCTCCCATAGCGATAAATATCGCCCAGGGTTTGAATGTTTCTATAGACACCTTCCTGATGGCAGTAGCTATTAGCGGGTCCTGTGCATTTCTCACCCCGATAGGACATCAATCCAATACTCTGGTAATGGGCCCGGGTGGTTATAAATTCAGCGATTACTGGAAGATGGGTTTACCTTTAGAGATACTGATAATTATAGTGGGTATTCCACTACTTCTCATTTTCTGGCCTTTATGATTATCCGTTGAGGAGAAGCAGCAAGTATTTTAACTGAAGAGATAAAGGGACATCATCTCAAGAATAGTATATAAGAGAACTATATCAGTTTGAGGACTTAGCAGGGATTGCTATACCCCGGAGTAAGCGTCCCAGAATATCATCACCGGTAACGATCCTCGGTTCTTCCCCCCAGAGCAGGATGACATCATTTTCCACAATATCAGCATCTACCCTGTCTCTTCGCATAGAGAAACGTTTGATCAGGTCCCCCAATCTGGCTTTTTCGTCTCTTACCACGAGTGGCCTGTGGCAGTAACGGTAAGGTTTGAAATTCTCCGGTTCGAATATCGCAGCACGAATAAAATCGTCTGCCTGAAGGAGAAGCCTGGGTTCTCTACTGGAATCTACTATCACAATCCATTTTTGTCCGGAGCGATTGATGTGTTGAAGCAGTTCATTATCAGCATCCGGTTTTATTGGTGGGAAAAGAGGCTTATCATCCTTAAATTCGAGTTGCACGATGCTCTGGGGATCTACCATCTCCCCTTCATCACTCATCGGCACGTCATCTAATTCCAGAAAGTTGAGGGCCCCCTGCCCCTCCACCTGGTCAATATCTGAAGATGCTGCCTCCATATGCAATCTGATCAATTTACGCAGGTCCTGCTCTTTGAAATAACGGATCTCTTCCCCACCCAGCAGGGTATCGAGTACCCAGGCAGAGGGGCGGCTGACCGGATATAGCAGAACGAGATAGACCCTGAACAGCGGCATCAGGGAAGCCGCTAAACGTAGGGCGTGACGGGTAAAGTAGGCCTGAGGAATGATCTCGGCAAAAACAGTGATAACGACCGTAGAAAACAGAAAGGCAATAACCCCTGTCAGCACGGAATTGGAAAGCAGGGCCAGCAGGACATTGACCCCTACATTACCCCAGAGTATCGTAACCAGTGTAAGATTGGCGTTATCACGAAGCTTGAGTATCTTCTCCGCATTTCTGTTACCCTTCTTCGCCTCAACTTTTAACTCCAGTTTACTGATCGAGAAGAGCCCCAGATTCATTCCCGAAAACATCGCTGATTGTGACAGACATAAGACTATACCGATCCAGATTATCGTGTTCATGTTCTCAATCAGCAAACTCTCTCTGTTTTGTCCATTGATTTCTCACTCCCCTTCACTTTCCTCTATTAAACAGGACTACCGGGATAAAGGAACGGTCTTTGATAAAGGCATTTTTCCTGACTGCAGGAGCCGGTGAAATAGAAATCTGAAAAATAGTTTGACATAGAAACCCTGTTTTATGGTTTGTATTATAAACTTTAACAGACAGAGGAGTGATCTGAATGTATATATTTTTACTGATTATTCATGTTATCATCTCGATAGCCCTGGTGATGATTATCCTGGCACAATCGAGTAAAGGCGGAGCGCTCGACGGTCTAGTCGGTGGTACTGTTAGTTCCATGCTGGGGTCTCATGGTGCTTCTGCTTTCCTGAGTAAATGGACAAAGGTACTCGGTGCAATCTGGGTAATCTCATCACTGTTTCTGGCTATGAATGTCAGATCAATGAATGCCCCGCGTCGCGCCAGAGCTTTAGAACGGTTGAGAGAAGAGACTACTACTGAAGTCCCGCCACCTCAGGGATATGAGGTTCCGGAAGAGGGACAACCCTTCCCGGGTGAGGTTCCATCAGCAGAACCGGCAGAGGGAACAGAACAACCCCGTCCTGTACAGGAAGAGCCTCTGACTCCGGTAGAATAGGAGACTAACGCAGAAATGGTGGAATTGGCAGACACGCAAGACTAAGGATCTTGTGCCCGTTAAGGGTGTGCGGGTTCAAGTCCCGCTTTCTGCACCATAGATTAAAGGAACCATCCAGACCGGATGGTTCTTTTTTGTTATAAAAAACATCGCCTGTATTTCATCTACAGAAGATTCATATTGACATAAAATACCGGTCTGACGACTATTTCACAAGTTTTTAGCGAGGATCTAAATCCTGAGGTAAATGTAATGAGCAGATACAGAGATAATTACGAAGATACAATGGTAGCATGCTGGGTTGACAGTCATTGTCATCTCTGTAATCCGCCACTCGCCGACCGTCTTCAGAACGAGATCGATACAGCAGGAAGGCATAACATAGGTATCTTTATATCAACTGCTCTCAACCGGGAAGAGATAGACTGGCACCTAGATAACACGAGACCGGAAATCAGATTCGTTGCTGGAATTCATCCCTTCTATGATAAGAGTACTTTGAAGGATTTCGATTATCTCGTCGAACAATGCCGGAAGGAGAAGCTCTGGGGTATAGGAGAGATCGGTTACGACAAGAGAAAGAACAATCATAACTATCAAAAGAATCTGCTCTATCAGCAACTGGAGCTGGCAGAAGAATACAACCTGCCGGTTATCTTGCATATTGTCCATCGTTACAACGAGATCTATCACACACTAAAGAACGATTTCCCAAATATCAGAGGTTATATCCACGGTTTTACCGGCTCTGTCGAACTGGTAGAAATGTTCAGCCGCTTTAATATCGGATTCTCCATAGGTAATAAACTGCTGGCGAAAAAGGATTTTCCCCGGGTTATTCAACGTATTATCCAGCGCGGATTACTCCTCTTCGAAACCGATGCTCCATTTCAACAACCTGGTGGAAATAATGCCGGACAGACAGGCCTGCTGGCTAATCTCACGAGCTTGATAAACCAGGTTAGCAAAGGATGTAACCTGCCTGCTGAAGATCTGCTGGATTTACAATGGGAAACCATGCTGATGATGAAATGCTGAACCCGGCTTTCCACAGAACCGCTCTCATCTTTGGTAAAGAAGGGCTTACCCTGTTCAACAATACAACTGTAGCAGTTGTAGGGTTAGGAGGAGTAGGTTCTGCAGCTGCCGAACTACTGATCCGGAGCGGTATAGGAACCCTCAAGATTATCGATTTCGATCGGATCAACACCAGTAATATCAATCGTCAACTACCGGCCCTGACCAGTACGATTGGAGAATATAAGTGTGAAGTTCTCAAGGCAAGGTTGCAGGATATCAATCCAGCAGCAAGGGTAATTGCCCACCGTGAATTCTGTGCTAAAGATAATAGAGGAGCTATGCTATCTGATGTAGATTTCATTGTCGATGCCATCGACAGTTTGGGGCCAAAGTCGGGATTGATCGAATATGCCTACCACGAAAAAATCAGGATCATATCCTGTATGGGAGTGGCAAACAGGATTGACCCTTCCCAGATAGCCTTAGCAGACATCGAAGAGGTCAGAGGCTGCCCGCTCGCTAACCGGATAAAAAAATATTTAAGAAAAAGAGGTATAGAACGGGGTATTCCGGTAGTTTATTCAACAGAACAGCCAGTTAAACTACACTATATAGCGGATAATAGAGAAGAACCTTCTCTTCTCAGAGGGAGAATGAGAGAGAAACTCGGTTCTACTTCATATCTGCCGACTATTCTGGCCGGCTGGGCTGTATCCTACCTTTTGAGGAATATTGCCTTCGGTTCTTCTCTCTATCAGTCTTAGATTCGTTGTCAGCTTTTGATCTGATCTCGTAGATAAGCAAAACCCGCAATCGTGAGATTACGGGTTTATTATTATCGGGTTAGAAAATCAACCCTGAAAAGTCATTGCTTTAATTCTCTTAAAACACCAGTTTCAGGAGAACAGATAATTTTCATTCAGCTTCAGGAAGATTATTGTCGATTATCTGTCGAAATCTCTCCGCATATTGTGGTATAAATCCAACTTCCCGCTCTATCTGGGTCAGGTCGGGTTTGACAAAGATCGTTGTCGGGATACCCTCTATGTTGTATTGTCGAGTAATTGCACCATTAGGATCAATCAGCAGAGTATAGCTCATCTCTACACCATCATTTTTCATCTGTTCGATAAATCGTTGCTGAGTACTGATATCTTCTGTACTGATCCCGATAACATGCAACCCCTGAGCTTTGTAATCGTCATACAGGTTCTGCAGATAGGGTATCTCCACCTTGCAGGGTGGACACCAGGTTGCCCAGAAATCAAGAACTATCAAGCCTTCCAGTTCACTCAGCGTAACCGGATTCCCATCGAGATCGTTCAGTGTGAAATCAGCAACCCTGACAGGTTCCGCTAATAACATCGTGCCTATGGTAAGTGTCAAGACAGCGGTCAGTAAGAGTATTTTTTTCATCCTATTTTACCTCCTCTCCGTTCAATAAGATCTTCGTTTCTATCTTTGCCGCCTTACTCAACATTGCATAGGCAGCACAGTATTTCTCAGTAGCTAATTCTACTGCTCTCTTCAGTTTACTTTCCGGGAGATCATTCCCGGAGAAATTAAAGATCAATTCGATTCTCGTAAAAGCTTTGGGATAATCTTCCTCTATCTCTCCATTGACATCGATCTTCAACTCATAATCTCCAACCCGCATCTTTGTCAGAATCGATACTGCATCCATACCCGAGCAGCCACCGAGTGAAGACAGGAGTAAACCTTTAGGTTTAGGCCCTTTATCCTGGCCTCCGAATTGCGGATCGGCATCAAGATAGAATTTATGATTGTCCTGCTCGACTGCAAAGACCAGTTCCTTTTCCCAGGTTAAGCTACTTGTAATCATCGTTATACCTCCAGACTATTCATTTATTGATAGTGCATTATTTATCTTCTCTTTGTCAAATCCGATGATCAGACTGTTTCCTATCCAGATCTGCGGAACTGTCATTGCCCCGGAACGCTTGAACATCTCATCTCTCTTTCCGGGTTCTGCTGTCAAGTCGATGTTGCGAAACGGGATATTCTTACTCTTGAGGTATTCCTGAGCTTTGATACACCAGGGACAACCCTGAGTGCAATATATTAAAACCTGATGATTCATTATACCTCCTCAGCCGTGCTTGATCAACTTATAAATAATATACAGGTATAATGATATCAGCCAAATAAATTCAGAGTATCCGGAATGAGAATCCCTATTTCAGAAGCAGGACTTTCCTGGTTACTGAACTTCGCTGGTCGAGACTTAACTGCAAGAAATATACTCCCGAGGATATACTGCTTCCCCTGCCGTCAATACCAGTCCAGACTCTCTGATGTTCACCCCTCTCCAGATAGCAGTTAAGCAAGGTATCGACCTTACGGCCCTGCAGATCATAGATCGTTAACTCGGCTAATCCGGCTTCTGGCAGGAAAAACTTAATAGTGGTTTCCGGATTAAAGGGGTTCGGATGGTTAACCAGCTCTATCTTAGCAGAAGGAATTACGGTTTCATCTACCTCAGTAATCAGCAGATTCGTCCCCAGAAACAATCCATTATCTGCTCCAACCATAATATTGTGGGTATAGATCGGGTAGGTCTCGAAACAATAGACTGCATCGATCCCCAGGCCTCCTCCGACCTGTAAAAGCTGACCTTCACCACCTTCTACCGGTTCGACCATAAACAGGTTACTTGTGTTGTTATAATCATGTGTACCAACAACCAGATAATCCATGTACTGATAAAGTCGATATGGATTGTAGAGCCAGTTAATAAAGGTCATATCGGTGACCTCACCATTCCCGTATTCTACCCGGTAAACTCCGTCACTCCAGCTTCCCTCGCCCAGAACTACATAAACCTCTGAATCGTTTGGATAGCTGCGAACATAGATATCGTTGATCCTGAGAATAGCCATGTAGGGACTGAATCCCTCGTTCCCCTCGATGAAGATCTCATATCCGGCTGTAACAAACAGTGTCCCGTCACCTGTCTCAGCAACATTGGTTACATTCTTCCCATTAAAATAGTCGATTGCATTCCACTCCTCTCCGTCAGCTGAATGAATCAGACCACCATGGCTCGTATCCCAGCCCCAACCGAAATAATAGCCGGAAGTGAGTTTCTTGACAAAGTTACCCGCATCAGAGTAAAAAAGAAGATCCCACTCCTCTGTATCAACATCGAAGAGATATAGACCATCACTGTTGCTCAGCCCACCGGTAGCACAGTATATCCTGTCATTCTGATTGTCTGGAGCTATAGAGACGAGTTCCAGAGAAGGATGAATGAACTCGAATATCTGTAAGGAATCCGGGCTGGTGAAATAGGCCAATCCACCCTCTTCCCCACCGAGAAGAAAGATGAAGCCATATTCGGCTATACCGGATATACTGCTGCTTTTCATATCGATTACAGGTTGTTCCAGAAACTGAACCCAGTCTGCTCTTTCGGCATGTAACGGGTTGAAAATGATTAGCAAGAAAAGAATAATACCGAGGAATCTAATGATATGAATATCTCTTGATTTCATAATAACCTCCCATACATTAACATATAGTTTACGGAAGATAATACCATCTTCCGCAGGATAATAAGAGATATACCCAGTAATTATATAATTATCATTTCAAGCAAATTTCCTGTGTCAAGTTATTTCAGTGCTGAATCGTTTATCTTCAGGCCGAGTCTCTATTACCTTTCAGCAGAAGCGTAGTCGGCTCCGACTGACTACGCTTCTACCCGGCAGTTGTAAAAAGAAAGCAATTGACAAATTTGGGAATGAAGAAACAGGATAAGAGCGACTAATGATATTATTTGGAGGTATAAGTGGACGAGAGAAAGGAGATCAACCTGGTTTTGAGTGGCGGTTCTGCCAGAGGATTAGCCCATATTGGAATACTGGCTGTTCTGGAAAAGAATTTTCGGATCAAATCAATAATAGGAACCAGTATGGGCGCTATAGTTGGAGGTCTCTATGCTCTCGGCTACACACCGGAACAGATGATTTCTCTTCCCGAATCTTTGAACCTGATGAAGCTAGTATCGATGTTCAAACCTTCCTTCAAATCGAGTGGCCTGACTGATGGTAAGGGGGTTCTCCATTTTCTGGAAGAGAAGACGAAAAAAGCTGACCTGCAGGATTGCAGGATTCCTTTTGCTGCAATAGCTTATGATCTGCTCAGTAAGCGGAGTGTGGTAATCGACAAAGGGGGCATGGCCAGCGCTATGCGGGCCAGCTCTTCTCTCCCCTTCATATTTCAGCCTTTCTCTTACGGCAAATATCTCTTCGTTGATGGTTACATCGAGCATCCTCTGCCGATAAAATTTGCCAGATACTTTTTTGAAGAACCTTTGGTTGTAGCCTGCAGTGTTCTTCCTCCAGTTCCACCAGATTTTGAAGTCTTTCAACCTGGAGAGATTGATAAGAAGAGAGAAATTCCTTCCATGCTCGACGTCTTCTTTCAGACGAATTTCTACAGCCAGGGTTCTACCGTTCTCGATGCACTGGTGCAGTCTCAGCCGGATATCTATATATCGGCTTTCGATGAAGAATTGAAATTCTGGGAACTCGATGAGGTTGACCGATACTTCGAGGTTGGTAAAAAAGCGGCAGAAAAGTCTCTGGAAGAGTATAACTCAGATAGAGATCATACCGGTCACCATAGAATTATCAAGCATCTCCAGGAACGGTATGTAGAGTTCCGGAAGCTGGTGAAAAGCTTCTCTGAATAAAATACTGACAGTACTCAATCCCAGAGCACTTCAGGTCACTTATAATCAAACGATCTACCAGTTAAGCAGCTATTAATGATAATCAATAACTGTAAACTCCCCTGCTCAGGGCATCTCTGACAGCAGAGATTATCTTCGAGCTTCTTATTGTCGCTGAAGTATAGCCATCAACCTGGGTCCTGACAATTCTCTCCGGATGATATAGATCACTCAAACTTTCCTGCAGATTCTTACCTACCAGATATTGAAGAGCTTCCTGATACTGCTGGCAGACAGAGCGATAAGGCTCTTCCTCATTACCCATAAAGTAATTCTCATCCCTTCTCAGATGCCTGAATCGGGCATCAGTTACAATACCGTTCTCGAGTGTGAACTCCAGGCTAACCTGAATTTCATCGGTATCGGCATAGATGCCACGATAGGTCCCATCTTCATAATCGAACCGTTCTCTTGTGTCCCTGTAAATCTGAAAAGCGATGACAACAATAACAGCCACTACCAGTATGAGTAACAGCGCACTGAAAAACCCACCTTTACCTGAATTCCATCTCTCAGCCATAATAACCCCCATCTGCTTTTAATTCATCGTAAAGACTTAACAATTCAGCTGTCAAGAAGATATATTTCGAAACAGAAAAAAGAGCCGGTCTCGAGCTTGATGATTATCGTTTAATCGGTTATTATTGCAGAATGAATCTTTTAAATCTCTTGTAGAAGGATTGGAATATTAGAGAATTCAGCTAAAAAAAATCGGGACGGTATTTCAGGATAGTAAGAATCAGCTGGGAGACTCCTGAAATTGCAGCCGTTTCTGCTCTGAGGATATGATTTCCGAGGGTAACACCCTTAATTGTCCGACTTTCAAGAAATGAAATCTCTTCCTCGCTGAAACCACCCTCCGGCCCAAAGAGTAGAGCAACCTTATCCGGGAAAGGAGGGACAAACAGATCAGAAATCAGCCTGTCGACCTCTCTCTCCTGAGCTGCCAGAACCTGATAATCATCATTCTGAAGGGTTTCGATTAATCTCTCCAGTTTAACGACTCTGTTAATTACCGGCAGATATGGATTGTCACACTGCTTGCAAGCTGCAACAGATATCTTGATGAATTTATCGACAGTATTATTACTTACTGCTCTGACAGAACGCTGACCGATGAAAGGAAAGAACTCACTAACCCCCAATTCAGAGAGCTTCTCAATAACTATATGGTCATTTTTGTTTCGGAGAAGAGAGAAACCCACTGCTATGCAGGGTTTGCTCTTTTCTCTGTAATCTGAGGAGATCGTGACGGCAGTCAGGCTCTTCTTACTGACCGCTTCGATCTTTGCCCTGCTCATCAATCCCTTCCCGTTACTCAGAAGGATTTCGTCGTTCTCCTTCTTGCGAAAGACATTAACGATATGATGATACTCATCACCCTCGATGCAAATCTTCTTCATTCCGGGAATAAGATGGGGAGTATAAAAGGAGGGCATCAGGAGATCCAGTTCTTGATCTTTTCCAGCACCTTTTTGCCGGGTGTAGATTTACGGTTTTTGTCAAATGCAGCCAGTTTCTCGAAGAGTTCTTTCTCGGCTTTGTTCAGTTTCGTCGGGGTCTGAACTACTATCCTCACATAGAGGTCACCCTTAGTAGAACGATTGAGGATCGGCAGGCCCTGCCCCTTGAGCCGAAAGATCTCACCAGTCTGTGTTCCGGCAGGAACCTTCATCTTAATCTTCCCGGAAAGAGTTGGAACCAGAATTTCCGCACCGAGTGCTGCCTGGGCAAAGCTGATCGGATAACCAATAAAGAGGTGTTCTCCCCTTCTCTCGTAAGTATCGTCCTCTTTCTCGTGGATCAGAACGAGGAGATCACCGTTCGGGCCTCCTCTTCTCCCCTTGTTACCGTAACCACGCAACCGCAGATGCTGTCCTTCGGAGATACCGGCCGGGATCTGGATCTTTACATTTTTGACTCTGGATATTCGCCCTTCACCCTGACACTTGGGACAGCGGTTCTTGATGATCTTTCCCTCTCCTTTACATGAGGGACAGGTCACTATTGTCGCCATATTCCCGAATAAAGAACGCTGCATCTGTCGTACCTGCCCGGAACCGTGACATTGATTACAGGTGGTAGTTGTTCCATCTTCCGAACCCGAACCTTTGCAGGTCTCACAGGTATCCATAATGTTGAGTTTGATATTCTTTTCCACACCGGTACTGATCTCTTTCAACGAAAGCGACAGGGATATTTTCAGATCTTCACCCTGGGAAGCTCTATCCCGGCGTGATGTCCTGCTGAACCCATTACCAAAAAAGATATCAAATATACTGCTGAACCCGTCGCCAAAGATATCTGAGAATTCGGAGGCATGTGAAAAATCACGCCAGCTGAAACCACCATTACTGAACATTCCCTCCAGTCCAGCGTGGCCATGCTGGTCATATATCTGTCGTTTTTCCGGGTCACTCAGAACCTCGTAAGCTTCGGAAGCTTCTTTAAACTTCTCTTCTGCAGCTTTATCATCCTTGTTCTTGTCGGGATGATACTTCATCGCCAGCTTACGATAGGCTTTCTTTATATCAGCCGAATCGGCGCTTTTTTCTACTCCTAATACTTCGTAATAATCACGTTTTGCCATATTTAACCTCGAAAGAATATCAGTCTCTCTGCTAAAAAATAGAGGTTATTAATCAAGAAAGAAAGTTTACATTATGTCAAGAGATATCGGGTTAACAAGGGATTACTGCTCCCTCTAACCGGTCGGGGCAGGAGTGACCCTGCCCCTGTTCCGGTGGTATCTTTAAGGCTTTGTCTGTTCCAGTTCAACAACAAGATTCTCTCTGATCAGATCATTCAGAAGACTTGATCTTACTTGTCGTCATCGACTACTTCATAGTCAGCATCAACGGGACCTTTGTCCTCATCCTGCTGCTTCGGTTCTTCCTCCTGTCGGGCAGATTCTTCAGCAGTTCCCTGCTGTCCTGTCTGCTGCTGTTGCTGCATATGCTGGTAGATTATCTCCCCGAGCTTCTGGGCTTTCTTGGTCAGGGTCTCTCTGGCAGAATCGAATTCTTCCTTCGTCTTACCCTTTTCATAAGCCTCTTTTGCCTCTTTTAATGCTTCATCTATATTCTTCTTCTCTGCTTCGTCTATCTTATCACCATACTCGTTCAGACTCTTCTCGGTCGAGAAGATCATCGTATCGAGTTCATTCTTTGCTTGGATTGTCTCCTGCCGTTGTTTATCCTCTTCTGCATGAGCTTCTGCCTCTTTTACCATCTTATCGATCTCATCCTCACTCAGAGCGCCTGTCCTCTCGATACGGATCGACTGCTCTTTGCCGGTTCCCTTATCTTTGGCACTCACGTGTAGTATTCCGTTAGCATCGATATCAAAGGTAACCTCAATCTGCGGCATACCTCTTGGAGCTGGTGGAATACCAATCAGGTCGAACTTGCCAAGTGTCCTGTTATCGCCCGCCATAGGCCTCTCACCCTGCAATACATGTATGGATACTGCAGTCTGATTATCGGCTGCTGTAGAAAATATCTGACTCTTCTTTGTCGGTATAGTTGTATTTCGTTCGATCAGTTTGGTCATCACACCGCCGAGCGTTTCGATACCGAGCGATAAAGGAGTGACATCGAGCAGGAGTATATCTTTCAGATCCTCATCACCGGAGAGGATACCACCCTGAATACCTGCTCCTACAGCTACTACTTCGTCAGGATTGACGTTCTTGTTAGGTTTCTTCCCGAAGAATTTTTCTACAGCTTCATAAACAGCAGGAACCCTGGTGCTTCCGCCGACCAGGACAACTTCATCGATATCAGAATTCTGCAGTTTGGCATCGTTCAGAGCCTTCTTACACGGCTCTATAGAACGCTCGATCAGGTCAGTGATCATTCTGTTGAATTCTGAACGGGACAGGGTCATGTTCAAATGTTTCGGCCCGTTAGAATCTGCCGTGATATAGGGAAGGTTTATATCTGTACTCTGGGTCCCGGAAAGCTCTATCTTGGCCTTTTCTGCAGCTTCGCGAATCCGTTGTAAAGCCATCGGATCCTTCGTCAGATCCATACCTTCCTGCTTCTTGAATTCACTTAAAATCCAATCCATAATCCTCTGATCGAAATCGTCACCACCAAGATGAGTATCTCCGTTCGTTGAGAGAACTTCCACTACACCCTCGGCAACATCGAGAATTGAGATATCAAACGTTCCACCACCAAGATCGTAAACTGCTACCTTCTCCTCTTTCTTATTCTGCAGTCCGTAAGCAAGGGCAGCTGCTGTCGGTTCGTTTATGATTCTTTTCACTTCCAGACCGGCAATGACACCGGCATCTTTCGTAGCTTGACGCTGGGCATCATTGAAGTAAGCAGGAACAGTTATTACAGCTTCGGTTACCTTCTCACCGAGATGGGATTCGGCAGTCTCCTTCATCTTCTGAAGAACCATAGCCGAGATCTGTTGCGGGGTATAATCTTTGTTCTCCGAATCTACGTGAACCACTACTTCCCCATTCTTGTCAGAGCGAATATCATAACTGACCGTTTTCTTTTCTGCACTCACCTCATCGAGTTTACGGCCCATGAATCTTTTGATCGAATAGACCGTATTCTTGGGATTCGTTATCGCCTGCCGTTTGGCAAGATGACCCACGAGCCTTTGCTTGTCTTTCGTAAAAGCAACTACCGATGGTGTCGTTCTAGTCCCTTCGGCATTCTCTATAACTACGGGTTTACCACCCTCCATAACGCTCACGCAGGAGTTGGTCGTACCCAGATCAATTCCTATTATCTTTCCCATATTTCCTCCTTATGATTATATTTATAATCGATTATTTCTTTTCTTTTGCTTCATCGGTTACCTCTTCTCCGCCGGATACTTCTATTTCGCCTGAAGAAATAGCTACCTTCGCCGGCCGAATTACCTTGTTGTTTAAGATGTAACCGTTCTGGATAATGCTGACTACTCTGTCTTTATCCAGCTCGGAAGGTGTATAAGTTATAGCTTCGTGATACATCGGATCAAAATCATCTCCTTCTGCTTCGATCTTCGATAGACCTTCTCCCTGCAGGGTAGTAAGCAACTTACGATAAATCGACTCCATGCCGCGATACAGATGATCATCTTGCCTCTTCTCGGGATGATTCTGAAATGCCCTTTCAAAATCATCAAGGATATCACAAAGCTTCAGAATGAGCATTTCATTGGCATTCTTAATCCAATCAACCCGCTCCTGGGTTGTCCGTCTTCTGAAATTCTCAAATTCGGCCAGAGTTCGGAGATACTTATCTCGTGATTCATTTTTCTCCCGTTCCAGTTCTGCTACTCTCCGTTCCAATTCTGCCACTCTCCCTGCTTCTTTCTGCTCGCCCTTCGAAGTCTGCTCATTCTGCCCCGCTTCGGCGAAATCCTGTTCATCACTCTTCAGATTATTTCTTTCTTTTAGTTCTTCGTTTCTTTGCATTGAATTCTTTTTCCTTTTCATCCTTCTCTTCCCTCCGTATCTCATTGACGGTCGGTACTATCATTCCCTTGCGGGTTACTTCGGTTATCACTCTTGCCATATCACGAATTACAGGTATATTCCCCCTGTAATTCATCCTGACAGGGGCCAGAACTCCCAGATATCCCGGAATACCAAACATTTCATAACGAGCATAGATAAGAACATAATTGAACCACTCCTTCCTGCCGAGGTCTTCTCCCATTAACACTTGATAAGGTCGGTCATCCAATCCTCTCTGCATCAGATTGACAAGCAGGTCCTGTCTCTGGGTCAGGCTAAGGAAACCAAGGATCTCTTTCTTATCATCAAACTCAGGCTGCTCAAGAAAGGTAACTCCCGCCTCAAAATGGATGTAATAGCTGCTCATCTCCGTTAATGCTCGCTGAAACTCCTGTAGAAAGCGACTGAAGATGAGATTAACTCCCTCCATCTTGTCTGCCATATCCTCAATATATTTATGCTGAATATCGTGGATACGTAATCCAGAAAGACTCTCATTGACATAACGAACTAACGCTCTTAACTGCTGCTCGGTTATTTCATACTCACAACTGATGATCACGGTCTTGTCGATCCCGGAATCGAGACTGACCACAAAAAGTAACTTCCGGATTCCTATCTTGAATACCTCCAGCCTGTCCAGAATACCATAGGCGATCTCCGGCTCAGCAATGAAACTCAACTGGTCAGTCTCTCTGGCCAGAAGCTGCATAATATAATGAAGACCGGTTACCGTATCCCGGTAATGAGTTATCAAGACTCGCCGTAACAGGTCCTCCCTGTCATAACTGAGCTGCTCAAGTTCACTGTCTAGTGACCTGATATAATACCTGTAGCCCGCCAGAGTCGGGATCCGACCGGCCGAGGTATGAGGCTGATAAATCAGATGTTTCTTCTCTAATTTGTGCAAATCTATCCTGATCGTCGCCGGACTTACCTCTGGTAGATACTTCTCACATATCAACCTGGAAGATACTGGCTCATTACTCTCGATATATTCCTGAACCAGAAGATTAAGAACCTTCAATTCTCTGATCTCATTCTTCTTCATAACTTACCTCGACTTAGCACTCTTGTTGCACGATTGCTAATCTGTAAACAAAATAATATCAGAGGGCTAAATTGTCAAACTAAAATTGAGAGTGCTAATATTCCGAAATTGAACCCTGAGCTCAGGTTGTTACTATCCTTGGGATATTGCGTGGCAGGCGACAGAGGAGTTCATAGTTGACCAGATTGGTCAATTCTACGAACGAGGAGACGGTAATCTTCTGTGAACTCTGGTCACCGATGATAACCACTTCATCGCCCCTGGTAACTCCGGGAATCGAGCTGGCATCAACGACGAACATGTTCATATTGACCAGTCCGATGATCTGAGCCTTTTTCCCTCTGATCAGGACGTGTCCGATATTACTCAGGCTTCTTCTGTAGCCATGATAGTATCCGATCGGAACTGTAGCGATAGTGGTATTTTTTGGGGTCAGGAAGGAGTGTCCGTAGCTGACGAATTTTCCGACACTGACTTTTTTCGTACTCATAACCTTTGATTTCCACTGGAGGACTTTTCTCAACGGGTCTCTTGTAAAGGTGCCTTTATCAGAGAGAAGGTTATGCATTCTGGTCTCCATTCCGGGCCAGTATCCGTATTGAGCGATACCGAACCTGACCATATCCATTCTTGTATGAGGATAGGTCAGAGCAGCAGCCGAGCAGGCGGTATGTTCGAATCTAGCTTTGATACCTTTATTAGCGAGGAGATCACGCAATCTGATAAACTCATTATATTGATTATTGACCCTGACATGATTGGCAATACTTTCTGCTCCAGCGTAATGGGTGCACAGGCCTTCAATCTCGAAAAGTTCCCTGTTTCGTTTGATTGTCTCCCCGACCCTTTCCAGTTCACTTTCTTCGAAGCCGGTTCTATACATACCGGTCTCCAGTTCCAGGTGTATTTTCGCCTTCTTTTTCACGCGCTCTGCTGCTTTCACAGCAGCTTCCAGACGGTCGATTTCGAAGACATAGAACGACAGATCATTCTCTATTGCCCATTCCAGTTCAGTATCATCGATCATCCCCATGATTACGACCCTCGTGTTTGGCTTTTTGACATAGAGTGCCGCTTCAGCTTCCTGAGCATCAAAGACGGCAAAATTCTCCACACCGCACTTCTCAGCGAGAGACAGGTATTCTTCGATACCATGGCCGTAAGCATTACCCTTGATTACAGAAAGAAAGAGAGTTTCTGGCCCGATCCGTTTGCGAAGATACGCGATATTCTTTTTGACGGCAGAACTGCTCAATTCGATATATGATGTAGCTTTCATTTCTCTATAGTAAACTTGTCTATCAGGCCTGTAAATAGATTTACACCCGTCTCTAACAATTCATCAGGGAAATCGTAGTTTTGATGATGTACTTGAGGATGATTCTCCCCGCAACCCAGTCCAAACAGGGCACCTGGATCACGTCGGGCAAAGAAAGAAAAATCCTCAGACCAGGAGAATGGATTTTCTCTGTAAATGATCGGCAATTCAAGTCTTTTTGCCATCTCGATCACCTCTTCTGTCAGGATATCATCATTTATCATTGCCGGGAAGTATTCTACCCATTCAGTTTCACAACTCAATCCATAAGCACCGGCGATACTCTCAGCGATTTCTTCCCCTTTCACTTTCATTAGTTCGAGATCTTCGGGTTGATAGGCTCGTAATGTTGCCATAACTTCAGCATAGCCTGGTGTAGTACCGAAGGCGATTTCACCAAGCCTGGCGTGAATAATAGTGATAAGAGCAGAACGATGCATGGGGAGAAGTATCTGTGGAAGCGAATTGAGAGAGTTGATAATTGCTGTCATAGCCAGGACAGGACTGTTGCCGTGCTGCGGTTCGCCCGCATGTGAAGTCGAGCCGCGTAGTCTGATGATCATCCCTGTTGTAGTTGAAGTGAAAAGATGTTTTCGGATGATGATGCTATTCTTCTCGAAGCCGGGAAGGTTATGTAGTGCCAGGATATAGTCAAACCTGGTGTCCTTCATCCTTTCGTCCCGGAGCATTTTGGCTGCTCCGGTACCTGTCTCCTCTTCGGGCTGGAAGATGACTGCTACAGAGCCTGACATGTTATCTCTCACTCGAGAGGCATATTCTGCCACACCATAAACGATCACCATGTGCCCGTCGTGTCCGCAACTGTGTGCCACACCAGGATTCTTACTCTTGTGAGGGATATCGTTGCTCTCTGTTATCGGCAGGCCGTCTAGTTCAGCCCTGAAGGCAATGTTCTTGCCTCTGTTTGCTCCCCTGTAGAAGGCAACGATCCCGTTACCACCGACTCCTGTCCATATTTCATCTGGACTGGTCTCTTTTAGTAATGCCGCAATATACGAGGCTGTATTAACTTCTTCTCCTGAAAGTTCCGGATTCATATGGAGATAGTGTCGCACTTCTGTGAGTCTGTTTCGCATCAGACCTCCTGTCGTTCCTGGCTATTAATGCCTGTACTTTTTATTCTGGAGATGATATTGGATCCTTAATCGGTGTCAATATTATTATGGATTAGAAAGTCTGAAAACAAAAGAGGGATGATCTGATCCCCCACTTTTCTGTTTAACAATGGTTAACAATGCTCTCTTAACCGACTACCTTCTATTTATTCTCTGCTTTCATTCTCTGCTTTCATTCTCTTCATCTTCGGCTGAATTATCATCTTCAGCTTCTAAGAGGGAATTATCCGGAATATCCGGAATATGTGAAGGCAATTCCTGTACATCACGGAGTGTTCGCTCAATAGCCCTGGTTCTTCTGCCAATCAGGGTTTCGAGATCTTTACCAGCTACGTTGAGATTCTTCTGGGCTTTCTTAAGGATATCACCGAATTTCCCGAATTCTCTCTTCACTGAGCCAAGCAGTTGCCAGACCTCGCTGGATCTTTTCTGGATGGCGAGGGTCCTGAATCCCATCTGCAGGCTGTTAAGAAATGCTGCCAGGGTTGTGGGACCGGAAACTACTACTCGATAGTCGCGCAATATCTGTTCGAAGAGATTTGTCTTGCCTAATATTTCTGCATATATCCCCTCCGAAGCGAGAAACATAATAGCGAAATCGGTTGTTTCAGGTGGGTGAATATATTTCTCACCGATATCTCTGGCAAAGAGCTTTACCCTCTGGGCCAGGGCTTTTCTTTTCTCCTCTATCAGAGCAACATCACCGAGCTCATAGGCAACCTGGAGTTGATAATAATCCTCCATAGGGAATTTGGCATCTACAGGAAGATAGATACATTCATTAATATTATCCTTACCTGGAAGTTTGATGGCAAAATCTACCCGCTGACTGCTCCCTTCATAGAGTTTTACCTCTCTGTCGTACTGTTCGGGACTGAAGAGTTGCTCGAGCAGATTTTCCAGCTGATACTCACCCATTATACCACGGGTCTTGACATTGGAAAGCACCTTCTTCAGGTCGCCGACACCGGTAGCAAGATTTTTCATGTCACCCAACCCCTGATGAACCTGTTCCAATCTTTCGCTGACCTGCTTGAATGATTCACCCAGCCGCTTTTCCAGGGTAGTCTGGAGTTTCTCATCGACCACATTCCGCATCTCGTCCAGCTTCTTACTGTTCTCATCCTGCAAACTCTTTATCTGGACCTCTATCGTCGATCGCATTCGCTCGAGACGCTCCTCTGTGATCCTGCCAACCTTTTCCAGCCTCTCAGAGAAATCGCTCATCTGACTCTTCTGATTGCTGAGCAATTCGCTCATTCTCGTTATCTGATTCTCCTGGAAGGATTTGAAGGCATTGCTCATCTCTTCACGCAGGTGACGCGAGTTATTACTGAACTCATCACGATTACGGGCCAACTCTTCTCTCAGAAGGGTATCGGTCCTGTTAAGTTGATCATGAAAGGTATCCAACTTATAGGTCAATTCTGATAGATTCCCCCTTTCTTTCCTGAAAAGAAGAATTAAGATAGCCAGCAAAGAAACAAGCTGTAAAGCCAGGATTATGATTATCAATGTTTGAATATCCATAATCACCATTAAGGGTAAATCCTGTATATCATTCTCGGGAAGGGAATAGCCTCCCTAATATGCTGAACACCGGAGATCCAGCCAATAAACCTCTCCAGTCCTATACCGAACCCGCTGTGAGGCACCGAGCCGTAAAGACGGAGATCGAGATACCATTGATAGGGTTCTATCGGCATATTATCTGCGACCATACGATCTTTTAGTATATCGTGATCATCCTCACGCTGAGAGCCGCCTATGATCTCGCCAAATCCTTCCGGAGCAATCAAGTCACTCCCGAGAACAATATCCGGTTTATCGGAATCACGTTTCATATAGAACGCCTTAGCTTCTTTTGGCCATCTTTCAACAAAGAGCGGGACATCACTATCCTCAGTCAGCATCGCCTCTTCCCGGGCACCAAAATCGTCTTTATCACCGATCTGGACACCTTTCTTACGAAGAAGCATGATCGCCTCTCTATGTGTCATTCTTTTAAAAGGGGCATCAGCTTTCTCAAGTTGTTTAATATCACGCTCTAATAGCTCCAGTTCCGTCAGATTTGACTCTATGACTGAACGAATAACGAAACGGATCAACTCCTCTTGAATCTGCATATTCTCTTCATGTTCGACGAATGCTGCCTCTGCGTCCATCATCCAGAATTCTGTCAGATGTTTACGGGTTTTGGATTTCTCCGCTCTGAAAACCGGGCCGAAATCATATACCCGGCCGAGACTGGTAATTCCGGTCTCCAGATAAAGCTGACCCGACTGAGAAAGATAAGCATACCCCTCATCGAAATAAGGAACCTGGAAAAGGGTAGTAGTCCCTTCACAGGCATTGGGTGTCAGGATCGGAGAATCAAAGCGATAGAATCCGTTCTGATTGAGATACTCGCAGATAGCGTAATAAATACTGTGCCTGATCTTCATCAGAGCCCACTGCCGCGAGGATCTCAACCAGAGATGCCGGTTACTGAGTAAGAAGTCTGTCCCGTGCTCTTTCTTGGCTATGGGATACTCTCTGGCAATATGAACTATCTTCAGGTCTGTTATAGCCAGTTCGAATACATTCGGCTTCCGGGGATGCTCTTTAGGAATACCGCAAACCTCGAGAGATGATTCCAGGGTGAGTTGCTTTGCGAGCTCGAACCTTTCCTCTCCAAGGTCAGGAAGAAAGGCAACACCCTGTATTTCGGCCGAGCCGTCTCTGATTATTATAAACTGTAATTTGCCGGATGAACGGATATTTCTCACCCAGCCTCTGATTCTGATCTCTTCTCCCAGATGTTTTTCAATATCTTTGATGAATACTGTTTTCATACTAAGTCTCTACTACTCCTTTATCTCTCTGATCTTAATCTTGTCCATAATACTCAATGCCACACTGAGTGCTTTCATACCGGCTTCCCCATCTACGCAAGGTCTTTTGTCCTCATTCATTGCTTCGACAAATGCCTCCAACTCCAGCGTCAGAGCATCTTTAGTAATATCGGTCGCCTCTATCTCTTTCAGATCGACTATGTCATCAGTGTTGAAGTTTTTTTTGCCCAGAAGGACTTCCGGTAAAACCTTGTTCAGGTCTTCTGATTTCTTGAGGACGGTAACCTTTTTGTTCTGAAAATCGAGAGAGATATAAGCATCTTTCTGGAAGAACCGAATCTTTCTCTCTCTTTTCAGCGATACCCTGCTGGCTGTAACGTTGGCAATAGCCCCGTTGTCGAACTCCAGCCTGGCATTGGCAATATCGATATTGGGTGTAAGTATCCTTACTCCGCTTGCCCTGATGTCTCTTATATCACTGTTGATAAAGCTGCAAATAAGATCGATATCATGAATCATCAAGTCCAGCACAACAGAGACATCACTCCCGCGGGGAGAGAAAGGTGCCAGACGGTGTGACTCAATGAACATCGGATTGTTGATCTCGTCAGCAATCTTCAAAACGATGGGATTAAACCGTTCAATATGACCGACCTGAATCTTCAGATTCTTCTCTCTCGCCAATGTGATAAGTTCTTCAGCCTCAGCCATCGTCGTGGTTATCGGTTTCTCGATAAAGAGATGCTTACCCTTTTGAAGTGCTATCCTGGCCAGCCTGTAATGATGAATGGTAGTAACAGCGATATCAATAGCATCTATATCATCAAGAAGCCTCTCAAAATCGGAATATGACCTGACCTTGTATTTTCTGGAAATCTCGGCCGCTCGCTCTTCATTCTGATCGTGTATCCCTATAAGTTCACAGCCTGATATCTCTTTGAATATCCTGACATGATGATGACCCAAATGGCCTACCCCAATGACTCCTATCTTAACCATAATCAAACTCCCTTAAGATTATATCAATTACCCGGACTTCCTCTTCTGAAGAAGTTTCCTGCTTCCTGGTTACTTAACTACTTCCTCTCAATAAATAAACAACTATTCTATTGTCAAGCAGAGATAACAAGCTTGGATACTCTCCGTGTTTCTTTTTATTCTTCTAACTAAAGATGTCCTTCAGACTAGTTCTCATCTGTCTCACAACAGAGAAGTAGTAAGAGATATTGACAAGAAACGGACCTTTTTTTTTGCTGAGCAGGTGGCGGGATGTAGCGCAGTTCGGGTAGCGCGTTCGGTTCGGGACCGAAAGGTCGCTGGTTCAAATCCAGTCATCCCGACCATTTTTTTCTTTCTGGCAGCATCATTACAAGAAATCCCTTATCTATACGTAAGTATTCTATAAGAAGAAGCTGGCATGAGACTCAGATTTCCTGTATAGGTAAACCTTTCGCTGATACAATGAAAGCTGGCTGGCTCGGCCCTTTTTTGCTAATTTTAGCTCTAATCGATGTATCGGTTTACAGAACGACATTCTCCTGATATTCACCGAACTCTTCCCGTAATATATCACATATCTCGCCTAATGTTGCATAAGCCTTAACCGCTTTAACTATGCGAGGCATGAGATTTTCGCTTCCAGCTGCTGCTTCCCTGATTGACTGTAATGCCTCTTTGACAGCATTGTTGTCTCTCTGCTGTTTTAACTCATTCAACCTCTGATTCTGCTGATCTGTGAGTTCCTGGTCAACTTTCAGCAACTCAGGTTTAAGCGACTCTTCTATCCTGAACTTGTTAACTCCGACAATGATCCTCTCCTCATTCTCTATTGACTTCTGGTAATCATAAGCACTGTTTTGAATCTGTTTCTGAGGATAGCCCTGTTCGATCGCCTTGATCATACCACCTAAATCATCGATCTTTTCGATAATCTCTTCTGCCTGATGGGCAAGATTTCTGGTCAAGGATTCGACATAATAAGATCCGGCAAGAGGATCGACTGTATTGGTCACTCCACTTTCATGAGCAATAACCTGCTGGGTTCTCAAGGCAATCTGTACCGAGTGCTCACTGGGCAGGGCTAAAGCTTCATCACGAGAATTAGTATGTAATGATTGAGTTCCGCCTAATACCGCTGCCAATGCCTGGATGGCGACTCGGATGATATTGTTGTCATGCTGTTGGGCAGTAAGAGTACATCCAGCAGTTTGGGTATGGAACCTGAGCATCATCGATTTAGGGTCTCTGGCTTTGAATTTCTCTTTCATTATTTTTGCCCAGAGATAGCGAGCAGCACGGAACTTGGCCACCTCTTCCATAAGATCGTTATGGGCATTAAAGAAGAAGGAGAGTCGGGGTGCAAACTGATCAACATCAAGACCGCTTTGAATCGCCGCTTTCACGTATTCAATACCGTTTGCTAAAGTGAATGCCACTTCTTGAACGGCAGTCGAGCCGGCTTCCCTGATATGATAACCCGATATCGAGATCATGTTCCACTTGGGAACATTATCTGCGCAAAAGGCAAAAATATCGGTTATCAATCGCATCGAAGGTTGCGGCGGGAATATATAAGTTCCCCTTGCTATATATTCCTTCAGAATATCATTCTGAATCGTGCCATTCAACTGTTCACTCTTTAATCCCTGCTTTTCACCGACCGCAATATACATCGCTAATAAGACAGCTGCAGGTGCATTAATCGTCATTGATGTCGACACTCTGTCCAGAGGTATCCCATCGAAAAGAACCTCCATGTCGGCCAGAGAATCAATAGCTACCCCGACTTTCCCTACCTCTCCAGCACTCATCGAATGGTCACTGTCGTAACCCATCTGCGTTGGCAGGTCAAAAGCTATGCTTAACCCTGTCTGCCCTTTCTCCAGAAGGAACTTGTAACGTTGATTCGATTCTTTTGCCGTTCCGAATCCTGCATACTGACGCATAGTCCATAATCTACCTCTATACATTGTCGGCTGAACACCACGTGTATAAGGATAGAGACCAGGGAAGCCACGCTCCATCGTATAATCGATATCTTTCACGTCTTCAGGATTGTATAATCTCTTTACCGGCTGGTCAGATGCTGTAACAAATTCTTCATACCGTTCGGGAAACCTCTTCAATACTTTGTCTACGAGTTCCTCATACTTCTTCTTCATATCTTCGTTACTACTATCCATTAGAAACTCCTTTAATACATCGATCATTAAACCTTTAAGAAAGGACTTAATAAACGGTATTTTGTCAATAACTTTGTTACTGGAGATTGAAAGGATAGAGTTGCCACTGAACATCACTTCAGATAGAGCATCTTACGTGTTTTGTCGTAGTCGCCGGCTTTAAGGCGGTAGAGATACACCCCGCTGGGGAGGATTCTACCCCTGTATGTTTCGGGTGACCAGACCAGAGAATGCTCCCCCTCCGGCAGGACATCATCTATCAGGGTAGCCAGCTTCTGCCCTCTGATGTTAAAGATCTCCAGCTTGACCCTCTTTTCCCTTTCCAGATAGAAGCTGATAGTAGTCTCCGGATTGAAGGGGTTGGGATAGTTCCGGGAGAGATATGTTACTTCAACCGGTACAGCTATATCATCTTCAACAGCTGTCTCGTAGCTGTATTCATAAGCAGCAATGTAAAATGATGAAGCGCAGTATAAATAGTTTTTACCTTCTAATTCCAGGAAAAACAGATTTCTTTGATACCAATTGTTGTTTAATATGTAAGATATGGGGGTCAGCGTACCTGACGGTGTATTACCAGCATCATAGATATATATTACCGATAGATGAGTCAAAAAGAGTAGATTATCTTTTATATAGGGAGTACCGGATTCCACGATCTCAAACTGCAGAACAGGGTTAAAGGGATCGGAAAGAGAGTAGAAGCAAGTAGTTTCCTCACCGGGAAAACCATATACAGTCAGGTAATCACCGACCTTCTTAAGATATCTGTCAGGTTGGCCGGTAAAAAAATCTATAGTATTATTCAAGACGGGATAGTTATCCTCCAGTCCTTCGTAGATATGCAAATCATGCCAATAGGAATTATCACTTCTGGAAAGAACATACATCAGATCGCCATCAATCAGAATAGAACCGTCAGGTGTAGAAATATCGAAAAGCAGTTCAGATTCTCCGGGTGTGGCGATATCAAACTTCAAAACTCTTGTCGGTTCTTTCAGGGTTACATACATAAATTGCTGTTCTGTTACTGAGTTAATAAAGAATACGTGAGGTTGAGGCCAGGGGGACAGATCTAATGTATTTCGCAACTCAGGATTGAAGGGATCTGTGATATCGAATATTTTTATCTCCCTGTTCTCTACCCAAGGGAATCTATAGATACACAGCAAACCATCTATGATATTGAAAAATAGAGGAGGATCGATCAATAGCCTGTTTATTTCCATAATATCACAGGGACTTGATGTATCATATACGACTATCCCTTCATAGCAGAGATTTCCCGACCCGACGAACATATAGTGGCCTGACATCTGAATGTAGTCATTATACTTTTCATCACCGATTGTCTCGATGAAGGTGAATTGATCATTGTATGCGAACCTCTGGATACCGAATTCGCTTGTTGAGACGAACAGCTCATTATCTGGATATGCATATCCTATTCCGACGCAATAGAGATATGATTCCAATATTGGGTTATCCAGCAGCTGGTAGTGTGAATAATCGTTTATATCAAGTGCAATAAGAGAGTCATGATTGAGGTATACCAGTGTATCTTCGATTATCTGTAATCCCTCTCCGGTAATCATTAGACTGCTGTCCTCAATAATGATATTATGCAGCATTTGCCAGTCATCCGGTTGAGAGACATCCCAGAAAGAAATCTCGCTCTGATTATAGAAAATCAGAATACTGTCTTGATAGGCATATTCGTTAAGCACACCATATTGATGACCTGCCTTGATCGAACCGGAGCCTATCTGCATAATGTTATCGAGATCACTGAAATCGTGAATCAAGCCATCTCCTTCTTCAGAACTTGATAAAACAAGGTCATTACCGAAGACGAGCGTTGGTGGTGTTGATATCGGTTCTTCTATTACAATCTCTAGATCGGTGCTCAGCAAAGGAAATCTCTCCGGGTATGAAAATGTATGTAAAAGCAGATGATCGTTAACTATATGGATGATTAACACTGCAGAGAAATTGTCATCCAACTCGAGTATTTGCTCTATAATCAGATTATCTGGATTACTGACATTAATTTTATAGATTTTAGCGTTGGTGAGCCCATGAACAGGATTGGTCCCAACAAAAATGTAGTTATCTGCTTTGTTCATTGTCCAGGGATCTGTTAAATGAAGCCTGTCTGCCAGTACCGCTCCCCCTGCAGCGCTCATAACATAAGACTCCAATCCGTACCCGGAAAGGTAGAACACTGTCTGGTCATCTGCAATCAAGTTTGTGTTCCTGTTGGTTTTTATCCTGGCAGTCGTAATTGAAAAATCACCGACCCTCTCCAGTTCTATGGGAATAGACCATATGCATCCAATGAACAGAAATATGGTAATCAATGTAACTTGAACTTTTTTAACCATAATAAACACCTTCATTCAGTCCCCTGAAGGAAACCTTCAGGGGACTATTAACTGCCTGACTATTCACCTTCCCCTTTCGGGACTGGATCAGGACCCGGAATTATGATAGTAGAAAACTCCAGAAGAACATAATTAAGTCCAGGAACAATTTCCTGTATTACTGTTTTTGATTGTCCGTTATCTGAACGTGTTACTGTCGCTTTGATCATAGTAGAGAAACCAATATGAATGTTATTTCTGTTAATCACATAGGAATTGTACTGTGGATAGCTAAAGTTGTCCATATATAGCCATTGATCAACTGTACCAGGCACATTTCTCAACACTACAACGTTTCCTCTCGAACCACCATTAACAATATCATACTGGAAATCTCTGCTGGTTGCATATAAAGAAATGGTGCCCAACAGCAACGAAATGAGTATAAAAGACAGGCATAATCTCATAATTCACCTCCTTTGATTATCTTTTCCCCTCGAGCCTCAGGTCTTACCTATGGGGTTCAGTAAGACCGGATTGCCGGATGAATTTGTTTCTCGGGTTGGGAAAGAATCTCCGAAGTGTGTAGTTCTTAGAACCGGATTGTTTAGAGGTGATGTTATCATTATGGTTACCAGAGTGGTTTATAAGGATAAGGGCATAGATAGATAGATAGATGTAAACCCTGAAAAGCAGCGAGTTCTCATCACCATATTACTATCCCTCTAATTTTTTTATAGCAGTTTTGCTTTGCTTCGCTCCCTTTGATTACTATATACTAAATTAGGGTTATTTTGTCAATCTTTGTTTTGGTGTTTTGAACATAGGGCAATATAAAACATCACTTCAAATAGAGCATCTTACGTGTCTTATCATAGTCTCCGGCCTGGAGGCGATAGAGATATACCCCGCTCGGGAGATCTCTTCCCCTGTATGTTTCCGGTGACCAGACCAGAGAATGCTCCCCCTCCGGCAGGAGATCATCTATCAGGGTAACCAGCTTCTGCCCTCTGATGTTAAAGATCTCCAGCTTGACCTTCTTTTCCTTCTCCAGGTAGAAGCTGATCTTAGTCTCCGGGTTGAAGGGATTGGGATAACTCCGGGAAAGGTGTGAGCCAATAGGGATCACTATCTCATCGTCATCAACGCTTAACTCATAGCTATATTTATTTACGCTAATATGTGATGCAGAGACACAGTAGAGATATTTATTGCCTTCAACTTCTTGAAAGAATTTGTAATACGTCCAAGCCCCATTAATAAAATGAGTAAGAGGATCGAGAGAATCTTTTGTATTCTGGTTAACATCAAAAACATAGACAGTGGAACTTGGACTCTGAAAAATAATATCGTCCATGATAAATGGACGACCATTCATAACAATATCAAAAACATATTCAGGATTGCATGGATCGGTGATATCATAGAATATGGAGCTCTGATCCAATTCTTCTATAGGTGACCCATCACTCCATAAATAAAAGGCGAGATAACTATCGACAAATGATGTATTGGGTGCTTTATGGTATTTTCCAGCATTATAGATTATATTCTGGAAATACGGCTCATTAGCTAATAGCCCGGAATAGATCCTAAGATCATACCAGTTAGTATACCCCCTGCGTGAAGCAAGATACATAGTGCCTCCTCTTATATTGTAAGATTCAAGAAACATCGAAGGCAGGTCAAACTCAAACAGCAATTCAGCTTCTCCAGGTTCACTTATATCATATTTCAACAATTTCAACTGAGACCACAGCATTATATATAATACTCCGGGTTCATACTCGTCAATTATAGGCACAATATGTTGTATGAGCCAATTACTGAGATCAACTATATTTCTTAATGTCGGATTATTAGGATCATAAACATCCCAGATTTCGACTGTAGAATCCATTTCGAAACCATTGTATTTTCTAAGCACTAAGAGATCATCATCGACGAGATGTAAAACGTGAGGAGTGTTTTCTTCGATTCTGTTTATTTCCTCGATCTGTAAAGGATCGGATATGTCAAAAACAATGGTACCGTCTTTGTTGTAACTTCCTCCAATGAAAACATAATCACCGTTTTGAAAGACTCTAGTGTTTTTAAAATATTCACCGATAGTCTCTATCTTGAAGAATACTCCTTCTGTATAACCGAATCTTCGAATACCTCGTCTCGGAGTTGTTATATATATATTGCCGTCCCAGAAATCTGCATCAATGCCGAAAGAATGAAGATAGTATTCTACTTCCAAAATCTGATGATGAGAATAATCGTCCAAGTCAATTACCACCAAATTGAATCCATTGAGATAGAATAAGTAACTATCAAAAATGTGAACGACATACCCGTAATTAATTAAATTGTCGTCTTGGATATATTTGTTGTGCAACAACTGCCAGTCATCAGGATCAGATATGTCCCAGAACGACATCTCTCTCTGTCCGCTGACTATGAGAATCGTATCCTGATATGTTTTATAATATAAAGCCCCGTATAAGTCATGAACTTCGGATATATTACCGGAGCCGACCACCGATATGTTGTCAAAATCACTGAAATCATAAATATCATAACTAAATAATCCGGTTTGTACAAGCATAAGATGTTCGTTAATCTGATGACGAAGAACTTTATTCTCGTCTATCGTAAATTCCTGAACAATTTCAAGTTGATGATTCAATAAAGGATATGTTGGGGGGGTATTTAGTAAGAGGTGGTCATTGACATCAAAGATATTATATATAAACCATACCTCTTCATCGAATTCCAAAGTCTGCACAAAAATGGGATTATTTGGATCGGAAACATCAATTTTATAGATCATGGCATTAAAGGGGTTATAATAATCCATTCTCGTAGCAACATAGATATTATCATCGATTATTTCCATTGTCATACCGTCAGTTATCTGCTTTCTGGTCAGTAGATCTAAATTTCCTTCATTAGATATGAGATAGATTTCCAAGCCATAATCTGTTAATGTGTATAAGTAGGGATACAAAATGCTTACGTTTTTTCCAACAGAATAAGTTCGATCGGAAGTATAATGAAACTCATTGACCTTCTCAATCTTAAAATTGATTGATAAGAGTAGCGAACTAAATATGTATGCTATTCCTAGAATAATAATGATAAATCTTAACCTCTTCATAAAAATCTCCTTACAAAGTAAGTTCACCCCCTGATGTTCTTCATCTTCAGGAGATGTAACATTAACTTCGATGATTAATCATCTCCACCACCATGAGGAAAAGGGGGTGTAGGATCTTGTTTAACATACAAGTTAATATAAAAGTAGTTAATCGTATGAAGACTAACTACTCTCGTTTCGTCAAAACTTCCATAACCTAGACACCACGCTCTAACTCTTATAAGATACGTAGGTGGAGGAGCTGGTTTAGACCATGGAATGAGTTGAGAGCCTGAGTAACTACCTGATGGTTAAGGCTGATATTGCCAAGGAGAATCGGGTAGTTCTTTAGTATCAATTCTCAGATTGAATGGACCCGGACTTACAACATCGAATTCAAAATCATAACTATATGCAAAAACCTCAACACTTGCCATTAACATCAGTACTGAGACCAATAAGAATAATCGCTTCATATCACACCTCCTTTTATATTGTCCCTTTTCTTTTAGTCTTACCTCGGGATTTGGTAAGACCGGATTGCCGGATGAATTTGTTTCTCTGGTTGGGAAAGAATCTCCGAAGTGTGTAGTTCTTA
>Ga0334901_1001126_pt1 | contig 30151 bp, 19 predicted proteins | sample GraSluR3_MG_3_FD_207216 | JGI IMG/M metagenome (GOLD analysis project Ga0334901, IMG submission 207216) | Sludge microbial communities from methane-producing bioreactor in Wageningen University, Netherlands - Granular Sludge_15_08-R3 | ecosystem: Engineered > Bioreactor > Anaerobic >... | reverse complement strand
TCAATCAAAGTAGTGATAATGATGAGTTTGTCATTCCTTTTCATCGCCCTCGAACACTGGTTCCAAAACACGATTGCAATCTCCGGCTTACTGGCAGTCATTACAATGGGAGCCGCCATCCTAAAAACCTACCCACTTCTTGCTACACGCATATCACCCAAGTTTTCAAAACTTTGGGTTGCTGCAGAGATAATCTTGTTCGTACTGGTGGGAGCAACAGTTGATATCCGGTTTGCTGCTGCTGCAGGACTTGCAGCCGTAGGAGTAATCTTTTTCGCACTGATATTCAGGATGGCAGGCGTCTACACCAGCCTTATCAAAACCGACCTCAACACAAAAGAACGCCTCTTCTGCATGATCGCCTACATCCCCAAAGCCACAGTCCAAGCAGCAATCGGCTCCATCCCCTTGGCAATGGGCCTCCCCTCCGGCAACATAATCCTCACCGTAGCCGTCCTGGCAATCCTAATAACCGCCCCCCTTGGCGCATTCGGCATCGACGCCACATACAACAAACTCCTCCGCCACCCCAAAACACCACCCACACACCCCATCCCCACAGACACCATCAGCAACACCTAACCCCCTCCCGCCAGGAACCACCTCTCACGCCCGCAGGAACCACCTCTCACCTTTTTTCACATCTTCATCACCAGCAAGCACTTCACCAACGCACCTCTGCACTTACCCCACACGAACCAACCAGTTAGTGCAAACATCTCACAGCAAACCACCACACAACCAGCAACATGTGAAAAAAGATGAGACCTGCGGCCCGGCACCATGTGCAAACATCTCACAGCAAACCACCACGCAACCAACAACATGTGAAAAAAGATGAGACCTGCTGTCCAGCCATGTGCAAACACCTCACACCAAACCACCACACAACCAGCAATATGTGAAAAAAGGTGAGACCTGCAGCCTGCCCTGTCCAACAAAAAGTGCAAACACCTCACACCAAACCACCACACAACCAGCAACATGTGAAAAAAGATGAGACCTGCGGCCTGCCACAGCAAACCACCACGCAACCAACAACATGTGAAAAAAGATGAGACCTGCTGTCCAGCCATGTGCAAACACCTTACACTAAACCACCACATAACCAATAACATGTGAAAAAAGGTGAGACCTGCTGCCCGGCACCATGTGCAAACACCTCACACCAAACCACCTCACAACCAGCAATATGTGAAAAAAGATGAGACCTGCGGCCTGCCAAGCTACCCTCAAACCTGCGGCCTGCCCTACATGTAAAAAAAGGTGAGAGGTAGAGCCCAGCAGGTGCGAGCCGTCACTAATTCCAGCCCTTAAATAAGTTTAATTACAATACTTTACGAGATACTCAGGCTATGAATTCTATATCCCACAAAAAAATTGTAAATTCGAAAATCAATACGAAATAACAAAAACCAAACTATATGGATGTTAACAAGTTTATTTCTAATTTTAAAATCGCATTCGGAAACTACGAATTGCCAATAGTTTTTTGGTACTCCCAAACCCCAGCTGACAAACCAATCAAGAGCCAAGGCTGCTTCATCAAAGATCTAAAACCTGCTAGAGATGGTGGCACAGTCAGTTTCGACCGCGAAACCATAGGCTGTGGCGGAGGAAAAACATACACAGGGTTTTCCAGCCCAGCACCACACATACCCAACTTTGTATCAGTTAAAGAAAAATACAAAGAAACACCACAACTAGTAACTCAATACATTGACAAACTAGCAATGCCCAGTAAAGAAGGACTTTTCATAAATTTTACATCAATCAGCAACATCTCTACTTTCGAACAAAAGGAAGGCCTCATCTTTTTTGCAACCCCAGATGTACTCTCCGGTCTCGTATCCTGGGCACACTTCGACACAGATGCAAACCAATCTGATGCAGTATCAGCACCCTTTGGATCTGGCTGTTCCTTAATTATTTCGCACGTAGTTACAGAAAATCAAAATAAAGGAAGCAGAGTCTTTCTGGGACTATTCGACCCCTCTGTCAGACCACATGTCCAACCCAACATCCTATCATTGGCCATCCCTATGTCGCGATTCGCAACAATGTACCACACATTTGAAAAAACCTGCCTTATAGACTCAAACGCCTGGTCAAAAGTACAACCAAGAATCAACGCCCCCGACTAACCCGCCTAACCCCAGGCCCCCTCTTAACCCAGTTCCCCCCTCACCCAGGAACCACCTCTCATCTTTTTTCACATCTCCTTCACCAGCAAGCACTTCACCCACGCACCTCTGCACTTACCCCAAGAACCACCCAGGCCGCACGCGAGAACCACCTCTCACGCGGGAACCACCTCTCACCTTTTTTCACATCTCCTTCATCAGCAAGCACTTCACCCACGCACCTCAGCACTTACCCCACACAGCACCCAGGCCCCACGCGGGAAGCACCTCTCACCTTTTTTCACATCTTCTTCATCAGCAAGCACTTTACCCGCTCACCTCTGCACTTACGCAGGAACCACCTCTCACCATTTTTCACATCTCCTTCTCCAGCAAGCACTTCACCCACGCACCTCTGCACTTACCTCACACAAACCACCCAGTATGTGCAAACATCTCACAGCAAAACACCATACAACCAGCAATATATGAAAAAAGATGAGGCCTGCTGTTTTATGCAGAGTAATTCTTGGGCAGAGGGTTATTCCCGGCACCGAGCCAGCTGACGGCCCCCGAGAGCCAGGCAGCAATTGACGGAAAATAACCCGAAATGCACAGGAAATAACTCTTAAGTGCAAACACCTCTCACCAAACCACCACACAACCAGTAACATATGAAAAAAGATGAGACCTGCGGCCCGGCACCATGTGCAAACACCTCACACCAAACCACCACACAACCAATAACATGTGAAAAAAGATGAGACCTGCGGCCCTCAAACCTGCGGCCCTCAAACCTGCGGCCCTCAGACCTGATACCCTCTTATGAATTGAAAAGCCTGCACACAAAAGCGTAACTTTCATGTGTCAATGCAGAAATCTGCCGATAAGTAGCATTGGTGTGAGCTTTCAGCGCCTTCAAAAGATTGATCAATTCACGCCTGTCCAAATCGGCCAAAGTACGGCTTCCAAGCAAAAATGCCAGACACTGAGCCACTTCACTATCCGTCGGTCTCACCAGACCTACCGGCTTAGGCTCAGGCACTTTGCCACAACACACCTCCGGCAAATCCTCTCCACCAGAGCCTCTCACAGAACCAATTGCAGAGTTATTTGCAGAGTCACAAGACCCACCACCAGTCGCATCAGCCCCGTCAGTCACTCCAGCCCTGCCAGTCTCGTCAGCCCTGCTATTCCCGTCAGTCCCGCATACACCATCACCAGCCCCACTAACCTCTGCCTCTGCCTCTACCTCACACTGAAACTTCCAAGGCTCTGCCAGATACCTTAAAATCGTATTGTTCAACATCCTGTTAGAAGAAAACAAAAAATCCGTCACCGCAAAATGCACCCCAATATGATCCGAAAGCGCATTGTAAAAACCCCTCTTTGTAAAATGATAAGAACTCCACCGATACTCCCTTGCATCAGCACAAATCCCCGCCCTCACAGGATTCGACAATATGTACAAATAATTAAACAACAACATATTAGGAGTCACCAACTGACTACTCGAAAAAGGACTCGTAAACACCTGGCCGCTCATGCTTTTGCGTTTGTTGTACCACATGTTGAAACTAATAAGCAGACTCAACATGAACCCGTTCAGATTATTTGTAAATATCTGCAGATGAACATGATTATCCATAAGTACAAAAGCAGTGATTGCCGTCTTATGCTTGATAGCAGCCGAATTGCACCGCTCCAAAAAGCCCACAAAATCCTCCGACTCATAAAAAACCGTATACCTGTTGCACCCCCGGAACCACACATGGAAAAACCCCGACTGCTCACGCTTCATACTATCCCGCCGCTTTTTCTCTGCAACACTCAACTTTCCATCATCGTCATCCTTATACAAAGAGCTCTCAACCCTGGCAATCAACGACGACAAATCCTGATCTTCAAATCTTTTCATAACCAACTTCACTAATCAAACACATTAATAATCAAAATCAACACTGAATGCAGTAAAATAAAATTACTAATAACCATCAAACATCAAGCTCAAAAAAACATAATCATGAAAAAATATCTAATCCTAAAATTATTTTCCAAATCCACCTCTCCTTCCCCACCCAGGAACCACCCAAGCAGCTGCCAGGAAGCACCTCTCACCTTTTTTCACATCTCCTTCACCAGCAAGCACTTCACCCACGTACCTCTGCACTAACCTCAGGCACCATCCAAGCCTCACGCGGAAACCACCTCTCACCTTTTTTCACATCTCCTTCACCAGCAAGCACTTCACCCAAGCACCTCTGCACCTACCTCACACAAACCACCCAGTAAGTGCAAACATCTCACACCAAAACACCATACAACCAGCAACATGTGAAAAAAGATGAGACCTGCCTCCTGTCCAACCACCAACATGTGAAAAAAGATGAGACCTGCCACCGTGCCACCCAGCAGCAAGTGCAAACATCTCACACCAAACCACCACAAAACCAGCAACATGTGAAAAAAGGTGAGACCTGCCTCTTGTCCAGCAAGCGAGCCATGTGCAAACATCTCACACCAAAACACCATACAACCAGCAACATGTGAAAAAAGATGAGACCTGCGGCGTGTCCAGCAAGCGAGCCATGTGCAAACATCTCACACCAAACCACCACAAAACCAGCAACATGTGAAAAAAGATGAGACCTGCGGCGTGTCCAGCATGCCCTGAGACCAGCAACCAAATTTGGAAACCGAGGTACTATTTATTAAATTGATGCAGCACAATTAATTCAGTTCCGTTAATAATAATAGAGATGTAGATATACTCATCATGAGCTTTGATAAAAAGGAGTCACGTCTATGGGAAATGAAAATATATGAAGAGTGTCACTTACGTCTCTATCATATTAGTTATGGTATCTTGAAAAACAGGCTTCAAGCAGAAGAAATAATGCACGACACCCTAATAAGATATTTTGATATAGGAAATCATTTCCCATCAAAAAAGGACAGAGATAAATGGCTCACAAGGGTTTGCATAAATTTTTCGATAGACCAACTAAGAAAAAACATAACAGAATACAAGAATTTAAACAAAGAAGAATTACTGGCAGAATTCACTAAAGATCTGAGTTCACAAAGCATTCAAGAATCAGAAAATGAAATTATAAACTTTAACGGAGTAACTGCAAATGACCTCAAGAAAATCATACGTTCATTGCCACTAGGTTACAGGGTCATAATAACACTAGTCCTGTTTGAAGGCTACGACTACCAAGAAATTTCCCAAATAACAGGATTAAAAGAATCAACCGTAAGGTCCCAATATGCAAGGGCAAAAGCCAAAGTAATTGAATCACTCAAACAAAAAAGAAAAATATAAAATGGACAATCTCAGAAAACATATCCAAAAACTAAGGTACGAATCAATCCTTGACATGCCATTTCCAGGGCACAAACACAGATTCAAAAGAAAATTGCAAAATATACACAATGCAAAACAATCAAACGAACATCCCCTACAATTGAAAGGTAAGATCGATTTACCTCAATGGGCGACAAGTACAGCAGCAGCAATCATGATTTTTGTTCTAATGCTTCCCTTTTTTGCTCCCTCAAGTGCCGATGCCAAAGATATGAAAGATATAGAATCTACTTATAAAATTGAACAACTATCAATCAATGGTGAAAAATATATCGTACTTACAAAATCCATAATAAGGGAAGCAATTTTTGAAATGGAAATGTTAGGAATAAGCCAAGAATTAGAAACAGAACAACCTTATAATTGGTAAGCTATGTAACCAGAATCTCAAACAGCATCACCCTAAACTTACTATGAAAAAACACATCTTGCTAATTGCACTCTTCCAGTTACTTTTAGGATTTAACCTGACTGCACAAGAGTTTACTGTAAAAGGGAAAATTACAGACACCAAAGGCTCCCCAATCAATTTTGCATCTGTCTTTTGCAAGGATGGCGGCAACCATTCCTATTCAAAAGAAGATGGAAAATATGAACTTAAACTCCCAAAAGGCAAGATAATCATAACAGTCTCCAGCCTGGGATTTGGAAAGCAAGATCGTGAATTGAACATAAACCAAGACCTCAACAATGTAAACTTCATTCTGGAAGAATCTTCACTGACCCTAAACGAGGTTGTAGTCAATGCACAAATTGTAGAGAGCAAATCAGGAACAAGTGTATACGAAATAGGAGACCAGGCAATAAAACAAGTTCAGGCCATGAACTTGGGCGATGTACTAGCCCTGCTCCCAGGGAAACAAATATCCCCTCCAGACATGAACTCTTCCCAACAAGCAAACCTCCGCACAGCAGCAACTTCTACCGCAAACAACTTTGGGACTTCACTCATTCTGGACGGAGCACCCATAAGCAACGATGCAAACATGCAAGCATCAAATCCCGCATCATCAATAGGAGGCGGTGCAGGAACAGGAATTGACCTACGCTCAATTACAGCTGCAAACATAGAAAAAGTAGAAGTAATAAGCGGAGTAGCATCCCCAAAATACGGCAACCTCACATCAGGAGCAATACTGGTTCAAAGCAAAGTAGGACGCTCACCACTACTACTCTCTGCAAACCTCAACCCCACAACATACCAATTTGCAGCCACCAAAGGATTCCAACTAAAAAACAAACTAGGATACCTGAACACAGACATATCATATACCCTATCCAATGCAAGCCCCATAGACAGGAAAAACTATTTTAACAATGTAAATGTAGGCCTTAGATGGAGGACCCTGTTAAATAACGACAAAGACTGGTACAATACAATCTCCTTACAGTTCGGAGCAGCAAAAAACGGGCAGAGGATAGATCCCGACGAATATTTCAAAAGTTCCCAAAACATAACCAACCAGTCCTACATGCTCAATATCAACGGATCGTTAAAAGTATTAGGCAAACTGAGCTACACACTTATAGGCAGAGTAGAAAACCAATACTCCAATTCAAAAACAGTCCAAATAAACGGTCCCCTTCCAATGGCCTCGGCATTGGAAACAGGTACATATTTCACATCATACACACCACTAGTCTACGACCAAGAGACAACAATAAAAGGGTTGCCTGTCAACTTTAACGGAAGGATAGAGACAGACCAAAACTGGTTCAGAGGAAAATACCGCTCATCCTTCAACACAGGTGCCCAATTTGTTTATGACAAAAACCACGGCAGCGGAAGAGTTATATCCGGGTCAGTAGCAGGCATTTTCGGAAGTCCCGAAAGCAGGTCGGCAAAATTCCATGAAATCCCTGCATCTAAAACAATCTCGCTATACCATGAAACAGATGTACGCAGAGTATCAGAGAAAAGCGAATATTCATTACGGATAGGAGCTAGATACGACTACATGTACTTCAAATACAACTTGTTTTCACCAAGGCTATCGTTCACTGCAAAATACTTTGACAAACTCAAATTCAGAGCCTCCTGGGGAGTATCGTACAAAGCTCCGGCAATGATACAGCTATACCCGGGACCAACATACCACGACTACACCAACCTGGGGTTTTACGCCAACAACCCGCTGGAAAGATTGGCAATAGTATCCACATATGTTTACAAACCAGATAATTCATATCTGGAGCCAAGCAGAGGAGACATCAAAGAAATTGGAGCAGACTGGATTAGCGACAAACTACAAATAAGGGCAACCTACTTCCATAAAAGCCTTACCAACGGGATTTACCACTCTCCTGAACTGATTGTATTGGAAAAGCAACTCTACCAAATAACAGACAGACCGGCAAACCAACAACCAATAGTAGAACCCATAGAAGGAGGAGTAGAAAAAATACTAAGACAGCTAAACATAATCAAAAACGACTACTCTGCATACACAGACGGGATGGAACTCATAATCATCCCACCAAAAATTGAAGCAACAAACACACAATTCGATTTCCGTTTCAGCTATATGAAGACCAAGGAAAATGACAGCGGATACAGGCTGGAACTGGACAACTACACAATCGGAGATATGACAACCCGCTACGGAGTGTATGACAGACCCGTAGAATATTCATACCTAAGCAGAGGCAACCTTACACTCATCCAACATATTCCAAGATTAAGGCTTATTTTCACACTAGTTGCAGAACTCAACTTTGTCAACTACAACGAAAAAAAAGAAGTAAGCCTCTATCCTTTTGCATACTACGACTCAAACGGTACACTCCACAATATACCAGAATCCGAAAGGACCAATCCGGAATATGAAAGCCTCAAACTCCCCGACCACTCATACATGATTCTCTCCAAACCACCATTTTATACAAACTACCACCTCCAAGTTCGCAAAGAAACCAAAACAGGACACTCGTTCAGCTTTTATGCCAACAACTGTTTTTGGTACAACCCAGAATACATATTAAACGACTCCAGGAGAGTCCTTAACGGAAAAATTTCCTTTGGCTTTGGAGTATCATTCAGATTGCTAAACTAAATAGTTCTAACCTATATAAACTACTTATCATGAAAAAACTTTTTACATTAACTCTAATTGCAGCACTTTCCCTGTCAATTTTAGGAAGTTGCGACAAAGAGGAAAACCCGGAAGACTTCTTAGGATCAATCACAATCCAGCTCCAACTTAAAACAGGACTGAGTAATATATCACTGGAAGGAATCGGAGTTTTAGCTGTCAATGTCCAAGACAATACAGAAAGGACAGCGATCACAAACGCCCTGGGAATTGCTGAATTTTCAGCATTGCCGGCAGGTACTTATAACATCAATATCTCACAAGAGATGGAAGATGGCGAATACTCAGTAACAGGAGCGCAAAGCAATGTGGTTGTAAACATGAAGGAGAACACACCTGTTACAGTAACCGTAGATGCAGTAAACCCGGAGGCTAATTTTGTAATTAAAGAAGTTTATTACCCGGGAGCTGCAGATTCATACGTATCGTTGTTCAAAGACCAATTCATAGAAATATTCAACAACTCATCCGAAGTATTATATGCCGACAGTCTTTATATAGGGCACTTGTTCCTGGAAAGGCCACAAACCTCACAAGCACCTTTAGCTACATCCCACGATATTACAAAACATGTTTATGCAGAGATTATCGAGCAAGTACCCGGAACCGGCAAACAATATCCTATACAACCTGGGAAAAGCTTTGTCATTGCCTTAAATGCGATTAATTTCAAAGAAGGCAACCCTCAGGCAGAGAAGGCTGTTGACAACAGTACAGCAGAATTCGAAAGATACTCGGTGACATGGCTGGAAAATCAAGGAAGGACTGCTAATTCCTATTTTGATCTTGACAATCCAGATGTTCCAAACATGACTAATATATATTTGGCAGAGAAGCACTCCATTATCATCATGGAAATCAATGGTCCCGGCATAGTAATCTTTAGAAGGAACACACCATTTGATGCATCAGATGTATACAACTACCAATACACAAACCAAAGTGGCAACCCTGCCGAAATAAATCTGGTGAAGATAGCCGTCGAAAATGTAATAGACGGAATAGAAATAATGGAGAACTCCACATTAGGAGACTGGAAAAGGATGCCTGCAGCCATTGATGGATCATTCACATACCTGAAAGCAGACGGGGGTGCATTTTACAGTGGAATGAGCCTAAGAAGAAAAATCAATCAAACAGCAACTTCAAGATTTGGACGGGTAGTCCTGCAAGACACCAATAATTCAAGCTCAGACTTTGAATCTATAAACACTCCCGATCCAAAAGGGTACGACAACATGTAATAACTAAAGTTTCATTATTATGAGAATCCGGATTTACCCGATACTAGTCATCTCAATGCTATTGTTTGTCAATACTGTGTGTTCACAAGAGTTAGGAGACACAATACAAACCACATCTTTTGACAGAGGGTTTGCCATCGGACATTTCCAGGACAAATACAAGTCCACACCCTCAATGCTCTCCTATTGGAATCTCAAAGATTGGTCCTACATCGGATCCAGTTATGATTTTGCATCGGGTAATTTCCGGAATAACCAATCCTACAACAAACTATCTGGTTTCAATCTGAATACAGAATCGGTAGCTAGACACAAAGAATCAGGCTGGTCTTTTTATGGGATGTTCAGTTACACAAACGGCAACGCAGACAGTATACACAACAACATGTCTTTTAAATTGCCAGAAAACGGATCACCTATATATCATTTCTTGAAAGTGCCTGGACAATGGAAATTCCAGCGTTATGAGTTCAATGCAATAGCAGCCAAACAACTATCAAATAAATTTTCGATTGGCACCAAAATTAATTACGACGGCGATTTGGCATTCAGGCAAAACGATACCAGGAACAACCAAACCACACTGAGATACGATTTGACATTTTCCGGAACGTACAATATAAATGAAGAAAACAGGGTAAGTTTAGGAGCAATCTACTCAAGGTCAAAGGAAGAGCCAAATTTTTCAAACAAATTCCAGCATGAATCAAATGACCTTTCCTACAACAGATATTTGAACTCCGGACTTGGCAGCTATGTGAAAAATGTCAACTTCCCTACATACATAAATGAATTCACTTATAGTGCATTATTGCAATGGTCATTGGAAAACCGTAAAAACAGATACTCTGCAATAATCAAAGGTACCTTGGGAAATGATTATGTAGTGAATAAAGATATAAGAAACATCCAGGACCAGAACAGGATACTGAAATATGATTATAAAAAGGCAGAGCTTTTAGCTACAAGTCTTAACAAAGTTGGTAAAAACTACCTGTATACGAAAATCGAAGCAATCCTTACCAAAGGGTCGGGAAGCATGTACAATGATGTCAATAGATCTTACCTCTCCAATTATGAAGCAACCATAACAAGTTTCAAGTTAAATGTCAACTACATGGACTTTTCATCTTTAGTTAATAAATTGAATTTTGATTTTGGTATCCACAAAGAAAAGAGGTTTGATAAAAACTTTGGTTACACATTCAATTGGTTTAACATGTATGCCGGACTGGGATTGCTCTTTTCTGCCAACATTGGCCAAACAAACATCAAGTTTGGTGCAGGTAGTTCTTATCACAAGAACATAGACTACAAACTGGATCCAAACGCTGCTTCCCAAAACCTGTACACCGACTGGATTGCCAATCCATACATGACATGGCTCACCACAGATTATCTGGATATTCCTGCAACCATTAATTGTACAATACCAACAGGAAAAAGCCAGGTAGAAATAAATATCAACGGAGGCATGTTGAAGCCTCTTCAAATAAAACACATTTCTGAAAACACATTCAAAACAGATGACAATTTCTTATATATCAAATCATCGGTAAAATTTTATTTTTAACAAACCAAATAATTATTATGAAACAAAAATTCTTTGCGAACCTACTTTTGATAGGTTTGCTACTACTCAACACATCTTGTGCTAAAGGCCAAAAGAGTTACAGTACCGACAATCCTGCATATGTAATTTACAATGAAAGCGGACGACGGGTCACATACAACGAAATGATGAAAACATTATCGCAAGCAGATGTTTCCCTTTTCGGTGAACTCCATAACGACGCCATATCCCACTGGTTGGAGTACTCTATTGTAAAGGACTTGCATAAACTTAAAGGTAACTCCTTGGTAATTGGAGCCGAAATGTGGGAAAGAGACAACCAGATTGTACTTGACGAGTTTTTAGCCAACCCCGGTATGGATATGAACACGTACGTAGAAAACTCGGTACTTTGGAAGAACTTTGCCACAGATTACCAATCTATTCTAAGCTATGCCAAAGAGAACAAACTAAAATTCGTCTCCACAAATATCCCAAGAAGGTATGCCCGGATGGTTTCACAAAGTGGAGAAAACATCCTTGATTCATTGTCGTCGGAAGCCAAGAAATATTTTGCACCGCTTCCGATCCATATAAACCTTAAAGACGATTTTTACGAATATATAGCAGATGTCTTTAAAGAAACCAGACGTGCTCCGATGAAAGGATCATCTCTGTCCAACCTCGTGAAAGCTCAGGCAGTGAAAGATGCAACAATGGCTTGGTTCATCCTCGAAAACATCAAGCCCAACGGACATTTTTTCCATTTCCATGGCGAACTGCACTCTGCATTCAATTCTGCAATAGGTTATTATTTAAATCACTATAATCCAAGGATAAAATACAAAACCATCTCCATTATCAAGAAAAGTGATCCTATGGAATTCAGTTCCAAAGAAAGCAGGGCAAATTTCAATATTGTTGTTCCAGGTAATATGACAATGACATATGTCGACTGATAAAGAAAAATACATACCAATGGTAAAGGTAGAAAATCTATCTCACCGTTACAGCAGCCAATGGGCAGTCAAAGATGTTTCATTTGAACTTAATAAAAATGAAATCATTGGCTTGTTAGGCTCCAACGGTGCCGGTAAATCTACCCTGATGAATATTATTTGCGGCGTGTTGACACAAACAGAGGGGATTGTGGAGATCGACGGTAAAGACAATCTGAACCAACGATTACAGGCAAAAAGGATGATTGGATTTTTGCCGCAAAAGCCACCTCTGCAAATGGACCTGACAGTAGAAGAGTTCCTTTATTTTTCTGCAAACTTGAGACTTATTGAAAAGTCGAAAGTCAAGTCTTCTGTGGAAAGTGTTATGGACAAATGCCAGATAAAACATTTTCGCAACAGGCTCATAAAAAATTTATCGGGAGGTTACCAGCAACGTGTAGGAATAGCCCAGGCAATCATACACAATCCAAGGTTTATAGTCCTTGATGAACCAACAAATGGTCTGGATCCCAACCAAATATTGGAAATAAGGAAACTTATAAAAGATATTGCAAAAGACCGTATTGTATTACTCTCTACCCACATACTCCAGGAAGTACAAGCAATGTGCAACCACATACACATGATGGAGCTTGGCGAATTTGTTTTCAACGGGACAATTGAAGAGTTCAACAACAGCATCAAATCCAATGCAATAATCATGCAAATGGAAAATGCACCTGAATTAGACAAACTCAAATTGATTCCAGGAATCACAGATGTTGAAATGACCAATGACAACCGGATAAGATGCTTCTTTGACAACGAAGAATCATTGCTTGACAGGATGATCCATGAAAGCGTTCAAAACGGGTGGGAACTTCAGGAAATATACAAAGAAAAAATCCAACCAGATGAAATCTTCAAATATTTCTCTATGGGCAAAAAAAATAGTGTTATTGGCAAAACCATAAAAGAATAAAACAGATGAGACAAATTTATGCAATAGCAAAGGCAGAACTCAGCATTCTGTTTTACTCCCCGATTGCTTGGCTGATAATTGTGATTTTTAGTTTCCAAGGATATTCCAGTTTTGCCAGCTATTTCGAGGAGTTAGTTACACGGCAGGAGCTTGTGGGATCTGTTTTCAATATAACAGTAGATCTTTTCACAAACTTCCGCTCCATATTCCCTTCAATCCAGGAAAACCTTTACCTGTTTGTACCCTTGCTTACAATGGGACTAATGAGTCGTGAATATAGTTCAGGATCCATCAAGATGTTATACTCTTCACCAGTTAGTGACTTTTCAATAATAATGGGGAAATATCTATCAATTGTTATTTTCACAATAATTATGATGGGAACAGTATTCCCCCTTATAGGCTTTACAATGTTTAAAGTGGATTCTGCCGACCTCACTTTCATGTTGTCCGGTTGGTTAGGTTTGACCTTGCTCATGAGTGCTTATGCTGCAATAGGTATGTTCATGTCAACATTGACATCATATCAAGTTGTTGCAGCAATGCTGACACTAGGAGTTCTTGCATTCTTAAACAAAATAGGTAGCATGGCTCAAGACATAATGTTTCTAAAAGACATTACCTACTGGTTGTCGTTGAGAGGAAGGGTAGATACCTTTATCTCAGGATTAATAACAAGCGAGCATCTCTTCTATTTCATCATTGTTATTGGCTTGTTCTTTTTCCTAAGTGTTGTAAAGCTACAATCATCAAAAAACAAGTATAATCTTTCAACAACCATTGGAAAATATTCTGGTGTTGTAATAGTTGCTGTTTTACTAGGATATATAACATCCAGACCTCAACTTATCCTCTATCATGATATGTCCCAAGTGAACCGGAATACTTTAACACCAAACAGCCAAGAGATACTCAAACAAATTGATGGAAAGCTGGAATTCAAGACATATGTCAATATGGCTGACAACAATTCATTTTTAGGTGTCCCTAGGGCTATAAACAATGACTTGAAAAGATTTAACCAGTATATTCGCTTCAAACCCGACATTAAGATAAGCTACGTACACTATTATGACGAACCTCTGATGAATAAAAGTTATGTGGCAGGCGTTACTCCAACAGAAGATTTTGCAAGGACAATCAGCAAAGTTTACAAGATGAACTTTGAACAGCTGATTAAACCAGAAGAAATCAGATCTATGATAAACCTATGGCCAGAGAAGAATGGTTTTGTAAGACGTGCAGAACTTTCAAATGGTAAATACACCTACATTAGAGTCTTCGACGACCCAACCAAACACCCTTCCGAAACTGAAATGATTGGAGCTCTGAGAAGACTAATAGTTGACCCTCCCGTTGTATCATTTCTATCAGGAAATGGAGAACCTAACATTTACAGGATTGGAGACAGGGATTATGCAGATTTCGCAACAACTCTAAACAGAAGGACATCTTTGATAAATCAAGGTTACGACATAAACAACATAACCATCAATGAAAACTTCAATCAAAAAATTTCTGATAAAACAGATATTCTGGTTGTTGCAGATCCAAAAATTAAACTAAATGACACTATTAATTCTAAAATTCTTGAATTTATAAAAGAAGGAGGAAATATGCTTATTGCATTCGAACCTGGCAGGACACAAAATATGTCACAAATTGCAGAGGCGTTAAATTTGAAATTCCTACCTGGGACAGTTGTATTTCCAGAACAAGATTTTATTCCGTCATTAATACCTTCCAGGTTGGCATTCTTTAGCACCGAGCTTTCCTACTTTTTCAATCACATTGGACCAAGTATAGCAATAACAATGCCTGGCACGGTAGGCCTTGACTCTCATCTTGATACTCCTTTCGAAGTTATCCCGGTTGCAACTACAGCACCATTTGGATATTGGAATGAAACCGAAACCACAGACTTTTCATATGGGACAATTACCCAGAACAGAGCTGCAGGAGAAATAGAAAGAGTGATACCAACTGCCCTTGCGCTTACACGCAAAATAAACGGCAAAGAGCAAAGAATAATGATACTGGGTGATGCAGATTGCTTAAGCAACTCAGAGATGAATAGTAAAAGGCATGGACTAGACGCAGACAATAATGCTTTTGCAAAAGCCACGTTCCACTGGCTTTCAAATGGAGAATTACCAGTTGATGTAAGAAGAAATGGAGCACCAGATAACACAATTTTCATGGACATGACAGAACTAAAAACATGGAAATTACTGCTTGTATGGCTAGTCCCTGCACTCCTTGCAGCACTCGGCGCATTCATATGCATAAGACGTAAACGCAGGTAACAAACAACTGTAATCTAAATAGTTCAAACAAAAAGACTCACCCCACTCCGGAGTGAGTTTTTTCTTACCACCAAACACCACCTCTCCCGGCAGCACCCAAGCAGCACCTCTCACCCAAGCAGCACCTCTCATCTTTTTTCACATCTCCCTCACCAGCAAGCACTTCACACTCGCACCTCTGCACCTACCTCACACAAACCAGCCAGTAAGTACAAACATCTAATAACAAATCGCCACGCAACCAAGCACATGTGAAAAAAGGTGAGACCTGCCTCCTGTCCAGCAAGCGAGCCATGTGCAAACATCTCACACCAAACCACCACAAAACCAATAACATGTGAAAAAAGATGAGACCTGCGGCGCGTCCAGCATGCCCTGAGACCAGCAACCAGAACCTGCATAACATAGGGTTATAACCACAAACTAATTATTTTTTTGACTATATTTGTGGTCATAAGCATAAATTATCATGATTTACAGACCTACATACCTAGAAAAAATCAGGCCGTTTATAGGAAAACCACTCATAAAGATTATCACAGGTATCCGGCGATCTGGAAAATCCACTGTTTTGAAAATGATAAGTACAGAATTATCAGAAAGTGGAATATCTGAAGACCAAATAATATCCATCAATTTCGAAAGTTTTGCATTTTCACATCTGCTGGAGGCAAGCAATCTGTATGAACATATAAAGGAAAGAATTACCACAAATCAAAAATACTTCTTGTTATTAGATGAAATACAGGAAGTTAAAAATTGGGAAAAAGTAATCAATTCAATCTTGCTAGATTTTGATACCGATATATACCTCACCGGATCAAATTCCCACCTATTATCTTCTGAACTTGCAACTTACATAGCTGGAAGATATATCGAAATACCCGTTTACACACTCTCCTACAAAGAGTATCTCACGTTCCGATTGAATTTTTTCCCCGATGAACCACTAAGCAGAGAAACCTTCACAGAATATCTGCGTAAGGGCGGTTTCCCTGTAATCCACACTTCTGACTACACCATTGACTCTGCTTACAAAGTTGTTTACGATATCTATTCTTCTGTAATCCTCCGAGACACCGTGCAGAGATATAAAATTCGTGATATCGAATTATTGGAACGTGTAATAAAATACGCAATTGACAATATTGGAAATACGTTTTCCGGCAAAAACATTGCAGATTTTTTTAAAAATCAGCAAAGAAAAGTAGATATCAACACAATTTACAATTATTTGTATGCGCTGGAAGGGGCCTTTGTGCTCAACAGGGTATCTCGCTACGATATCAAAGGAAAGGAAATCCTCAAAACCCAGGAAAAATTTTATGTAAGCGACGTCTCACTCATATATGCCACAATGGGATTGAGGGACAGAATGATAGCAGGTATACTCGAAAACATAGTTTTCCTGGAGTTGAAAAGAAGAGGATATAAAGTCTTTATTGGAAAAACAGATAATGCAGAGATTGATTTTGTAGCAGAAAAAAAGGAGCTCAAAATTTACATCCAGGTAGCTTACAAGATTGAAAACCAGCAGACAATCGACCGCGAATTTGGCAACCTGCTCACTATTAAAGATCAGTACCCCAAATATGTTGTCACCATGGACAACTTCTGGAAAGATTCAATCAACGGAGTTGAACACATCCACATTAGCGACTTCCTCCTAAAAAATTGGTAGCCCACCCGGACCACACCCAGACCACACCCAGGCCCCACTCGGCACCCGGGAACCACCTCTCATCTTTTTTTACATCTTCTTAACCAGCAAGCACTTCACATACGCACCTCTGCACCAACCCCAGGAACCACCCAGGCTGCTGCCAAGAACCACCCAGGCCTCGCCCAGATTGCACCTCTCGCGGGAAGCACCTCTCACCTTTTTTCACATCTCCTTCACCGGCAAGCACTTCACCCACGTACCTCTGCACCTAGCGCAAGCAGCACCCAGCTCCCACCTCTCACCTGCCAGGTACCACCTCTCACCTTTTTTCACATCTCCTTCACCAGCAAGCACTTCACCCAAGCACCTCTGCACTTACTTCACACAAATCAACCAGCAAATGCAAACACCTCAAACCAAACCACCACAGAACCAGCAACATGTAAAAAAAGATGAGACCTGCGGCAGACCTGCGGCCATCCTGCGTCATATTTTCTCCATGGAATTTATATCTTCGTAAGAAAAATCAAACAATGGATTTTATAATTAAGATTGAACTTCATCATGTTCATCCAGTTGTATGGAGGCGTCTCCTTGTTCCTGCAGATTACAGTATGACAGATTTCCATAATTTGGTTCAAACTGTAATGGGATGGACAAACTCGCATCTCCACCAATTTATCAAGGGAGGAAAGTTCTACTACAATAGTGCAAATACCAATTTTTTTGATAATACACAAAATAACATCGATTATTCAAATATCAAAATTTCTGATTTATTGGTAAATAAAGGCGATCAAATTGATTATGAATACGATTTCGGAGATTCATGGATGCACACACTTACCCTGGAAAAAATTGTTACCCAAAAGAGAAACTCAACCAAACCACTCTGCATGAATGGAGAAGGAATCTGTCCCCCGGAAGATTGTGGGGGACCCTTTGCATACAATAATTTAACCAAGGCAATCGGCAAAGCTTCCAAATCTCCCTCAAAAATTTTCAATCCAGAAGCAGTCAACTCAATCTTGAATCAAACGGAAATCTTGAATCCAACGGAACTTACTTACAAAGAGTTATTAACCAATCACAAAACCAAAGAAGAGATAATTTCAATCGGGCGGTTTTTAGGACTACCCATCAAAGTAAATTCACGTAAACATGTAATTGCAGAGTTCATAGAAAGTGCTCTGCTTACAAATCCTGGAATCATCAAAAATGCACTCTCCTATAAAGAAATTGAATGTTTGGATGTTATATATAATAATAACAAAAAGCCGGAAACATTTATGAAATTTGAAGAGATAAGTGAACTGATTTTTTTTGGATTCATTGACATTTCTAAAAATGTGGAAGATTCCAAAAACAACTTGAGACTCCCCCAAAATATCAAAAGAAGGATAGCACCTCAGCTAAAGGATTTTCTTGCAGATTCAGACTTCAGAAGGAATTTCGAAATTGAAAATACAATATTGGGATTACTAACTTTATTTGGAATTTTAAAATTAAAAGATCTCGCAAAAATGGTTTCCGAAAACCTCCATGAAAAGTTTGGAACATATAAAATCTTGGAAATCGCCAACACCACATTTAAAATGCTATCGCGGACAGGAACAACCATGTTTGGAGATAGTATAGGAATTCATCATCCCGGAATGTATCATCCCGATAAAATCGTCAAAGAAATCAAAAATCGCAAAGACACAGAATACAAAGAATTCACACGTGACGAAATCTTTAAGGCAGCATCAGATATATTCTACTACACCCCAAATGACATTGCAGATAAATTGATTGAAATTTTTAACGATTTAACCAGCAACGAACATTCTCAACTTTTGATGCACGACATCTGGTTGATGTCCCAGAACGACCAACCGCTACCCGATATCTTTGCACATATTTTCAACGAACTAAATAATACCAACATCAAAACAATCCAATCAATCGCTCCCCTGATAACAGAATACAATAACAAAATCCCTTTGTGGGTACTCAAAGGCAACTCTCCCACAGAAATATCCCAAAAAGAACAATCAGGTTTTAAAACCTTTACGCCAGATATTAAAGTTTCTCCACCAAGAAACATTCCTTTTGTCCATCCAAAAGTAGGCAGAAACGACCCATGCCCATGCGGAAGCGGAAAAAAATACAAACATTGCTGTGGCAACAATTAACCCGGCCCCACCTCTCCCACCTAGCCGGAAAGCACCTCTCACCTTTTTTCACATCTCCCTCACCCACAAGCACTTCACTAACGCACCTCTGCACTTACCATGGTACCACCCAGCTACCACCTCTCACCTTTTTTCACATCTCCCTCACCCACAAGCACTTCACTAACGCACCTCTGCACTTACCTCTCACAAATTAACCAGTAAGTGCAAACACCTCACACCAAAACGCCACACAACCAAGCACATGTGAAAAAAGGTGAGACCTGCTGCCTGTCCTGCCCAGCAAAAAGTGCAAACATCTAACACCAAACCACCACACAACCAAGCACATGTGAAAAAAGGTGAGACCTGCAGCCAGGACCCAAACCTGCAACCCGAGACCTGCAGCCAGGACCCAAACCTGCAACCCGAGACCTGCAGCCAGGACCCAAACCTGCAACCCGAGACCTGCAGCCAGGACCCAAACCTGCAACCCGAGACCTGCACTCTCTCTACATATCCTCTAACGAAAGACCTTTGAAATCCAAGGAATAACCAGGATACTTAGAAATAATAACCTTAGCTTTATGTTCCAACTCCCCTAAACGAATACGCTTAGGATTGCGTTTTACTTCACAAAACACCAGCCGCTTTTCCAATTCATTTATGGCTACAATGTCAATTTCATTTTCTCCCTTAGAGTTCCAATAGCCCTGAATATCAGAATATTCATTTGACTCCATCATCATTTTACGGAAGAATTTTTCCAAAACAATTCCACTGTAAGTATCATAATCTCTTTCCACGATTTCGCGAACATAATGGAAATTGCCAATCTCTACCGCACTTCGGTATTTGTAAATAAAACGGAACCAGAAATTTAGAAAACAATCATCAATCTTATACCTATTAGAACGACTACCCTCTTTTGCTCCGAAAGGTCGATTCCGCTTGATGATATCATACTCCTTTTCAAGCCTGTCAAGGAAACCACCTACATCCATATTTAAAAAACCTTCCATCTGCCCTCTTTCTGTTTTGGAAGATGCTATGAGAGAAAGAATTGAAAAATAATTACCATAGTCTTTCCCAAACTCATCAATCAGCACATCTCTGCCTTCGTCCAAAAAGAACGAACCCTCAGAAAATATAGTGTCAAGAATTTTCTTCTTTGTAAATGCTTTTTTATTAACCAGTTGCTCAATGTATTTAGCAACACCACCAGTCACCATATAAAAAGCCAACAAATCTTCTTTGGTGAAATTTGGATGAAAATCCCGCAATATTTCTTTAATAGTCTTTATGTCAAATGCTTTAACCATCATACGTGAAGTAGCCCTGCCAAAAAGAGGTTCCTTGGAATTCTCAAAAATACGCTTCATCATAGAATAAATTGAGCCACAAAGAACAAGATTTATTTTAGAGCTCTCTTTAGTTGAATCCCAAATGTTTTGCATGTCGCTGTATGCAGAGGAATTAACAGTGCGAAACTCCTGAAACTCATCTATAACCAGAGTAAAACCAATACGTTGCGATAACTTCATGACAGCCTTGAACAATTCAGCAAAGCTAGAATAACTGCCTACCGGAATGCCCAATTTTTCGCTTATTTCCTGTGAAAACTCCTCACAAAGTAACACTTCGTTCTTCTTTGCCACAAAAAAATATAAAAAAGTTGAGGAATTGAATGCATGTTTCAAGAGTGTTGTCTTGCCAATTCGCCTGCGTCCAACCAACATTGTCATTTGTGCAGATTCAAATGAGGCCATCTCAACATTTTTTAAAACCTTGATCTCGGAAACCCTATTGTAAAATTTCATAGCCAAAAGTTATTAACGCAATAGTCATTACCGTAATGCGCATTACTATAATGCAAATATAGTAATTATTTTTACAACCGGTTCCATCTCTCATCATTTTCTCGCTTGCTAGGCCCCACCCAGATTGCACCTCTCACCTTTTTTCACATCTCCTTCACCAGAAAGCACTTCACCCAAGCACCTCTGCACTTAGCGCAGGCAGCACCCAGGCCTCGCCCAGATTGCACCTCTCGCGGGAAGCACCTCTCATCTTTTTTCACATCTTCTTCATCTGCAAACACTTAACCTATGCACCTCTGCACTAAATCCACTGAAAACAAATAGCAAGTGCAAACACCTCACACCAAAACGCCACAAAACCAGCAACATGTAAAAAAAGATGAGAGCTGCCTCCTGTCGTTTACTATGCAGAGTTATTCTTGGGCAGAGGGTTATTCCCGGCACCGAGCCAGCTGACGGCCCCCGAGAGCCAGGCAGCAATTGACAGGAAATAACCCGAAATGCACAGGAAATAACTCATAGAAGCAACACTCTCCAGGTCCCACCCACGCACTGCCAAGAACCACCTCTCACCTTTTTTCACATCTCCTTCACCAGAAAGCACTTCACCCACGCACCTCTGCACTTACCAAAAGCAGCACCCAGCTCCCACCTCTCATCTTTTTTCACATCTCCCTCATCTGCAAACACTTAACCTACGCACCTCTGCACTAAATCCACTGAAAACAAATAGCAAGTGCAAACACCTCACACCAAAACACCACACAACCAAGCACATGTGAAAAAAGGTGAGACCTGTCTCCTGTCGTTTACTAAGCAGAGTGATTCTTGGGTAGAGGGTTATTCCCGGCACCGAGCCAGCTGACGGCCCCCGAGAGCCAGGCAGCAATTGACGGGAAATAACCCGAAATGCACAGGAAATAACTCATAGAAGCAACACTCTCCAGGTCCCACCCACGCACTGCCAAGAACCACCTCTCATCTTTTTTCACATATCCTTAACCTGCAAGCACTTCACACTCGCACCTCTGCACTGACCCCAGGCCCTACGCGGGAACCGCCTCTCGCGGGAAGCACCTCTCATCTTTTTTCACATCTACTTAACCAGCAAGCACTTCACCCAAGCACCTCTGCACTTACTTCACACAAATCAACCAGCAAGTGCAAACACCTCACACCAAAACGCCACACAACCAGCAACATGTGAAAAAAGGTGAGACCTGCCTCCTGTCGTTAACTATGCAGAGTTATTCTTGGGCAGAGGGTTATTCCCGGCACCGAGCCAGCTGACGGCCCCCGAGAGCCAGGCAGCAATTGACGGGAAATAACCCGAAATGCACAGGAAATAACTCTTAAGTGCAAACACCTCACACCAAAACACCACACAACCAAGCACATGTGAAAAAAGGTGAGACCTGCAGCCTGTCCTGCCCAGCAAAAAGTGCAAACATCTCAAACCAAACCACCACAAAACCAGCAACATGTGAAAAAAGATGAGACCTGCAGCCTGAGACCTGCAGCCGTCCGCAAAAAAAAGCCGCCCCAAAAGGGGCGACCCATGCCAGCCAACCATCCAAGCCAACCAGCCAAGCCAGCCAGCCAGCCAACCAAGCCAGCCAACCAAGCCAGCCAACCAACCAACCAGCCAATCGGCCAAATCACTCATCTACCGCACCTGCAACAGCGCCACTTTGCCATCCATAGACGAAACCAACACACGCCCATCACCAACCGGACGCACATAATTCACCAACGAAATCGCAAACCTATAGCTCCACGCCACCGATCCATCACCCGCATTCAGCGCAAAAATATTACCCTTGTCCGTAGGAATAAACACCAAACCATATGCAGAGGTAATAGGAGAAGGAGCAATCTCATAGCCATATCCCGTATGCGACTCCCACAAAATCTCGGGCACACCCACAACACCACCATCGGCACCACGAGCACCACCCAACATAACACCCGGCCGCGAATCACCCGATCCGCCCGAAGATGCACCCAAAACTCTCGAAACCAAACCAGCACGCCTATAATCGCCCGAAGAAAAAGCAATCACAGTATCCTGCATAGTCTTGATATACACCGCAGAACCATCCTCCGACAAACCTATCGCCTCACGACCACCACGATGCGCCCACAACTCACGACCACTAGCAGCATCCAAAGCATGCACACGACGCTCCGGAGTCACTACAAACAACTTACCATCAGCCTTTACCGGCCATACAGCAGCAGCCGACAAACCACGTCCCCTATTATTATTCCACTTCCACAACAACTCCCCAGAACGCACATCCAACGCATATACATTATTAGCCCAATCACCAAAGTAAACACCCTCGGCATCTACCCACGGCCGCGATTCAACAAACCCACTTACACCATCAAAACTCCAAACAACTTCACCCGATGCCACCTCAATTGCCCTAAACACACCATCCGAAGCACCAATAAACGCCACACCCTCATAAATCGCCGGCGAGCCCAACACACTCTTGCCCGCCTCCACACGCCAACGCAACTCACCCGAAGCAGCATCCAACCCATAAATAAAGTTATCAGAAGAACCAACAACCAAAATCCCCGAATCCGGATCCACCTCAGGAGTCGAAAACACCTTGCCACCAGTCGCATACGACCACAAAACATCTCCCGTCTCTCCATGCAGAGCTTTCACAACACCCGCAGTATTAGCTATATACACATTTCCAAAAGCATAAGCCGGTGCAGAGCCAATATCAGAATTGTCCCGGAACTCCCACACAGTGCCCACACGAAAATCCGCAGAAACAGCCGCTTCACCAGCCGCAGAAACACCCGCTTCACCAGAAACAGCCGCTTCACCTGCCGCATCGCCAGAAACAGCCGCTTCACCAGCCACACCTGCCGCTTCACCAGCATCACCCGCTTCACCAGCATCACCCGCTTCACCCGAAACACCCGCATCACCAGCCACAACAGAACCAGGAGCCCCACCAACAAAAGTGCGCCCCATCAAACTATCCACAGGAGCAACAACACCCACAGACGGATTCTGCGCCCGCGACAACAACTTCACAGAAAACCACGGCTCATCCTCAGTCACACCCCCCGCACGCACCGTCATCGTCAACGAATCACCGGCAACCGTAACTATGTTATAACCAGCCTTTCCCGCAGCCACCTTACCGGCACGCAAATTCGACCTCCCCATCACACCACGCACACCCTCAAAATCCAACGCCCGGTTACTATGCCCATGACCACACATACTCAACTGAATATTAGTCCTTCGCAACAAATCCAGCACATCCGAATAATTCAACATCGCATCATCCAACGGATAATGATTCACATTTATCACAGGAGCATGAGCAGGAATTGCAGAGGTAACGGAATCCAGCCACACCATCGCCTCACGCGGCACCAACGCCGGCATCATCCGCATATTCGGCCCCGAATTGGTCCCGATAAAATGCACCCCATTCTTAACAAAATGGAAATACTCATACCCAAACACCTTCACAAAAGTATTCACCCCACTCTCACTCCACTTACTATCATGATTGCCCGACAATATATAATAAGGTATATCCAGCTCATCCATAATCTCCTTAGACAAAGCCAGCTCCTCGTCCGAGCCAAACTCCGTAATATCACCCGCAAAAATCACAAAATCAAGCGAATCCTGCGCTACAATATCAGCCACAGAAGCCCTCAAGTCCTCCACATTGGCCTCTACTGCAGAGATGTGCAAATCTGCCAAATAGGCAAACCTAAAAGGCTCAACATCTATCGGCTTACTGCTCCTGGAACAGGAAAACGTGCCGAAAACAGAAATAAAAACTAAAATCCACAAAAGATTCTTCAAATTCGTCAACTTAACCATATCTATCAATTTTAAATGTTATCAAAACATATCCAAACACAAATAAACAAAAAAGAACCCAAACCGGAAAACCAAACCACGAAAACCACTCACCTTACATATTGTAACCAAAATGTAATAATTCATAAGCTACTATTAAAACAAATAAACAAGAACCCAACTAATAGAACAAAAAATGGTACCATAAAAGCATGTACTAATCACCATTTTAACAATTTTGTTAAATCGCAACACAAAAAGAAAATAATTCTAATAAAATTTGCTAAATTTGTTTCTGCAAAATGCTCCGGCAAATGCTCCGGCAAATGCTCCGGCAAATGCTCCGGCAAATGCTCCCGCAAATGCTCCCGCAAATGCTCCTGCAAATGCTCCTGCAAATGCTCCGGCAAATGCCCCACAAAAATGCTCCGGCAAAAAGCGCTACATTTCTTGCCAAAACGGTACTCACAACCATGTGACTTACCGTCATTTTTTGCGTCCCGACCCCAAAACCCCAACCCTACCCAAAACGCTTCAAAAAACCAAAAACAATTTACTAACCCCCAAAAACCCCCTACCAAAAACCTATGAATTGACAATCTAGCTTCCCAAAAGAATGGAAAAACTTCTCAAAAACCTCAAACCCTACCTAAAGGTATTCCTCAATAACTACATGCCCCGCTGGATCATCTTCGCAATAGATATCCTCATAGTTATAGGAGCATTCGCAACACTTTGGCTCATAAGGGACTCCATCTCACAAACCCCTTCACAGGACCTATCAATCAAGATCCTGCTAGCCATCACTCTTTATTCAACCACCTCCCTCACACTCAAAACATACCGCGGCGTAGTCAGGTTCTCATCTGCAAACGACGTCAACAAAATAGTCCAAGGCGCAGTACTCGCATCTGCAGGATACTTCATTATCAGCATAGTCTGCACCATCTCACCCTCCCTCAACCCATACATCAAATTCCACCTCTGGTTCCCTATCGTCCACGGCCTCATGGTAGTGGCCGGCCAACTCATGTTCCGCTTTACCGTAAGGAGCATCTTCGAAAAAATTGAAGAAAACGAAATAATACCCAAGAAAAGCAGAGCTTTCTTCCTTGGCACAGACAAAGACACCGTGCAGATAGTCAACTACATGCTATCAGACAAAAGCTCCCACATAAAACCAGTGGCCTTCATCCAGACCACCCTAAACGGCCACAACGGAAACGGCAACGGCACCCACCAAAGCGCATCAAAAACCAACAACCAAAGCGCCAACAACCAAAGCGCCAACAACCAAAGCGCCAACAACCAAAGCGCCAACAACCAAAGCGCATCAAAAACCAACAACCAAAGCGCCAACAACCAAAGCGCATCAAAATCCGCCGCCCAAGCCGCCAACCAAACCGCCAACCAAACCAACAACCACCGCAAACCCTCTGCAAAATTCATACTCGGCCTCCCAATTCTCCCCGAACTGGAGAAAATAGAAGAGTACATGGAAAAATACAAAGTCCGCACCCTGCTGCTCACCCGAGAACAACTAGACGCAGTCCCAAAAAAATTCTACGACAACCTCATAATACAAGGTCTTGAAATACTAATTGTTAGCTCTTTCGCCAAAATAAAAACCACCCAAAACCCCCAACAAAGCCCACAACAAGACCAACAAAACCCCCAACAAAGCCCACAACAAGACCCCCAACAAACCCAAAACCCCCAACAAAGCCCGCAACAAAGCCCACAACAAAACCCGCAACAAAGCCCCCAACAAAACCCCCAACAAAACCCGCAAAACCCTCAACAACCCCACAACCAAAACCCCCAACAAAACCCGCAACAAAACCCACAACAACCCCCGCAACAACCCCAACAACCGCAACAACTCAATAAAATAAGAATAGAAGACCTCCTTGGCCGCAACGTCATAGAAATGGACAAAGAAGCCATCCGCGACCAATTCGACGGCCAAAACATACTCATAACAGGCGCAGCCGGCTCCATCGGCGCAGAAATCGCCCGCCAGGTAGTCCAATTCCACTGCAAAAGAGTAATACTCGTAGACCAGGCAGAGACACCACTCAACGACCTCTGGCTCGAACTCGAAGGCATGGAAACCGGAGTAGAAATCAAACCCGTCATGTCCAACGTCTCCAACAAAGAACGAATGCGCCAAGTCTTCCAATGCGCCCAAGCCAGCCTCGTCTTCCACGCAGCCGCCTACAAACACGTACCCATGATGGAATACCACCCATCCACAGCAGTAGTAACCAACGTCCAAGGCACCAAAAACTGCGCCGACCTCGCACTCGAATACGGCGTCAAACGCTTTGTCATGGTCTCCACCGACAAAGCCGTCAACCCCACAAACGTCATGGGCGCCACCAAACGAGCAGCCGAAATCTACATCCAGTCACTCGCACTCGAAAACCAAGACAACCCAAACGCCACCAAATACGTCACCACACGCTTTGGCAACGTACTCGGCTCCAACGGCTCCGTAGTCCCACTCTTCCGCCGCCAAATAGAAAAAGGCGGCCCCGTCACCATCACCCACCGCGACATCACCCGCTACTTCATGACCATCCCCGAAGCCTGCTCCCTAGTACTCGAAGCCGGCTGCATGGGCAACTCAGGCGAAATCTACATCTTTGACATGGGAGACGCAGTAAAGATATACGACCTGGCACAAAAGATGATCCGCCTCAGCGGCAAAATCCCCGGCAAAGACATAGAAATAAAAGAGGTAGGCCTCCGCCCCGGAGAAAAACTCTACGAAGAACTCCTGGCAAACACAGAGGACACCCTCCCCACATACCACAAAAAAATCATGATAGCCATGGTCCGCAAATACCCCCTGGGCCAAACAGGACCAAAAATCGACCACCTCATAGACACCGCCCTGCACTACGACACCCCACACGAAGTAGTCAAAAAGCTAAAACTCATGATCCCCGAATTCCGCAGCGTAAATTCACAATACTGCCAGCTGGACAATGAATTGCAACAAACTTTTTCTATATTTGCAGAGGCCATGCAACCCGCACCCGAGGCCACCCAAACACAACCGGCACCCACAAAAACGACTAACCCCCAATTAGAAGCCAATATATGAGACACATAACCCCCAAAACCCGCGCAAATGCACCCTTAACCGGCGCAAAAACCCGCGCAAAATCCCGCGCAAACCGCATCGCAACTGCCCTTGCAATGGCAATCGCACTCACAATAGCATCCTGCGGCACCCCACACAAAATCCCATATATGGTAAATGCAGAGCAAATACCACTCTACCAACTAGAACAGTACGCCACCATCTACGAAGCCAAGATCATGGCAAAAGATGTGCTCACCATATCGGTCAACACGACCGTGCCCGAGGCTGGTGCCCCCTTCAACCTCGGTTCCAGTGCTGGAAGCATGGCCCCCGGACAACTAACCCCAACCAACATCCCCGGGGCCAAGCTCCAGACGTACATTGTAGACAAAGACGGCTACATAGACTACCCCATAGTAGGCAGAATCAACCTGCTTGGGCTCACCCGCACACAAGCACAAGACAAAATCAAAAACGCAATACACCCCGCCTATATCACGGAAGTCCCAATCATAAACGTAAGGTTCGAGAACTACAAAGTCTCGGTACTGGGCGAGGTCAATCACCCCGGCCAATACACAGTGGCCAACGAACAATGCACAATCCTGGACGCCCTTGCAATGGCAGGCGACCTCACCATCTACGGCAAACGCAACAACATAATGCTCATAAGGGAAGACAACACAGGCAAAAAGCAGATAGCCCGCATCAACCTGCAGGACCCTAACCAGGTACTCGACCCCAATATCTACTACCTGCAGCAAAACGACGTGCTCTATGTAGAGCCAAACCAAAAACGGGCAAAAGACGCCAACCTTGGCCAAAGCGAACGCTACGCCCTCTCCGTCATCAGCACCCTGGTCTCAGTCACCACCCTACTGGTAACCATCCTCAGGTAAAGCCCTCCCCGCCAAAGCAAAAGCCAACCCCAAACCCTTAACAACCCAACCAACAAACATGCAACCATACGAAAACCACAATATCCAAGAAGAAGAAACCATAGATATCAAAGAGATAATCTACAAAGTACTCTCCCACTGGCACTGGTTTGTCATATCCATAGCAATATTCCTGGCACTCGGCTACTACTACCAACGCATACAGCCACGCATATACGAAAGCACCACCACAGTGCTCCTGCGCCAAGAACAAAAAGCACCCGAAGAGATGATGCTCTTCGAAGACATGGGCTTTAACGTAGGCAAAAACAACATAGACAACGAAATCGGGGTCTTCAAATCACCCGACCTCCTCACCCGCATAATCAGCTCCATGGAGCTGCACACAACCTACCACCGCGAAGCCAAATTTGGCCTCTACTCCCCCGAGCTCTACCTCAACTCCCCCCTCTACGTCCGCATGGAAAACGTAGAACCCGACAAGATCCCCGGAACCACAACACTCGTGTTCCACCCCAACCGCGACAGCTCGTTCAATGTGCACGCAACCTACATACATAAAGGAGAAGAGCGCACCACAAACACCACCATAGACACCCTGCCCGGCTTCATAGAGCTGCCAATCGGCCAATTCTACGTGGCAAGGCAAGCCGGCATACCATTCGGCACAGACCCCCTCAGGGTCACAATCCGCAACGCGGCACAAGTGGCAAGGAACGCCTCCCAAAAGCTGAACATCTCTGCCACCACCAAACAATCCACAATGCTGGAAATCAAGCACCAATGTGAAAACCGCAACAAAGGGGAAGACTTCATAAACGCACTGGTTGCAGAGTACAACCGAGACGCAATAGCAGACAAGAACACCGTAGCCTACAACACCTCTGTGTTCATAGACGAACGCCTGAAGGACATAGCTGCAGAGCTTGGAGAGGTAGAGGGGCAGGTAGAGCAGTTCCGCCGCGAATACGAAGTGACCGACATAGAGACCCAGGTAGGCTCCTACATGCGCCGCAGCGAAGGCTACGAAACCCGCCGCATGGAAATTGAGACACA
>Ga0334901_1001124_pt1 | contig 30200 bp, 21 predicted proteins | sample GraSluR3_MG_3_FD_207216 | JGI IMG/M metagenome (GOLD analysis project Ga0334901, IMG submission 207216) | Sludge microbial communities from methane-producing bioreactor in Wageningen University, Netherlands - Granular Sludge_15_08-R3 | ecosystem: Engineered > Bioreactor > Anaerobic >... | reverse complement strand
GTGGTCGGCCCCGATTCGCGCAAATCGCTCAGCCGAACGACCCCCTCTCTCGGGGAGAGCCCCGAGGTCGTCTACCGGCAAGAGCATTTGCGTCTGAACCCGGGCGAAGCGCTGCTCGTCTTCACCGACGGATTCCGCGACGCTCCCAACGAGCAAGGCAAGGCCCTGGGCGAAGCGGGGCTGGCCGAGCCGATTCAGGCTCATCTCGACCTCTCCGCAAAAGAACTGGTCCTCCTCGCGCGCGACCGCCTCGCGGCCGCCGCCCCCTCGCCCAGCGACGACCGGACCATCCTGGTCGTCAAGCGAACCGCCCCTTGACGAACGGGCCACAACGGGTAGATTGAATTTGGCTGTACTTGCGGTTGCGGGAATGGCGGAATTGGCAGACGCGCTAGGTTGAGGGCCTAGTGAGCTTCGGCTCATGCAGGTTCAAGTCCTGTTTCCCGCACTTCTTTCAGCATAAGGACTTGCGTCGATCCGGCGCAAGTCCTTTGCTTTCTTGCCACCGCCGAATCGGTGGCAGCGAGGGCAGAGCAGGGCATCCTCCCGGCAGTCCATTTCGTCCAGCCGGTCGACAATGCCGGGGCCTCTCGCTGTGCCCTAAGCTGCCGCGACAGCTCGGGGTACCGTGCGACAGGGTTCTTGAACACGGCGGAACCGCGTAACCGGCTCCGACCGGCCGGGCGCGTGGCCAAACGCCACCGGGCCGATTAGAATCGCCTTCAACGGCCGGTGCCCTTGGGGGGCGCCGCACTGCCACGATCCACTTCAGCGCAGACGGTGATGACCATGATCGCACACGGTTTTGGGTTGACTCTCGGGGGGGTTGCCACGTTCCTGTCCGTCGCGACCGCTTGGGGCCAACCGGGCCAAGACCAGGCGGTTCCCTCGCGACTGCTGGTCTACGTGGGTACGTACACCCGCGGCGAAGGCGAGGGAATCTTTCGCTATCAGTTCGATCTGGCGTCGGGGAAGCTCTCGCTGCTGGGCACGACGTCGGGACTGGTGAATCCGTCGTTCGTGGCGATCGACCCGACGAACCGCTTTCTTTATGCGGTCAACGAGATCAGCAGCGTCGACGGCAAGCGAGGCGGCGCGGTCGCGGCTTACTCGATCGACCCGGCCGGCGGAGAGTTGACTTTCCTGAACCGCCAATCGTCCGGCGGCCCCGGCCCCTGCCACCTGGTCGTCGACCGGGCGGGCAAGAACGTGCTCGTGGCCAACTACGGCGGCGGCAGCGTGGCGGTCCTCCCGATCGGCGACGACGGGCATTTGAAAGAGGCGTCGGCCTTTGTCCAGCACGTCGGGTCGAGCGTCAATCCGCGGCGTCAGCAGGGGCCGCACGCCCACTCGGTCAACGTCGACCCGGCCAACCGCTTCGCCTTCGTTGCCGACCTGGGGCTCGACAAAGTGCTCGTCTACCGGTTCGACGCCGCCCAGGGCACGCTGGCCCCCAACGAAGAGCCCTGGGCCCGGGTCGACCCCGGCGCCGGACCGCGTCACTTCGCCTTCCATCCCAGCGGGAAGTTCGCCTACGTCATCAACGAACTGGCGTCGACGGTCACCGCCTTCGCCTACGACGCCCAGCGCGGTTCGCTCAGGAGCTTGCAGACCATTTCCACCCTGCCCCGCGATTTCGATGGCGACAACACGACGGCCGAGGTCCAGGTTCATCCGACGGGCAGGTTTCTTTACGGGTCGAACCGCGGCCACGACAGCATCGCCGTCTTTCGGATCGACGCCGGAACGGGGGCGCTGGCCCACGTGGGCAACGTGTCGACCGGGGGCAGCACCCCGCGCAACTTCGGCATGGATCCCACGGGCGCGTACCTGCTGGCCGCCAACCAGGCCACCGACAACATCGTGGTATTCCGCATCGATGCCGCCACGGGCGCCCTGACGCCGACCGGCCACTCGGTCGACGTGCCCAAGCCCGTGTGCATCAAGATGATACCCCTCGGGTCGTCCTAAGGCGTTGGGGAGCCATCGGTGGTTCGGGGCCGGTGGGTATCGGTGATCTCGCGTGGCAAGAAAGACACAAGCCCGGCCAGGTGGTGCCCGGCCGGGCTTGGAGATTTGGCAGCGTTGTTCCTCGGGCCGAGGCCGTGGGAACTTGTGTTCGTTCGTGTCCGTCAGGACAAGGACTGTCCCATGGTTCCGACGCGGACGTCGCCATCCGCGTCGGCAGGTTTTCCTTAGAAAGGAGGTGATCCAGCCGCAGGTTCCCCTACGGCTACCTTGTTACGACTTAGTCCCAATCGCGGAGTTTCGGTTCGGCGCCTGCTTCCCTTGAGGGTTAGCTCAGCGACTTCGCCGACCCCCCACTTTCGTGGCTTGACGGGCGGTGTGTACAAGGCTCAGGAACACATTCACCGCGGTATGCTGACCCGCGATTACTAGCGATTCCGGCTTCATGCAGGCGGGTTGCAGCCTGCAATCCGAACTGAGGCGCGATTTTTGGGATTTGCTAGCCCTCGCGGATTCGCTTCCCTTTGTGCGCGCCATTGTAGGACGTGTGCAGCCCTGATCATAAAGGCCATGAGGACTTGACGTCATCCCCACCTTCCTCCGGTTTAACACCGGCAGTCTCACTAGAGTCCCCGGCATGACCCGCTGGCAACTAGTGACAAGGGTTTCGCTCGTTAAGGGACTTAACCCGACATCTCACGACACGAGCTGACGACAGCCATGCAGCACCTGTCGACGTTCCACCCAAAGGGCGTGGCCCTGGTTTCCCAGGGTTAATCCGTCGATGTCAAGACCAGGATAAGGTTCTTCGCGTAGCCTCGAATTAAGCCACATCCTCCACCGCTTGTGTGAGCCCCCGTCAATTCCTTTGAGTTTCAGCCTTGCGACCATACTCCCCAGGCGGAGCACTTAACACTTTCGCTACGGCCGGAAAACTATGGGAGGCCCTCCGACCCAGTGCTCATCGTTTACAGCTAGGACTACCGGGGTATCTAATCCCGTTCGCTACCCTAGCTTTCGTGCCTCAGCGTCAGAAAAGACCCAGTGAGCCGCTTTCGCCACCGGTGTTCCTTGCGATATCAACGCATTTCACCGCTCCACCGCAAGTTCCGCTCACCTCTGTCTCCCTCAAGCACGGCAGTTTTGGGCGCCATTCCTCGGTTGAGCCGAGGGATTTCACACCCAACTTGCAGCGCCGCCTACGCACCCTTTAAGCCCAATGATTCCGAATAACGTTTGTACGGTTCGTCTTACCGCGGCTGCTGGCACGAACTTAGCCCGTACTTCCTCTGAAGATAGGTCAACACGCGGGGTGGACCCCACGTGATTTCCTCCCCACTGACAGCGGTTTACAACCCGAAGGCCTTCATCCCGCACGCGGCGTCGCTCGGTCAGGCTTGCGCCCATTGCCGAAGATTCTCGACTGCAGCCACCCGTAGGTGTCTGGGCAGTGTCTCAGTCCCAGTGAGCCGGGTCACGCTCTCACGCCCGGTACCCATCGTTGCCTTGGTAGGCCGTTACCCCACCAACAAGCTAATAGGACGCGGACCCATCCCCAGGCGGACTCGCACCTTTGGTCCGGGGACATTATCCGGTATTACCCGCAGTTTCCCGCGGCTATCCCGGTCCCGGGGGTAGGTAATCCACGCGTTACTCTCCCTTTCGCCGCTCGAGTGCCCCCGAAGGGGCCTTTCCGCACGACTTGCATGCCTAATCCACGCCGCCAACGTTCATTCTGAGCCAGGATCAAACCCTTCAATTGGTTTTTAGGCTTGCCGCGCCCGACGGCCCGGGTGCCGAAACACCCAACCCGCCAAGCGAGGTTCGTTAGCCGATTGAAAAGCTTGTCCGAAGGGCTCGACTCCCCCGGTCAAAGAGAAGCCGGCCCCGAAAGAATCCAGTCTTGCTCTGGCTGAACACAGACAGGGAACACAACGCTACCAAATTGTCAAAGAACAGTCTCGGCCATTCGATCACGCGACCAAGGGCCTGTGACCGACTGACCGAAGATGATTGTATCCCTATTTCGACCGCTGTCAACGGGCCCTCGACAAATTCCTGGGCCGTTTTTTTCGCGGGGGGAGGGCCACCCGGGCCAGCCGAGCGGATTCCTCCCCAAGAGTGGGGGTTGAAATCCCCGCACTTCGGGTTGCCCCGTCCCCATTTCCATCGAAGTGGGATCGTTAGTTTAGCCGCTCGCCCGCAGGTTGGCAAGTGGCCTTCTGGAAGATTTTCCGCCCCGTGCCGAATCGAGCAGCGACGGGCTCGGGACAGAGGGCGGCCGCCCGAGCGAGCCTGTGGCGAAGCCCCGCTGGCGAGCGCGGTTGGCAGGGAACCGATTCGCACCGGTCTTCTCGGCCGATTCGCGCGACGCTCACCCTCCCGTGGCGGGTGAAGCGGGCTCGGTTTTTCGGGGGCGCTTGCCCTTGCCCAGAGCCAGGGAGGTGAGGCAGAAGACGGCCATGCTCTCCACGAGGTGGGCGAACTCGTCGTCGCCCAGGAACTCTCGCGCCCGATCACAGCCGCGCTCGGCCACGAAGTCGATGGAGGCCGCGTGATGGGTCATGACGTTCCAGGCTCGATCCCATTCGGCCTGGGTGGGCATCAGCGACCGTTTGAGCTGATCGACGGCAACTTCGATATCGTTGTGAATCACAATCCCCGTCCTCCACGAACCCGGCGCCCGGCGCGATGTGCCCGACGCACGGCGTCGAGCATGGCGACAACGCACGACGCCCCTCGAAAGGGAGGCCCCGAACGGTCCTCCCTGAAGCCTAACCCGAAGCTCAGGGAAGATCAAGGGGCCGGGCAGGCGTTTGTGGTGACGCGGATTACTGCTCCGCATCGTACCCCAGATTTCCCGCCAGCCATCGCTCGACCTCCTTGACCGTCATCCCCTTGCGGCGGGCGTACGACTCGACCTGGTCGCGGGTGATGCGGTCGACCGAGAAGTACCGGGCCTTGGGATGGGCGAAATACAGCCCGCACACACTGGCCGCCGGGGTCATGGCCAGGGTCTCGGTCAGGCGAATTCCCGCGTTCGCCTCCACGTCGAGCAGATCGAAGAGGATGCGTTTTTCGGTGTGGTCGGGCTGGGCGGGGTAGCCCGGCGCGGGGCGGATGCCGCGGTAGCGTTCGGCGACCAGGTCGTCGTTCGTCAGTTGCTCGTCGCGCCCGTAGCCCCAATCGTCGCGCGCGATCTTGTGCAGGCGTTCGGCGAAGGCCTCGGCCAGCCGGTCGGCCAGGGCTTTCGTCATGATGGCGTTGTAGTCGTCGTGGTCGGCCTCGAAGCGGGCGACTCGTTCCGGCACGCCGATGCCGGCCGTCACAGCGAAGGCTCCCAAGTGGTCGGTCCGCCCCGATTCGATCGGGGCGATGAAATCGGCCAGGGCGTAGAAGGCGTCCTGCCCTTTGCGCTGCCACTGCTGGCGCAGCGTGTGGAGCCGCGCCAATTCGACCTGCCGGTCGTCGTCGCGGTAGAGAAGAATGTCGTCGCCCTCCGCTGCCGCCGGCCAGAACCCGTAAACACCCCGGGCCCGGAGCCACTTCTCGGCCACAATGCGCTCCAGAAGCCTTTGGGCGTCGTCGAAGAGCCGGCGGGCCTGCTCGCCGACTTTGGCGTCGTCGAAGATCCTCGGATACTTGCCTCGAAGCTCCCAGGCCATGAACAGCGGCGACCAGTCGACGTACGCGACGAGGTCGTCGAGCGGGTAGTCGTCGAGCACGCGCGGGCCGGTGAAGGCCGGTTTCGGAAGGTCGACCGTGCTCCAATCGGTCGCGAACCGCCGCGCGCAGGCCTCGCGATACGAGATCAGATTCGCCGGGCGGCGCCGCTGGAACGCCTCGACGAGTTTCCGCTGCTCGGCGCGGTTCTCGGCGTCGAGCTTCGCGCGCGACTCGGGCCGGATCAGACGCTCGACCACGCCCACGCTGCGCGAGGCGTCGGCCACGTGGATGGTCGTGTGGTTGTACTGCGGGGCGATCTTCACGGCCGTGTGCTTGGCGCTGGTCGTGGCCCCGCCGATCAGCAGAGGCAACGAAAAGCCCCGGCGCTGCATCTCCCGGGCCACGTGCGCCATCTCGTCGAGGCTGGGGGTAATCAGTCCGCTCAGACCGATCAGGTCGGCCCCTTCGTCGAGGGCCGTCTGGAGGACCGTCTCGCACGGGACCATGACGCCCAGGTCGACGATGCGGAAGTTGTTGCAGGCCAGCACGATCCCCACGATGTTCTTGCCGATGTCGTGCACGTCGCCCTTCACGGTGGCCAGCACGATCGTGCCCCGGGCGCCGAGGCTCGCCCCAGTCTGGCGCTTCTCCTCTTCCATGAAGGGCAGCAGGTAGGCGACCGCTTTCTTCATCACCCGGGCGCTCTTGACCACCTGGGGGAGAAACATTTTGCCCGCGCCGAACAGGTCGCCGACCACCTGCATGCCGTCCATGAGCGGGCCCTCGATGATCGCCAGGCACGAGGGGTAGGCCCGCCTCGCCTCTTCGACGTCGGCCTCGACGTAGTCGACGATGCCCTGCACCAGGGCGTGGCCGAGGCGTTTTTCGACGGGCGCTTCGCGCCAGGCGAGCTTCTCGCTCTCGGTCGGCGAGGGCCGGTCCTTGACCGACTCGGCAAACTCGATGAGCCGCTCGGTGGCGTCGGGGCGGCGGTCGAGCAGCACGTCTTCGACGCGCTCGAGCAGCTCGGGGTCGATCTCTTCGTAGACGTCCAACTGCCCGGCGTTCACAATGGCCATGTCGAGCCCGGCCCGGATCGCGCGGTACAGAAAGGCCGAGTGCATGGCCCGGCGCACCGCCTCGTTGCTGCGGAACGAGAACGAGATGTTGCTCACCCCGCCCGACACCTTCACCTCGGGGAACAACTGCTTGATGCGCCGGGTGGCCTCGATGAAGTTGAGGGCGTAGCGGTTGTGCTCTTCGATGCCGGTGCCCACGGTGAGGATGTTCGGATCGAAGATGACGTCCGACGCCGGCATGCCGACCTTCTCGGTCAGAAGATGGTAGGCCCGCCGGGCGATTTCGACCTTGTGCTCGGTGTCGACCGCCTGGCCCCGCTCGTCGAACATCATCACGACGCAGGCCGCCCCATAGCGCCGGACCAGCCGGGCGTGTCGCAGAAACGATTCCTCTCCCTCCTTGAGGCTGATCGAGTTGACGATCGCTTTGCCTTGGACGCACTTCAACCCCGCCTCGAGAATCGACCATTTCGAGCTGTCGATCATCACGGGCACGCGGGCGACGTCGGGCTCGGCGGCGATCAGGTTGAGAAACCGGGGCATCATCGCGTCGCCGTCCAACAGGGCGTCGTCCAGGTTCACGTCGATGACGTTCGCGCCGCCCTCGACCTGTTGCCGGGCGATCGACACGGCCTCGTCCAGACGCTCCTCGCGAACCAGGCGGGCGAACTTGCGCGATCCCGACACGTTGGTCCGCTCGCCGATCATGATCAGCGGGCTCTCGGGGCGCAACACGAGCGGCTCCAGCCCGCTGAAGCGCGATAAGGGCTCGATCTCGGGAGGCGTTCGGGGAGGCATGCCCTCGACGGCCTGGGCGATCGCGCGAACATGTTCGGGCGTGGTCCCGCAGCAGCCGCCCACCACGTTCAACCACCCGTTGGCCGCGAACTCGCCCAGCACGGCGGCCATCTCCTCGGGCGTCTCGTCGTAGCCACCGAATTCGTTGGGAAGACCCGCGTTCGGGTGGCAACTCGTGCGCCACGGCGAAATCGCCGAAAGCTCCTCCACGAAAGGCCGCATGTGCTTGGGGCCCAGCGCGCAGTTGATTCCGATACTGAACGCGTCGGCATGGGAGACCGATATGCAGAACGCCTCGAGGGTCTGCCCCGACAGGGTCCGACCGCTGCGATCGGTGATCGTTACCGAGATCATCACGGGCAGACGCTTGCCCTGCTGCTCGAACAGGTCTTCGAGGGCGAACAGACAGGCCTTGAGGTTCAGCGTGTCGAAGGTCGTCTCGGCCAGCAGCAGGTCGACCCCGCCCTCGACCAGGGCGGCCGCCTGCTCGCGGTAGGCCACGACCAGATCGTCGAAGGTGACCGCGCGGTAGCCCGGATCGTTGACGTCCGGCGACAGCGAGGCCGTGCGATTGGTCGGTCCCAGCGAACCGGCCACGAAGCGAGGGCCCGAGGAGAACGCGTCGCCGAATCGGGCGATTGCCCGGCGGGCGCAGGCCGCCGCCGCCAGGTTGATGTCGCGGACGCGGCTCTCCAGTGCGTAGTCGGCCAGGGAGATTCGGTTCGCGTTGAAGGTGTTCGTCGAGAGGATGTCGGCCCCGGCCTCGAGAAAACCGCGATGGATCGACTCGATGGCCTCGGGCCGGGTCAGCGACAAGAGGTCATTGCAGCCCTTCAGGTCCCGCCCGTGCGCGACGAAATCCTCCCCCCGGAAGTCGTCTTCCCCGAGCCCAAACGCCTGGATCATGGTGCCCATGGCCCCGTCGAGGACGAGAATTCGCTGCGCGGTAAGGGTTTCGAGCGTCGGGTTGAGCGAGGGTCGGTGGTGTTGGTGCATGAAGGCCTGCAAGAGGGGGATTGCGTCGTAAGTGGTTGTTGCAGTGCGTGTTAGCGCGTGTTGTGGGGCACGTTTCCAACGTGGCGTTGGGATGCCGACACGTTGGAAACGTGCCCCACGTTGGTGCGGGCGCGTCCTTCCATTGTCAAGACTACCCCCATTCTACGCGGGCGGCCAAGACTGCCCTCCGAAAGGGCGCCGGCAACGCCCGGAACTCTTCAGGCGAAGGTCTATCCTGGCTACGCCGCATGACCTTGAGCTTGATCAAGCAACACCCAGGCAAGCAGAGCAACATCATGAAGTGCCGCATGGCGGGCTGGAGTGTCGATTTCCTGATGCAAATCCTTACCGAAAAAGGAACCTAGTGTGCGCTGGCCCTGCACAAAACCCGACGTTTCTTGAAAGTGCCTGCGCGGCCTCCGGAGCCGAAGGCTCATTGATATCGACGTAAATCAAGAAAAAAAGCCGACTTCTGGAAATAAATCAGAAGCCGGCTTTAGCGGAGGTGAATGGGAATCGAACCCACCCAGGACCCTCTCGGGCCCCACGCTGGTTTTGAAGACCAGGGGCACCACCAGGCACCAGTCACCTCCGAAGGGCCGTTTTTTCGGGCTATTTGACTTCTTCTGTGGGTTGCGGCACCATCCCTTTGCGAACGCTTGACAACCGTTCTGACACCGACGACGCCTGAGAGGCGACGCCACATGCCCAAGGGTACCCAAAAAGCGCGGCGCGGCAAGCCCCGGCCCGATTTTCCGTTGTTTCGTGCTCTTTCGCCCTTGTCTCTGCTCATTTTGAAAAGACGGCTCTTCCGCCCAGCGGCTGGACCGCCACGCTCTCGCCCGTCGAAACCGCGCCCGCCAGCCGCGAGACCCTGCTTGAGCGGCGGCGTTGATGTGCCCGGGCGGCGGTCGATCGGGCAGGTTGCGGAATCGCTGTCAGCCCCGGGGGGCGTTTGACAGTGGGCCATCGGTGAGGTAGCTTTCCTTTGGCCGTCGCCTGATCTCTGCGGGGTCGGGCTTATCTCTGGGGTCGAGCGTTTCACTTCCAGGCCGTTGGCGGGGTGTTCTACAAGTCGGACGATGCGGCTTGTGTCGCGCGAATCGGTTGGGGCCCCCTTGCGTTCGATGTCGATTGCCGGCCGACGGCCGCGGGCTCGCCCCACTCCTCGATGCACAGGTGTTGATCGATATGGACGTACTCGTCGATGAACCGGTTGCGCACTGTCCATCGCGCGAACGATCTCCGGAGGAGGTGCGGGACCAGGTTCGCAGCGTGCTGGGCGGACTATACGCGCCGGGCAGCCGGATCGAGCGGCGGAGCGGACGCCGCTATCCCTACCCCTACCTGATCCACCTCACGCCGGTCGGCGACGACGGCGTTACGCCCGTGGGAGAGACGGTCGTCGTCGTGGGAAAGCATCTGTCGGAGCAGGGTTTGGGGTTCTATCACTTCAAGCCGATTCCGTACCGCCGGATGATCGCCTCGCTGGAAGCGACCTGCGGCAAGGGGATTCGCTTTCTGGTCGACCTTTCCTGGTGCCGATTCCACAAGCACGGATGGTACGAGAGCGGCGGGCGTTTTCTCCAGCCCGTGGCCGATCGCGAGTCGGCCTGACGGCGGCCCGATCAGACCCGGCTCCACCACCATCCGAGCAGTACGCCGAGCCGGTGCAGAAAGACGATCGCCCCGACGAGCGCGGCACCGATCGATGCCATCAGGACGGCGGCGCTGGCCGTATCAAGGGCGTCGGCCAGGCGGGGATCGTGCCGGTCGGTGATCGACCGGGCCATCGACTCGATCACGCTGTTGAACATCTCGGCGGTCAGCACGGCGGCCATGCACAAGATGAGCAGGCACCACTCGACGAGCGTGACCCGAAAGAGCACGGCGGCGGCGAGCACGGCGGCGGCGAAGCAGAAGTGAACGCGAAAGCTGTTCTGTCCCCGCACCCCCACGCCGGCGCCGCGAAAGGCATCGCGGAACTTCTGGGGCCACGAGCGCTCGGGGCGCGGCACCCTCGGGCCGCCGGGGCTCGTCTCGTTGCCACGTCGTGTCATGGGACGAAAAGGGTTTCGTGCATTCTTGGCTTGGGGCCCGCACCGCAAGAGCCGGCCGATCGGGAGGCGAAGCCGGGCCCGATGGAATCGTCTCGCAACGTCACACGCGCGTCAAGGCCCGGTCGATTCGGGCCAGACAACGTTCCTTGCCCAGGATGGAGAGCGTCTCGAACAGCCCGAAGCCGACGGCCTTGCCGGTGACGGCGACCCGGATGGCGTGAATCACCTGGCCGACCTTGATTCCCTCCGACTCGACGAATCGGCCGAGCCCCTCCTCCAGGCTCGCCGCGTCGAAGCACTCGGCGGCGGCGAGCCGGTCGCGGTACTTGCGCAACAAGCCGGCGGCCTCGGGCGGCTTGCGTAGGCGCTTGTCGAATGCCTTCTCGTCGTAGGAAAGCTCGTCGTCGGCCGTGAAGAAATCGCAGTAGTCGAGCACGTCGCCGGCCACCTTGATCCGGTCGCCGGCCGCCTCGACGATCCGGCGGACTTTGGCCTCGACCTGGGGCGGCGGAGCATGCTCGACCAGCCCGGCCCGCGCGAGAAACGGCAGCACCAGGGCGACTCGCTCGTCGATGGGCGTCGCCAGCATGTGCCGGTGCTGGACTGCGTCGAGCTTCTGCGGATCGAAGCTCGCCGGGGCCTTGTTCACCCGCTCGAGCGAGAAGCTCGCGATGAGCTCGTCGCGCGAAAACTGCTCGGTCTTGTCGTCGAGCGACCAGCCGAGCAGGGCCAGATAATTGACGAGGGCCTCGGGCCGATAGCCGACCCGGCGGTAGAAGTCGACAATCACCGGGTTGAACGTCTCGGGATCGGGGTTTTCGCCCAGGGACTCCGCGATGCGCCGGCCGTGTTCGAGCATCGCGGCGAAGTCGCGGTTTTTCAGGTAGCTCTTGAGCTTTCGCTTGCTGAGCTTGGCCTTGCTGCCCGGCTCGGCCACGTAGGGCAGGTGGGCGAACCGCGGCAGGTCGTATCCCAACGACTGGAGGATGAACACCTGGCGCGGCGTGTTCGACAAGTGCTCTTCGGCCCGGATCACGTGGGTGATGCCCATCGCGTGGTCGTCGACCGCGCTGGCCAGGTGGTACAGGCACGAGCCGTCGGCCCGCTGGATGACGTGGTCCTGCTCGGCGGCCCAGTCGAACTCGACCCGGCCGCGGATCAGGTCGTCGATCACGAGCTTGCCCCGCTCGGGGATCTTCAGGCGCACGACCGCCTTGCGTCCCTCGGCCTCGAAGCGGGCCCGGTCGCCGGGGGCCTCGGCCATGAAACGCCGGCTGTAGCGAAACGAGCGTTTTTCCTGCTCGGCCGCCCGGCGCTCGGCCTGGATCTCGTCGGCCGTGGCGTAGTCGCGGTAGGCGCATCGCCGCGCGATGAGTTCCTCGACCGCGGCCTGATAGCGGGCATGCCGCTGCGACTGGTAGTACGGCCCGCAGGGGCCGCCGACGCGCGGTCCTTCGTCCCAGTCGATGCCCAGCCATTGCAGCCCGTCGAGGATCGGCTCGAGGGCCACGTCGAGGTTGCGTTGCTGGTCGGTGTCGTCGATGCGGAGGATGAACTGCCCGCCGTGCCGCCGCGCGAAGAGCCAGCAGAACAAGGCCGTGCGCACTCCGCCGATGTGCAAGTATCCCGTCGGACTGGGGGCGAATCGCGTGCGTACCATGAATCGAGGACCGTGAGAAACCAGGGGAGGAGGCGGGCGGCGTTCGTCGCGACCCCGTCGCTCGGGTCGCGCCGCGGGGGATCGCAAGCGCGGACGACCGCCGGCCGAGAAAACCACGCGGAATCGCGAACTCCAGCCAACCAGCGAAGCACACGAACGAATCCGTCCGCGGGGCCCGAATCGCGACGACTACGCCCAGGATAGCCGATCGCCGGCGCGGCATCCAGGGCGGGCGGTTGCGCCGGGCCCGGGCCGGGCCGTCATGCCCGCCCCTCCCGTTCGGCTTTCATCTTCGCCAGCTTTCGTCGCAGGGCCTTGCGCTCGGCCTTGGTGAGTTTCCGATTCCCTGGGGCGGCCAACCGCTCGATGGTCGAGGCTTTCTTTTCTTGTTGCCCGTCCTCGTCTTCGACTTCTTTCTCTTCGTCTTCGTCAACGTCAGCGGGTGATCGTGCGGGTCGAGACCATGCGCTGGGACGTTTTAGTCCTCCGTGAGGGGGGTGGACAACTACCGTACCTGATGGGGTTCGCTTGGCGTCGGGCTTGGCGGGTTTCGGCTTGCGCTGCGATAAGAGGCCCTCAGCATCGAGGATCACGTGCCTGGCGTGCAGGCTCATGGCGAGTAACAGCATCAGGTTGCCGATCATTTCGGCCCCCTCTTCGACCATCACGCCGCGGGCACCCAACTCGGGCAGCAGCAGGCCAAGCTGGGTCGCCACGGCCAGGACGTAGCAGGCGGCGGTGGCCAACAGGGCGGCGCACGAAAGCCAGCACTCTCGCATGTCGACGAACAGCCGGGTGCCCACGGCGGCCAGGACGAAGAAGTAGACGGCCACCCACCAGATCGACCCGTCGCCCAACACCCGCGTGCCCGTCGCGTGGGACATCAACTCCTTGAATCCCTCGTGCAAGCTGGCGGTCTCGTCGACGCTCAGCACGGTCCAGCAGAGGGCGGCCCAGAGCCAGATGCGGTAGTGGCCCCGATAGTCGTCGATGCGGTGACGGCGAATCGAGTACACCACCAGGGCGGCGGCACCTGCCAGGGCAAGGGTCATCGACGAGAACCAGACGGCAAGGCTCCCCTCGCCGTCCAGATCGAAGGCGGCCACCCGACCGTCGCTCGTCATGGCGGCCAGTTGGGGCATCCAGACGTAAAGCGTCTCGAGGCCCGCGACGACCGACGCCCCTGCCAGAAAGATGATCGCGAAAGTCGAAAGCCGCATCGGGATCAGGTCGATCAGGCGAGGCTGGTCATCCATGAACGCCGCGTCCCCGTAGTTCGCCGATTTTCGGGGCGTCGCCCTGCTCCGTCTCGGCCGCCCCGACGCGCCGGCGAGCCCCCCCCTTCCCGGCCCACTCGACAGCACGTCGGTCAACACCCGACGGCGACGCTCATCTCGTTGGCCACTTCGACGGAATTGCATGAAGGTGTTCGCTGCGCAGGTCGAGGCGAATCATACCCCAGACGACAACGCGGCGTAAGCCGAGTTCGCCGAAGAGCTTCGCCCGCGAAGTCGTGGTGCCCCCATTCACGATTCGGCAGTTCGCGGCGGGACGCTCCACGAAGGTCGTTACGGCAGTCATGGCTGGTAGAACGGTCGCAGTCGTCGGTTCTTGCCCAGAGCCCCCATCCCCTCCAGACGCCGAAATGCAAGGACCTCGGCCGATGCGGCACGCGGCGGTCGGTTCGTCGCGCCGTTGCCTGCCGCGACGAGGCGTCGCGCCCCGTGACGCGACGCACACACCCTCACGCGCCAGCGAGGTGCCACTGCAAGCGGAAACCGGCCTCTTCGAGCCAAGCGGCCACCTGGGCCGGCGAGCGGCGGTCGCAGATGGGAAACTGCCCACCGAATCGCATTTCGGTCTCCGATGGCTGGTAACCGCCGGGCACGGTGCAGCTTCCCGCGCTCATCTGCGTGATGCAGATCCTCGCCAGCCGATTCCGCAGCGAAGCGGTCTCGCGCGTCGAGAGGACCAGTTCGGCGTCGGGAAAGGCAATGCGCAATACGCAGTAAAGACGAACGAACAGCTCGTCGTCGACCGCGCAGTGGGCCTCGAACCCTTCGGGGGCCTCGCGGATCCGCGGCAGGCTGAAGGCCAGGGTGCGATCGGGAAAACGCGACCGCAAATAGGCGGCGTGCCGCATCATGGCGATCAGGTCGGCCCGCGGATCGGCCAGCCCGAGCAGCACGCCCAGCCCCAATCGCCCCATGCCTGCCTCGGCGGCCCGTTCGAGCCCCTCGATGCGCCAGTCGAACGAGGTCTTGCTTCCGCGGGGATGGTACCGGGCGTAGAGTGCCGTGTCGTACGTCTCCTGGTACAAGGTGACGCCGCAGGCCCCGGCCGCGACGAGTTGCGCGTAGACCTCCGTCGGCTGGGGCGCGATCTCGACGGCCGGATCGAACCCCCGCGCCGACAAGGCCGAGGCGATCGCGACGAAGTAATCGGGAGTGGTCAGCCTCGGAAAATCGCCGGCCACCAGCAGGATGTGGCGGAACCCGCGCCGCTGGAGCACGCCGGCCTCGTGCAGGGCCTCGTCGAGGGTCAAATGCCGCCGCCGGATGGGCTGGGGATAGCGAAACCCGCAGTACGCGCAGTGGTTCACGCAGTGGCTCGACAAGTACAGCGGCGCGTAAAGCAGCATCCGCCGCCTTGCCCCAAGGCGACGATGCGCGTGGCTGACGTCGGAGAAACGCTCGTCGGTCCATTCCGCGGCGCGTTGGGCGAGTTCGTCGTTACCGGCTCCCGAATCGAGCCAGTCGACGGCCTCGGCAAGCGGATCGCCGTCGAGCGAGGGGTCGCGCACGGCGTCGCGCGTCGCGCGCGGTGCCCGGGGGGCTCGGCCCGCCAATTCGTTGGCGGCCAGGTCCAGGGCGTCGCACAGGCGCCGGTCGTCGGCCGTGAGGGCACCGCCACGTTCGTTGAGTTGCTGATAGCGCCAACGCTCGAGCCGTCCGGCCAGATCGCGCCGCTGGCAGTCGGAGGCCGGTTCATCGCCCGAAAGCACCCGCTCGGCATGCTCGAGTAACGGCAGGCGGTGCCTGGCATGCGCATCGGTGGCTCGGACGTAATCGGTCAGTGCGGTCAGCGAATGTTCGGTGGGGAGCATCTTCCAATCGAAAACGATCTACCTCAATTCTGGGGGGGACGGCGGGCGGTGATTCTCAGGAGACGCCCGGTTTTCGCGGCGCCTCGCACACCGCCCACGGCAACACGTCAATCTCCGCGAGCACGGGACGGCCGTCCTCGGCCAACCTTCATCATACCGTTCCGGCACTGGACGAGTGAAGGAGAACGAGCCGATCACGCCCGGCCGTCCTCGCGACGATCGCGGCGGCCCCGGCCACGGCGGCCAGGGCGACTACTGGCACGAGGGGCGCACGCATTCGCATGTTGCTCCAGAAGATCGCGTGAATGCCGGTGAGCGTTGCCGCGAAGAGGAGGCCCCAGAGCCAACCCGTCCACGGCCGGCTCGATCCCGCGCGACCCGTTGCGTCGGGTCGCGAACGGTCGTCCTGCCCGAGCCCGCGCTTCAGGACGACGACCAGGCCGAGCGCGGCCAGCGCCGTCTCGGCGAGATACCAAACGCCCACCACTCGGCGGCCCCATCGCCGGGCCGGGCCCTCGCCGGCGTCGAGTTGGTGCGGCATGAGCCCCCAGAAACGCCCGGCCCGGACCAGGCACGAGTAGGCGAACGTGCGGGGATCGTTGCGCATGGCCGCCCACGCCTCGCGGTACGCCAGACGCTGGTTGTGAAGCTCGTCGGCCGGCTCGGACCGCGTCGCCCGCCGACGCCACGCCGCGTTGAATGCGTCGGCATCCCACACCGAGCCCCACGCGCCGTGCCGAAGGTATTCGTAGAAGCTCGGATTGTTCGCCAGAAGCAACGTGTAACCTCCGTGAGTCGTGGAGACAAGAGGCCGGCCGAAATGCCGCGCGTTCCGAACGGCCCACGGGGCGAGGACCGCGACCGCGGCCGCGACCAGGCATCCGCCCGGGACGAGCCCCCGCCGCCACGTGCCCGCAAAAAACGGCAGCAGCACGGCCGCAAACACCAACAGCGGCAGAAACGTAGCCCGGCACAGCGCGGCCAGGGCCAGCCACGCACCCGCCAAGGCCGCCCGGCCCGGCGAGGGCGATTGGCTGGCCGACGTCAGCGCCAGCAGCGAGGCAACGGCCAGGAGCGCGGCCGGAGTTTCGGTCATCACGAGGGTCGATTGCACGACCAGGATCGGGTCGCACGCCACGAGCACGGCCCCCGCGAGCGCCCCGCGCCCCAGTCCCCAACGCCGCCCCAGGCGCTCGGCGAGCCCGACCGTCGCAACGCCCACGGCCAAATGCAGCATGGCAACCGCGACGTTGGCATATTCGCCCATCGCCTCGCACACAGCCAGCATGAGCGGATAGAGCGGAGGCCGGTACGCAGTGGGCACGTCTCCGTACGCGTAGCGCCCGTGCTCGACCAGGCTCCGCGCCAAAAAGCGGTACCCGTCGGGATCGGTCGACAGGGCGCCGGGCATCGACCACAACGCGCCGCCGCGCACGAGCAGGGCGAAGGCCAGCACCGCGACCACGGCTGCGGGTCGGCTTGCGGAGGGTCGGCGCGTCGATGGCGAATCGGCCACGGCCATCTCACGATCCCCGCCGCCGGAGCGATTTCGGGTATTGCGCCAGACGGTCGCTCGTGGCCCCGAAGCGCGGCGGTTCTCGCGGCGGCAATTCGTCCCAAAACGTCCGCGCCATTGTGAAGCGTCCCAGGCATCGGTGAAGAACGAGCCCCGTTCCATTCTATCCCGCGCTCCGCAACCGTCGTACCACCTCGTGGATGTGAAACAACTTCCCGGGGCTGGTCCGCTGCCCGACGCGGTTGACTTGGTTCCCGGCCACCCCCCGCCGGGCCTGGCGCGCAAGGAATAGTCGGCCCTTTGGTTGCCGGACGGGCGGCCTTCGATTACCCTGGAGGCGAGCCTTCCTAACGTGGGACACGTTTTCTACGGGCCCAGGACCCAAAGGCACGTTGGAAACGTGCCCCACAACCTGCGCGCGGCGTGAAAAAGTTGCAGCGTGAGAATCCGCCCCCAAGCTTCTCCGAGGATATCGCACCATGCCCAGCATCCGCAAAACGCTCGTTCTCGCGGCCTTGGCGACGGCCCTGTGGGCCGCCTTCGGCGCCCGCTCGCGGGCCGAGTTGGGACCGGCTCCCGAGGGCTCGTTCAGCCTGATCGTGCTGCCCGACACGCAGACCTATGCGGCCCGCAAGCCCGAGATCTTCCACGCCGAGACCCAGTGGATCGTCGACAATCTCCAACGGCAGCGAATCCGGTTCGTCAGCCACGTGGGCGACATCGTCGACCAGAACGTGAGGCCCCAGTGGGACGTGGCCCGGGCGGCCATGGATCGCCTGCACGGCAAGGTGCCCTACGGCTTTTCGGTGGGCAATCACGACATGATCACCAAGACGGGCGACTCGTCGCTGTTTCAGGAGTACTTTCCCGCCTCGCGGTTCGAGCCGTTCGACTGGTACGTGGGCCAGTTCGGAAACAACCGCAACAGCGTGCAGGTTTTCTCGGCCGAGGGCCTCGATTTCGTGATCGTTCACCTCGAGTGCAACGCGCCCGACGACGCGCTGGCGTGGGCCAACGGGGTGCTCGCCGCGCATTCCGACCGCCGGGCCATCGTGACCACGCACATGTACCTGGGGCCGCTCGAGCAGCCCAAGACGTCGCGCGGCTGGTACGACGATCCCAAGGGACGCATGCGGTGGAAGAAGTGCCACGGGGCGCGGGGAAACACGCCCGAGCAGATGTGGCAGAAGTGTTTCGCGAAGCACGCGAACCTGTTTTTGATCTGCTGCGGCGATCAGAGCCGCACGCAGGCCATGCGCCGCGCCGTGCGAGGCGAGAACGGGAACACGGTGCACGAGGTGCTCTCCGACTACCACGAGGGCTCGCTTCGCGTGTACCGGTTCCTGCCCGACGCCGACCGGATCGAGGCGTGGACCTACCGCCCGCACGAAGGCCAGTTGTGCCCGGGAACGGATATCGTTCCCGACCCCGACGAGCACCATTTCAAGCTGCCGTACGAGATGGGACGCGGCCGACGGCAAGGGCGCGCTCCGCAATAGCCGATTGCGTTCCCAGGTGGTCGGCGCCCGCCACGTGCCGCAACCGGGCGACGGCGCACGGTGTGTGCCGACTCGCTGTTGTTGCGAGCGACCTTCCCGCGTTCGCTGAACCGATCCACGTTCGCCTCGGGCTCACGCCACGGGGGCCCGTGAGGGCCTACTCGGTGTCGGCATACGCCTGCCACATGGCCTCGATTCCCGCCTCGGTCGGGTCGCCCTCGTGGAGCACGAGTCGGTAGCGGAATCGTACGCTCTGGCCGGCGGGGATGGTCAGGTCGCCGGCGCCGGGCGCCTCGCCGTCGAAGGTGTGCCGGCCCAGGGGGCAGGCGGCCACGTAGCCGTAGCCCCGAGCCATCCAGTAGGTCGGATGTCGGGGGTTTGACGGGTGATCGAACATGGCCAGCCCCACCGTGTGGCCCTCGATCGCGGCCCAGTAGTCGATCCACCGGGCACGCCGGCCAAAGACGGCCCCGCCGCCGCTGCCGGCCTCGGGCCCGGCGGTCACGCCCTCGCTGTTGAGGGCCCGGCCCTTGGCCTCGACGCTCGAGTCGGCGGCGGCCAGCTGCAGGTTCGGATGGGTGCGCACGGCCAGTCCGCCGTGTTTCGAGTCGCCGATCACCACGTCGCCGTGCGAGGCGTGGAGCGTCACGTCGAAGTCGATCATCCGGGCGCCGCCGGCGACCTCGAACCCCAGGGCGCGGGTGTCGGTGAGCACGATCCGGCCGTCGGGGGCGACCCAGCGGGTCGTCGTTTTGAGCGTCCCGCGCGGTCCGCCGCTTTCGATCGCAAGGATCGCGTCGTGGACGCACTTGCCCATCTCGGGCCCGACGGCGAAGAAGTTCACCCCGTTGACCGGCGCATAGGTGTACCAGATCGACGTATGGTGGGGATGGTCGTGGGCCTCGCCCGGCACGTCGGTCTTCATGGGAAAGTGCCGCGTCATGGCGATTCCGTGCGGTCCGACGACCGGGTAGAGCACGGGCCGGCCGAAGGCGTCGAACACGTAGTCGGTAAAGGGCTCGCCGTCGACGAACACGCGCACGCGGTCGTCGTGCTTCTCGAGGGTGACCGTTTGCGCGGCCGCGGGCTGGATCGCGAGCCAGCAGAGAGCGGCCGGAACGAGCGCGCCGAGCGCGCCCCGGCGCGCGACGCCGATTCCGCGGCGCCGCGCAGGCCCAGTGTCGAGTGATTTGCGCATGGGTTCCTCACACGTCGCAGAGCCGCACGGCCTGGCGCAGCACGCGCACCGGATCGCGCGTCGGGATGAACTCCTGGGCCACGTAGCCGTCGAAGCCCGTCTCGACGATCTCGCGCATGATGGGCGGATAGTTGATCTCCTGGGTGTCGTCGAGCTCGTTGCGGCCGGGTACGCCCGCCGTGTGGTAATGGCCGATGTAGTCTTGGAACTCGCGGATGCGGGTGATGATGTCGCCTTGCATGATCTGGACGTGGTAGATGTCGAAGAGGATCTTGAGCCGATCCGATCCGACCCGCTTGCAGACCTCGACGCACCACTCGACCGAATCGCCCATGTAGCCGGGATGGCCCTTCATCTCGACGTCGACACGGCTGTTGAGGACTTCGAAAATGAGGTTGATCTTCTTCTTCTCGGCGTAGCCGATGACCGTCTTGAGGCCCTCAACCGTGTTGTCGAGGCCCATGTCGTCGGGCATGTCCTCGCGGAAGCCCGAGAAGGTAATCACGCTGGGGAACCCGGCGGCGGCGCAGTCGTCGACCGCCTTTTCGATTTTCTCGCGGCACATGGGCCAGTTCTCGCGGTGGTTCCATCCCTTGACGAACCCGTGGCTGTTGGCCAACGCGCAAATCAGGCCGTGCTTCTTCAGCAAGGGCCAGTCTTGGGGATCGACCAGTTCGATCGATTGGAGGCCCAGTTCGGCCGCGTGCCGGCAGAGGGTTTCGAGGCTCATCGGCCCGACCGACGCGTCGCTGACGAAGCACCAGGCGCAGACCGATTGTTTGATGCGCCCGTTCACGACGGCCGGCCCCGATTCGGCCGGCCTGCCCCGCCGCAGGCGAGGGCGCTGGGCAAGGGCCGACGTGGCGGCCGTGGCGGCCACCGCGCCGGCCGCGGCGGTCAACAGACCCCTTCGAGTCAGCGGGCGATCCGGATGAGACTGGCTTGGCGTCATGAGTCGATCCTCTCGGGGTGAAGGTTGTCGTTCGTGGTTGCATACCAACCCCACGATACGCTCGCCGCACCGGCGATGCAAGGCGCCGTGCCCTCCGTGCGAGGGACGGGCCATGCGGGCGCTGCCGGGGCCGATCGATTGGGTCACGACGGCCCCAGCGGACGTTCCGCGATGAGGTGCTCGCGCACGACCCGCCCGCCGATGAGATGCTCTTGGATGATCCGTTCGAGCACGGGCGGGTCGCAGCGCGCGTACCAGGCGCCCTCGGGATAGACCACGGCGATCGGGCCGCCGAGGCAGATGCGCAGGCAGTTGGCCTTGGTTCGATACACGCCGCCTTGCCCGGTGAGGCCCAGCTCGTCGAGGCGCCGTTTGAGATACTCCCAGGCTTCGAGCGATCGCGCCTTGTCGCAGCAGTTGGGCTTCGTCTGGTCGCAGCAGAGGAAGATGTGGCGACCGACGGCCGGCACCCCCAAACGCCGGGCGACCTCGCGCTGGAAGGCGAGCGTTTCTTGCAGGTCGTCGAGCTGGTCCATGTCGGTCCGTGCTGGTTAGCGCGCGGTCGGCGCCGCACGTGTCGATCGATCGCCGCTTTGCGTATCCTACGCTTTGCCAAGCTGAAGGGCCACCTCGGCCACCTTGCGCCCGACGGCCTTGGCCGCCTCCATGCCCGTCTCGTCGTCCGTCACCTCGCCGTTGCTCTGGTTCCAGACGGCGGCGCCCGATCGGGTGGTCGGGGCGCCGGCCTGCACCACGATCATGTCTTGGCAATAGAGGGCGGCCTGCACCGATTCGACGGCCAGGAGCTGTCCGCCGTTGCGGGCCGCGCCCACGGCAATCACGCCGGCCACCTTGTTGCGAAGGGCGAAATTGTCCTTTCGGAACGCGATGCAGCGATCGAGAAACGCCTTGCACAGCGCCGTCATGTTGCTGAAGTACACGGGCGTGCCGATGACGATGCCCGCCACTTTCGGGTCGGCGAGCTTCGGGACCAGGCTGGGGAAATCGTCGCGCTCGCCCGGCTCCAGCGGAATCCCCGCCGCCAGGTTCGCGTTGATCTTCATGTCGGCCAGCTCGATCAGCTCGACCTCGATGCGGTCGGGCTCGACTTCGCGGGCCGCCTCGAGGGCGACCTTCAACGTGGTCGCCGTCGACATGCCTTTGCGAGGGCTGGCGCAGATGGCGACGATCTTGATCGGTCCCGGCGACGCCTCGGCGCCCGCCGCCTCGGCCGATGCCGCGGCAATCGCCCCGCCGGCGGCCGTGGCCCCGGCCACGCCCAAAAAGCCCCGTCGCGTCAAATCGTCGGCCATAGTGATCCTCCTCATGCTTCGCGATTCCAGGTCGAACTCCGCCCCGGTAGCAGAAACGTCCACGGCACGATGGTAACAACGGGAGACGGGGGTCGCAATGCCCCCGGCCGGCCCCGCGAACCTCGACGCAAGCCGCGTTCTACGGCAACTCGGCGTGCTCGGTGCTGACCATGGCGCCGCGCTGGTCGGTCACGCTCAGATAGTAGACCAGCGGGCGCTCCTCCGGCAGATCGGCCTCGACTCGGCCGTGGCGGAGCCGGGCGTCGACCGAGCGCCACGTTCGATCTTTCCACGGCCCCGTGTCGCTCGTGGAGTGCAGTTGGCCGGCGGCGACGGGCACCTTGGCCGTGAAAGGGGCGCCCGCCTTGCGGTCGGCCGTGGCGATCGGCCCGAGCCGGGGCAACGGGTCGCCCTGCTTCAGCACGCTGTCGACGAACAGGCCGATCTCTTTCGGCTCCCAGCCGTGCTGGTGGCTGTGCCGCATGCGCACTTCGATGCGCAGGTCGACCCGGCCGGGTACCAGGCGGTAGCTCTTCCGGTGACTGTCGAGCGGATAGGCGAAATCGTTCGTGCCGTTGACGAACAGGATGGGGCAACTCACGCCCGGCAGGTATTGCGACGGATCGAAGTAGCGGATCCACCGGTCGGTCTTGTCGGGCCCCATCTTCTCGAAAACGTTCAACCAGGCGCTGTTTTCGTGGAGGAACCCGCACCCGTAAACGGGCACCGACACCTTGAGCCGATCGTCGAGGCCGGTGACGATCGAGGTCAGGTATCCGCCCCAGCTTATGCCGGTGATGCCGATGCGGTCGGCGTCGACCTCGTCGCGCGAGGCCAGCAGCGAGTGCCCGCGGATGACGGCCGCCACGGCGTGGTAGGTCCACATCTTGCCGACGTTGTGGTCGTCGAAGTCGGCGAACTTCTGATCGTGCCCCTGGTCGGGGCCGCCGTCAGGCAGACGCTTGCGCTCGGGGCCGCATCCGGCCAGGTCCATGGCCAGCGCGCAGTAGCCTCGCTCGGCCCAGAGGGTGGCCCACTCGGCAAAGGCCGTGCCGCCGCCGCCGTGGACGAGCACCATGCCTGGAAACGGACCATCGCCCTCGGCGGGGCGGCCGTAGTAGGCGAACACCCGGGTCGGCTTGCCGTCGAGCGGCTCGCCCGGATAGTAGACCTCCCGCACCAGCCCCGACGCGGCGCCCCAGGCGGCCGGCGGCGCCTGCTTCAAAGCGGCCAAGTCCCAGGGGCCGGTCGGCCGGGGTTTGGCTCGTTCGGCCCGCACCGAGCCGAACAAGGCGACGGCAACAAGCGGGGCGATGAATGCCGAATGCAGCTTCGCGCGGGAACGCATGGCCGCGGGCTCCCGGGGGGCAGGCAGCGGGTTTCGTTGCCGCTGCTTAATCCGAACGTTGCAGAAATCGCTTCGCAGGGCGGATTGGCAATCCGTCCTGCTTTGTAGGGAACTACGGAGGAGTTACTCCAACTGCTTGCTCACCAGCACGACGTCTTCCTCCTGCTCGTCGTTCAGGTGGAAGCCGCGCTTGCGGAAGGTTTCGAGCATGCGGGCGTTGTCTTTCGAGGTCTCGGCGACGACGCGTTTGACGCCCCAGCGCTTGGCCACGTCGCAGCAGTAGTCGGTCAGCAGTCCGCCCAGGCCGTGCCCGTGCCAGCGGTCGACCACGATCACGGCGTATTCGGCCGCGTCGTGGTTCATGTCGGCCACGAGCCGGCCCACGGCGATCAGCTTGCGGTCGCCCTCTTCCTCGACCTCGGCGACGATGCCGATCTCGCGATCGTAGTCGATGAAGCAGTAGCGCGTGGCCATTTCGTGGGTGGTCTGCTTGAACAGATAGCTGAAGCGGAACCACAGCGACTGGGTCGAGCAGCCGGCCAGAAGCTCGTGCCACATGGGCTCGTCTTCGGGCTTGATCGGGCGCAGGACGACCGGCGTGCCGTCCTTGAGCCTTCGCTCGGCCACGAATTCGTCGGGATAGGGGCGGATGGCCAGGTGGGCGTAGGGCCGCACCGAATGGACCATCATCTCGCGGTCGACCACGACCCGGGCGTCGAGGGCGATGACGTCCTCGGGCGTCACCAAGAGGGGGTTGACGTCGAGTTCCTTGATCTCGGGGTAATCGGCGATCAGGTACGAGAATCGCATGATGACCTCGATGAGCCGGTCGATGTTGACGGCCGGTTTTCCCCGGTAGCCCTGCAGCAGCGGCCACGACTTGAGCGATTCGAGCATGCGCCGCGCCAGCGACTCGTTGAGCGGGGGCAGGCCCAACGCGCGGTCGCGAAACACCTCGGCGGCGATTCCGCCCATGCCGACCATGATCACCGCGCCGAAGATGGGATCCTTCTTGGCGCCGAGAATCAGCTCGAAGCCGTTGGGATAGGTGACCATCTGCTGGACGGTCGCCCCGAGGATGGTGGCGTCGGGGCGCCGCTCGGTGGCCCGCTCGATCATCTTCTCGTAAGTGCGGCGCACCGCGTCGGCCGAACTCAGGTTCAAAGCCACGCCGCCCACGTCGGTCTTGTGGGTGATCTGCGGCGAATGGATCTTCAAGACGACCGGATAGCCCAAGCGCTCGGCCGTGTTGACCGCCTCGTCGGGCGACCGGGCGAGCTGGGGTTTGGTCACCGGGATCTCGTAGGCTTCGAGAAACGCCTTGGAGACGTTCTCGGAGAGGATCTCGCTCCCTTCGGTGAGGATCGTGTCGAACACCCCGCGGAGCCGCTGCCGGTCCAGGGGGAACGACACGGGGATGTCGCGCGGCGTCTCGTGGAGGATTTGGAGGTTGCGTGCGTAGGAGACCAGGTGCATGAACGAGCGGATGGCCTTTTCGGGCGTGGTGTAGCTGGGCACGCCCGCCTCATTGAACAACTGCATCCCCTCGCTGACCATCTGGCCGCCCATCCAAGCCGCGAGCACCGGTTTGTGGGCCTTCGAGGCCACTTGGCCGACCGCCTGGGCCGTGGCCGTCGGATCCGTCATCGCCTGCGGCGTCAGGATCACGAGCACGGCGTCGACGCCCTTGTCGTGCAGGACGATCTCCAGCGCCTTGGCGAATCGCTCGGGCGGGGCGTCGCCCAGGACGTCCACCGGGTTGCCGTGCGACCAGAACGGCGGCAGGCTCTCGTCGAGCTTGGCCATCGTCTCTTCCGACAACACGGCCAGCTTGCCGTTGCGGTCGATCAAGGCGTCGGTGGTCATCACGCCGGGGCCCCCCGCGTTCGTAATGATCGCCAGGCGGTCGCCCTTGGGGGGCTGCTGTCGGGCGAGCAGCTCGGCGCAGTCGAACATGTCTTCGATCTGGAAGATCCGCTCGATGCCGGCCCGTTGAAACGCCGCCTCGTACACGGCGTCGACCCCGGCCATCGCCCCCGTGTGCGAGGCGGCGGCCTGGGCCGACTCGGCGAATCGGCCCGACTTGAAGGCCACGATGGGCTTGGTTCGGGCGAAGGCCCGGGCGGCCGACATGAACTCGCGCGCCTCGCTGATCGACTCGATATAGAGGATGATCGATTGCGTCTCGGTGGCCGAGCCGAAATAGTCGATCAGGTCGCCCATGCTCACGTCGAGCATGTTGCCGACCGACACGAAGTACGAGAACCCGATGCCCTCGTCGATGGCCCAGTCGAGCACCGACGTGCACAGCGCGCCCGACTGGGAGATGAATCCGATGTGTCCCTTCGCGGGCGTGGCGGCGGCAAAGCTGGCGTTCAGGTGGATCCCCGGCACGATGATGCCCAGGCAGTTGGGCCCCAGAATGCGCATGCCGTCGTACTTGGCCTGTTCCTCGAGGACTTGCTGTTCGAGCTTGCGCCCTTCCTCGCCGATCTCCCGAAACCCGGCTGAGATGATCACGATGCCCCGCGTTCCCGCCTCGCCGCACTCGCGAATGATACCGGGCACCGTCCTCGCAGGGGTACAGATTACCGCTAGATCGGGTGGGTGGGGCAGGCTGGCGATGTCTTTGTGGGCCTCGATCCCTTGCACCGCCTCGCGCTTGACGTTCACGGGATAGACGACCCCGCGGAATCCCGAGCCGATCAAATTGCGGAGAACCGTGTAACCGACGCTGTTCGGGCTGTCGCTGGCTCCGATCACCGCAACCCGGTGAGGATGGAAGATCTTATCGAGGTTGAGGATGCTCACGAGTCGCTCCTACGGAGAGAATGCCAGAGGCGTCGGACCATCACGGCGACGCGAAGTGAACCAGAACGCTTCAATATAGTACGTCGACGAAAGCCGCAAAAGGGTTGAGGTTTGGGTAGATGTGTAAGAATGCGTAGCCGGTAGCGGTCGATGCGACTGTAGCGGTCAGCCGCGCGGTGCCGACGGCGCGGGCCGGAAGGTGTCGCATGGCTCAACATGGGGGAGTGGCTGCCAAAGGTCTCGTCGACACACGCGCCCGGCCGCCGATCGAGCGCGACGCGCCAATCGGTCTTCCCGCTCGGGCTGCCACCGCTACAATGCGACCGGAAGTGCCGCTGTCTGGCGACGTTCGCTCCCAGGGCGAGCGTCGAGCCCGGGAGTATCCATGACGAAGCCCGTCGACGATGATCGCCACCTGGTCGCCCGAGCCCGAGGCGGCGACTTTGCCGCCTTCGAGGCCCTGGTCGCGAAATACGAGCGGCGGGTCTACGGGGTCGCCCTGCGGATCGTGAGCCGGGCCCACGACGCCGAAGAGGTCGTGCAACAGACGTTTCTCAGCGCGATCGAGAATCTGGAAGGCTTCCGGCAAGAGGCGACTTTCTACACCTGGCTGATGCGGATCGCCACGAATCACGCCCTGCTTCTGCTGCGCAAACGGTCGCGCGGGCCCGCGGTGTCGTTGGACCAAGGCTCTTCGGACGACGGCTACTCCGACGTCCCGCGCCCCCAGTACATCGCCGAGTGGGCCGAAACGCCCGAACAGATCGCCTCGCGGCGCGAGACGCGGCGTTTGCTCGACCAAGCTATGGACGAGTTGGACGAGAAGTACCGCCTCGTCTTCGTCTTGCGCGACGTCGAGGGCCTGTCGACGAAAGAGACGGCCGAGCTGCTCGAAATCAGCGAAAGCAACGTGAAGGTGCGTCTGCTTCGCGCCCGTTTGATGCTCCGCGAGCGGCTCACGCGGGTCTTCGGCGACGAGGCGACCCGGGTCGCGCCGGGACACGATCACGATTGAGTTCGGTCGACGTACGGGGGGTTAACCGGCACCGAGCCGGCCCGCGTCGTCGCCCGCGATCGCTCGCCCCCCCGTTCGTGGGTAAATTGACAGAAGGCCAATCGGTGGGGGATAATCCGCTGGGTGACCGTTGCGCGCCATGGCGGCCGATCGCCCGAGTGTTGGGGACCTTTACCGAAGTTGACTGCCGTGGAGCCGACCCGACCCATGGATCAAGGCGTGCAAATGGTTTCTCCCGTTGGGGTCCCGTCCGATCGGGCGAACTTGGAGCCCATGGACCCTGGCGTTACGTCCATCCAGCCGGGGGGCGGCGTCTGCATGCGGATTGAACTGGCGTGGGGCCGGCTGCGGCGCTGGTATCTGAAGACCTTTCGCCGGCGCTACGTGAGGCGGATGCGGGAGCTGCGGCGAGGCGATCCGTCGGGCTGCCCCCACGAAGTGCTCGATCCGCGCGACTTGAAATTCCACGCGAACCAGACCGACTGCCGCTGGGCCGTCGAGGACGACCCGTTTCGCTGGCGCGACCGGCTGCCGTTCGTGCGCGTGGGGCTGGCCGAATTGACCATCTTCGGCGGTCTCGGCGTGTTGCTCGGCGCGGTGCTGTCTTTCGTGTCCTGGCCCTTGGCGGCGATTCCCGCCGTGGTGGCCGCCTGGGTGGCGTGGTTCTTTCGCGATCCGCGCCGGGTGGCGCCCGACGCGCCGGGGCTCGTCGTGTCGCCGGCCGACGGGCGCGTCGTCGCGGTCGACGAGGTCGACCACGACGAGTTCGTCGGCGGACCGGCCGTGGTGGTGGGCATCTTTCTGTCGATCTTCAACGTGCACGTCAACCGGGCGCCGGTGGATGCCCGGGTGATCGGCCTGCGTTATCGCAAGGGCAAGTTCCTCAATGCCCTGCTGCCCGCCTCGGCCCGCGAGAACGAGCGACTGGAGGCCCGCATCGAGGAAGACTTGCCCCCCTACCGGCGCATGATCGTGCGTCAGATCGCCGGCGCGATCGCGCGGCGGATCGTCTGTACCGCCCGGCCCGGAGACCGATGGGAGCGGGGCGCGTCGTACGGTATGATCAAGTTCGGTTCCCGGACCGAGTTGGTGCTGCCCAGCGAGCCGGGGCTGTCGATCGAGGTCGCCCCGGGGCGGAAGGTCCGGGCCGGCACGTCGGTGATCGCCAGGTACGCACCGGTTGCCACGAATGCCTCGAACGTCGCGGCGGACGCCCCCCCGGACCCTTTGGACGAGTAGTACGGCCCGGCGCACGCGCCGCGCCCGCAGCAAACGGATGAGCGCGAACCTGTCATGAGAATCCCTCGAACCGAGAAGCTCTTTCCCGTCGTGCCGACCCTGCTCACGCTGGGCAACGCCGTGTGCGGGTTTCTGAGCATTACGCTGGCCACGCGAATCGATCCGTTGAGCACCGATTACGGGCCGGTGTTCACCGCCGCCTACCCGATCTTCCTGGCCATGCTCTTCGACGTGCTCGACGGGCACGTGGCCCGCTGGACCAAGCAGACCAGCGAATTCGGAGCCCAACTCGACAGTCTCTGCGACGTGATCAGCTTCGGCGTGGCCCCGGCCTTTCTGATGCTGAAGTTCCGCCCGGTCGATCACCCCCGTCTGCTGCTGGGGATCGCCATCCTGTACCTGCTCTGCACGGTCATGCGTCTGGCCCGTTTCAACGTCGAGACGGGCGAGGAGGATTCGCACGAGTGGTTCGTGGGGCTGCCTTCCCCCGCGGCCGCGGGAACGCTGGCTTCGTTTGCCATCGCCGTCCCCGACCTGGCCCGGCTCACCGACCCCTCCATGCCGGAATTTACCCAGTGGATCGCCAACGGGCTGCTCACCGCCATGACCGTCGGCCTGCCGGCGATCATGTTCGTGCTGGCCTGCCTGATGGTGTCGAAGATACGCTATCCGCACGTGGTCAATCTGCTCGTCCGAGGCCGGCACAACTTTCAGCATCTGCTGCAACTGGTCTTCGCGATCGTCATCGCCGCGGCCGTTCGCGAGCTGGCGATTCCCGTGCTGTTCGGCTACTACGCGTTGGGCTCGCCCCTGCGCGCGACCCGCACGAAAATCGCCGTGGTTTTGCCTCGCCACTCGACGCGGCCGTGACCGCGCGGAAATCGGGTTCCCTCCTTCGCACCACCACCTCGCGGAGAGCGACGTCCGGGAGCGTTCGATGTCCTACCTGGCCGAATTGACGCTGCGACTGGCCGCCGGGGCTACGCGGCTGCCCCAGACGACTCGCCGCCGTCATGCGGGCTTCTTTGCCGCCGGGCAAAACGACGACGGCGGATTCGCGGGGCGACAGGGGCCGAGCGATGTGTACTACACGAGCTTCGCCCTTCGCGGCCTGGCTTTGCTGGGAGAGCTAACCGATGCGATCGGCGCTGCAGCGGCGGGGTTTCTTGGGCGGGATTTGGGCCGACAGGCGTCGGGCGTCGATTTCGTCGCGCTCGTGTCGAGCTGCGTGCTGGTCGAGATGACCGTGGGGATCGACGTCTTCGCCGAGGCGGGCCTCGATCGCAGGCAGACGGTCGCCCACGCCTTGGATCGCCTCCGCCGCCCCGACGGGGGCTACGCCAAGAACGATCGCAGCCCGCACAGCAGCACGTACCACACGTTTCTGGCCGCGGCGTGCCGGCAGCTCGCCGACCTGCCCGTCGAGGAGCCGGCGAAGATGATCGCCCTGGTCGGCTCGCGCCGGCGCGACGACGGCGGGTTTGTCGAGTTGGCCCCGCTCCGTCAGAGCGGCACGAACCCGACGGCGGCCGCGGTCGCGCTGCTGCGTCTCCTGGCGGGCCTCGACGAGCCGATCGGCGTCGGGGCCTCGCGATTCCTTCTGGGCATGCAGGGCGCCGAGGGGGGCTGGCGAGCGAACACGCGGGTTCCCGTGGCCGACCTGCTCAGCACGTTCACGGGCCTGGTGGCCTTGGCCGATCTCGGCGCTCTGCCCGAGGCACGGCGCGGCGAGGCGCGCCGGTACGTCGAGTCGCTCGAACGGCCGGAGGGCGGTTTCCGCGGCGGGGCATGGGACGACGCGGCCGACGTCGAGTACGCGTTCTACGGGCTGGGCGCTCTGGCGATTCTGGCCGCGCCCGACCGCTGAGCGCGCCGGACGCCGCCCCGCGCTGCGCAAAGCCGTCGGCGCGCCCCACGCTCGGGCTTGACGGTGCTACTTGCCCTCGATGATTCGCGTCAGGCGGTGGACCTGGGCA
>Ga0334901_1001119_pt1 | contig 30259 bp, 25 predicted proteins | sample GraSluR3_MG_3_FD_207216 | JGI IMG/M metagenome (GOLD analysis project Ga0334901, IMG submission 207216) | Sludge microbial communities from methane-producing bioreactor in Wageningen University, Netherlands - Granular Sludge_15_08-R3 | ecosystem: Engineered > Bioreactor > Anaerobic >... | reverse complement strand
AAGCCATACAAACTCCGATTGTCACTGCGAAAGCGCCAAAAGCTGTTTTTCCCAAGAGCTTAGCGTCACCTTCGGCGATGGCCTATGTGATGTGTCAAAAATATTTGGACGCTCAGCCGTTATACCGTCAGGAGCAACAATTGAAGCGTCTGGGTGTCACCTTGTCCCGGCAAACACTGGCCAATTGGATGCTTCATGGAGCTGAACATTGGCTCCGCCTTATCTATGATCGGATGAAGACGCACTTGGTTGCCCGTGACCTTCTGCATGCAGATGAAACCACGCTTCAAGTGTTGAAAGAACCTGGGCGATCGGCTTCATCGAAGTCGTATCTCTGGCTGTATCGGACGGGACGTGAAGAACCGGGAATTATTCTTTATGATTACCAAACGACACGTGCTGCCAAGCATCCGATGAAATTTTTGGAAGACTTCAAGGGTTATCTGCAGGTGGATGGTTATGCGGGGTATCAGCAACTCAAAAATGTAATTCTTGCCGGATGTTGGGCTCACGCACGTAGAAAATTCAGTGACGCATTAAGTGCGTTGCCTGAATCCGCCAAGGAATCCGCAATCATCGCCAAAGAAGGACTCGCTTATTGTAATCAGCTTTTTAAAATTGAACAGGATCTCAAAAAAAGCAAGGCTTCCGATGATGAACGCTATCAAGTACGACAAAGTCAAAGCAAACCCATCGTTGAGGCTTTTTCAGTATGGCTTCAAAAACAAGCACCTAAGGTGCTGCCGAAAACTGCCTTAGGATTAGCAATCAAATACTGTCGTGGGCAGTGGGAAAAGCTGACGGTGTTCCTACAAGATGGGCGACTAGAATTAGATAATAACCGAGGCGAGCGTTCCATCAAGCCTTTTGTGATCGGAAGAAAGAATTGGTTATTCTCAAACACGCCCCGTGGAGCTAAATCAAGCGCAACGATCTATAGTATCATCGAAACCGCTAAGGAAAACGGGCTAGTCCCGTTTCAATACCTCATTTATTTATTTGAGCAACTGCCCAATCTTGAAGAACAGACCGAGGAGGCACTCGATCAGCTGCTTCCTTGGTCCTCAAGTCTCCCGGAAAACTGCAAATTATCTTCCCAACAATCATAAATCATGCCCACATCTTTGACTAGGTGTGGGCTATTTGACGCTTACATAACTACTGACGCCAATGAATGTACCCACTAGCGCTATTATTCTTACCAGCAAAAGACAAAGTTGTTTACCATCTGACCGCACCTATGATACGCTCACTTTTATAGTCATTCTTTTTGACGGCTCATTCCCCGAATTTTGAACAGAAAGGTGCTCCCAATGATAGATCACAAAACAAATCCTAAGGTTGATGAATTTTTACAGAAACCGAGCAAGTGGACGGAATGTTATGAGCGGCTACGTGCGATAGTGCTCGATTGCGGGCTGTCCGAAGATTTTAAGTGGATGCATCCTTGCTACACGTTTGACGGGAAAAATGTTGTGTTGATTCACGGGTTTAAAGATTATTGTGCAATGCTGTTTCAAAAAGGCGCGTTGTTGAAGGATGCGCAGGGGATTCTGGTTCAGCAGACAAAGAATGTTCAGGCGGCGCGCCAGATTCGGTTTGCCAATGTTCAGGAAATCATTGAAATGGAAGCGATTTTGAAAGCTTATATTCATGAAGCGATTGATGTTGAAAAAGCGGGATTAATCGTAGAAGTTAAAAAGCGTCCGGAAGTAGGTATTCCTGAAGAAATGCAAAACAAGTTTGATGAAGTCCCGACTTTGAAAACGGCTTTTGACGCATTGACGCCGGGGCGGCGAAAAGCTTATATTCTTTACTTTTCTAATGCGAAACGATCGGCAACGCGCGTGTCGCGGATTGAAAAGTCGATGGAGAGAATCCTCAAGGGCAAGGGATTAATGGATTGCGTGTGCGACCATTCAAAGAAAATGCCTAATTGTGACGGCTCACATAAGTATTTCAATAAACACAAAAAGGACAGCCCTGTTTGACAGCGGCTGCCCTTCATGATATCGAATTATTTTTGTTTTGCGTTGATCTCCGGGTTCAGCTGCAGCGATGGGGTGCGGCGGACCAACACATACGCGACAATGCCGAGGACGAAGCCGATCAGCGCAAACGGTACCCAAAGCAAAGCCGAGACTAAAGAGCGGAAGATAGCTGCCTGCAAAGTGGATCAGCGATTGAATCGGCGCAGTCTGTCTCAAGATCGACGGCAGCGCGTTGACGAAGCTCGCTGAAAGGCTGAATAAAAGCTACTCTCCCCATCATTGCATTTATTTGTTCACGAATTTTGAAAGTGTTTTTACTTTATACTCTTTATACATAACTGTCAATGGCAGAAGTATGAAAAGTTCAGATGATTCAATGTACCTGAGATTCTAGTTGAAGGCTGTTGGTTAAACGTACAGTATGATCAAATATATTTCCACTGACCAGAAGAACGTATGAAATGAAAAAAATTCAAGGGTATTTTTTATTAAAACGTACATAATATACATAATGTACGTTTTTTAAATTTCATGCTATAATCGGAGGTGAGGAGGGGTGATTATGCAGGATACCTTACAAGCAACTCAAGTAAGAAAAGATTTTAGCCGATTTGTTGATACGGTCATTCATGATAAGCCTCAGGCAGTGAAACGTAATCACGATGTTTTTTGGTCTTTGTCTCAAATGATGATGACGGAAGTTCTTTCTGGTTATACATTTTCCTTGGAGTATGAACAAGAAGATGACGGTTCATTAGTTGGTTCTTTGCTCCCGATTCAGGACATTGTTGTTTATGGAAATACACTGAAAGATTTACTGGATGATGCAGCAGCTCAATTAGTCGAGTATGCCCAAGATTATTACGCTCACTTTGATAAATATTACCATGCTCCCAATAGGAAATCTCATCTCCCATACATCTTAAATGTGTTGTCTCAACAAGATAATGACGGAGTAAAAAAACTGATCCATGCCTAAGTGGAAAGATCTTCGAAGATATTTGGAAAACGATGATTATGTTCTCCTGAGACATGGATCAAGAGATGATATTTATGAGAAAGTGCTAGATAGTGGGGATGTTTTACGGGTTCGAGTATCAAAGAGCAGCGGTGAAATAGGCAAAGGATTGTTCTCTCGCATATTAAAGCAGCAGCTTCATGTGAGTAAAGCGTATTTCAATGAGCGTTTGACTAAGAAAAGCAAATAAGTCTTCATGCAGTTTGGTGAAGGTACTTGTGATTCAACTCGGTCACAGCCACATCATTCTTTCTCCCTCTTGATCGTCACACTTGTCCCTTTATCAATTTCAGAATCCACAACAATGCTTAATGAAAGCCGGTCGGCGACTTCCTTTGCTAGGAAGAAGCCGAGGCCGGTTGCTTTTTTGTCACGGCGACCGTTGTAGCCGGTGAAGCCGTGCTCAAACAGGCGAGGCAGGTCTTCTTCTAAAATGCCGATGCCTGTGTCGCTGATTTGGATGGAGCCAGGGGCAATACGGATGCTGACTTTGCCTTTTTCGGTGTATTTAACGCTATTACTGATGATTTGTTCGAGGGCAAAAGAAAGCCACTTTTCGTCTGTGGACCAGGTTGCGTCTCCTTCGACGGTGACGCTCAGCCCCTTTCGAATAAATAATGGGGCGAACTTGCGCACGACTGCTTGAACGAGCGGCTTCAGCTGCACATTTGTAAAACGGTAATCCGTCTGTTCATGATTCAAGCGCAGGTAATGGAGCAGCATCTCTAGATAGTTTTCTAACTGAAAGGTTTGCTCGTTTAATTCCTCAACCGTGAAATCGCGCGTCTGGCCCATTAAGTCAAGCGCAGACAGCGGTACCTTCATTTGGTGACTCCACATGCGCACCACGTCGGTTAAGTCCTCATCAAATTGCTTGATCCGAGTTATTTTATTTTCGTAGTATTCTTTTTGCTCATTAAGCAATTGCAGCAGATCTTTTTCAGCTTGAGAATCTGGTCTTAAATCAACCTGAGGAACGACTTGATTGAGGCGTTCCTTATGGCGGCGTTGAAATTGGTAATAATCAAAGCTGCCGAAAATGGCGAGGAGCGTCGCACCAAACAGTAGACTTGACCAGAAGGTGCGCATGGGCAAATCACGAAGATAGAAGGTCAGGCTGATTATGAGAACGAAGAAAAGAACTGCGAAAAGATAGTGCTTTCGCTCACGCCAATACATAGCCGACACCTCGCACCGTTCCAATGTAGTCAAAACCAATGGTATTCAGCTTTTTGCGCATGCGTGCGATATTGACTTGCAGAGCATTGGCATCAATGTAGTCATCAGATTCCCAGAGCTTGGCAAGCAGCACATCTTTGGAAACGGTCTGGTTGGGCTGTTCGAACAATGTGCGAAGCAATTTGGCTTCAGTTGGTGTTAAATCCGCTTTGTCCTGCCCCCTTTTCAACTCTGTTCCTTCCAATATGAACCCATTGAAGGTCAATTTTGTTTGAGAAAAATTGTAGGTCCGGCGTAGCAGGGCATTGATTTTTGCTTTCAATAACTCTACTGAAAACGGCTTTGTGACATAATCGTCTGCGCCCATGTTCATTGCCATGACCTGATTCATTTCATCATCAGCTGAACTGAGAAAGAGGATTGGTGTCGTTGAGTCCTTGCGGATTTCGGTCGTCCAATAAAAGCCGTTAAAATAGGGCAGGGTGATATCCATTAAGATTAGATCCGGCATTGCTTCTTGAATTTCTTTGGTGACACAGCGAAAATTCTGTACGGAAACAACGGTATACTCAGTCAGCGCTGATCTCAATTGCTTCACAATGGCTGCATCATCTTCCACAATAAATATTTTTGTCATTAAAAATTCTCCCGTAGTGATTGGCTATCTTCATTCTACTGATTTTCACGACGCGGGACAAATAGAAAACAGGTGTCTCAAAGGTTGTTCAATGACTTAGAGACACCTTTTATTCAGATTAAGTTTGTGATTAAGCACGTAGGTGCGAGACGCCTGCGGGATCAGCGATCCAGGGGAGACCCCACAGGCTTTACGGATTCTGCCGAGGAGACTCCCGGATCGCCCGCGGTCGTGCTTAGTTGATCGCGAGCAACCGCAGCGCAGAATAAGTTCGACAACCTTTTGAAACAACCTATTTGAAGTTACCGTTCAACGATTCGATAATAGGCTCGACTCGTTTGTTTGTAGATGATGTAGTAGACGGCTGCAACGACGGCGATTGTTCCCATGCTCGTCAGCAGCAGCAAGCCGAAGCGTGTCGGGCCAAATAAACTGATCAGTTTCTGAATCATGATGAAGGCAAAGCCGAAGTGGACGACTGCTACGCCAATCGGCATGAAAAAGACGAGCAGTACTTGTGAACGAATCGTTTGCCGTACCTCTTTGCCGCTTAAACCGACTTCCTGCAGGATTTCGAAGCTGCGTTTATCCTGTTCCCCTTCAGAAATTTGTTTGTAGTAAATGATTAATGCGGTACCGAGGATAAAGGTGAATCCTAAGATCAGACCGATGAACAGGAACCCGCCGGCAAAAGAGACAAATTGCTGATGCGTGTCCTCATAGCTTTGTAGAGAAGGTTCAGTGCCGCTTATCGCCTGTTCTTTTTCTTTGTCAATCCGTTGAATGGGCTTATCTCCATCTGCGAGGTATTGAGATAATGCCAGTCTGAGTTTCTTCGCATCCTTTGCGGTCAGGTCTGCATTAATGGTTGTGTCAAAGCCTAATGCATAATGACCGCCCACTGCCTTGGATGCAGCGTCTAAGACCGGTTGAATTTGTTCCTTCGAATTTACAATCAAAATCAACCAGTTTGATGCCGTCATGCTGATCGATGGAAAGTTACGGATTTCGCTTATTTTTTCTTTGATTTTAAACGTATGGTCACCGAACTTCACCTGATTTTCATTGAAGCTGCCGACGGCCGGGAAAGCAATTGCTTGATTGCCGAGCAGATGAACCTTGTTCCCGGTCAGCTGTTCATAAGTGTCTGCGGTCATGAAGTTAACATCAGTCAGATTTGAAAGCTTTTGCTTGTTCTCAAATTTGCCATGGTTCATCGCTCCGATCATACTTTCCGACAGTTCATAGACAATTTTATTATTCAGTCGTACTCCGTTTTCTTTCGCCACTTGATCAATGAATGTAGTGCTTCGCTGCTGTGTCGAATTAACCTTGATGATCGTGTTGCGAACAAAATAGTCGTCTAAAAATCCATTGATACTGGAGTAGAGACCGACCGTTGTTGCTAAGGTGACAAAGGTCATCGTGACTAAAATCGTTATATTTGCCAGTCCAACTGCATTTTGTTTCATGCGGTAAAGCATACTGGAAACGGTAATAAAGTGTTTGGGCTGATAATAATAATTTTTATTTTTCTTCTGCCGTTTGAGCAGCCAGATGGTAAAGCTCATGTAGAACAGGAGCGTACCGAAGATGACAAACAGCACGGCGATAAAAAATTTCGTTAATGCGTCGAGTGGAGATATTACCGTTACGGCAAGGTAATAACCGATCGCTAAGAAAATGATTCCTAGTAACGCTAGAATCCAACGCGACTTAGGTTCTTTTTCTCCTTTGCTCGCATTGTGAAGGAGCTCCAGACTTGATTGTCGACGGATTGAGAAGCTGCTGATGATCATCAGCAGCAGGTAGATACATGCAAAAGCCACCGTAACGATCACAATCGCAAGCGGACTCCATTGCAGATCAAAATAATGTTCACCAACGAGTTGAATGAGGAACAGATAGAGAAATTTGGCAAGAATAATGCCTAAAATCGTTCCGGCAACCACAGTCGCAACGAACATCATCAGGAGTTCCAAAATGGAAATTCGAACAATCTGCCGCTTTTTCAGACCAAGAATATTGTAGAGGCCAAATTCCTTCGTTCGTCTTTTAAGTAAAAATCGATAACTGTAAATCATAAAGATAGTCGCAAAGATGGTTAGGACGATCAAGCCTAAACCCAGCAACATTCCAAAATTTCCCCAACCGGGCAGTTTTTTCAAACTCGGACTGAACAAAATCGTCGCGACCATAAGATTCATGAGAAACATCACAACACTCGAAAGGCCAAATGGAAGAAAATTGCTCATGGATTGACGAATATTGCGACTGGCTAATTTCATGTAAAACAACTTATCTCACCTCGGTCCCAAGAAGATTGGTCATCGTCATGCTGATTTCTTGCATGAATTTGGATGCTTCTCGTTTTGCGCGGTAGAGCTGATGAAAAATGCGACCGTCTTTAATAAACAACACACGTTTTGCATGACTTGCCGCAATCGCAGAGTGCGTAACCATCAGAATCGTTTGTCCTGTATCATTGATCTCTTCAAGCAGAGCGAGCAGGCCTTCACTGTTCTTGAAGTCAAGCGCCGCAGTCGGTTCATCGGCCAGAACAAGTTCCGGCTCGGTGATCAAGGCGCGGGCGATTGCGACGCGCTGTTTCTGACCACCGGATAATTCAAACGGCTGTTTGTTCAGCAGATCAGCAATATTTAATTTTGGCGCCAGCTTATCTAAACGTTGCTCCATCACGCGAACCTTCTGGCGGCCAAGAACGAGTGGTAAGAAAATATTGTCGCGAACCGACAGGGTGTCAAGCAGGTTAAAATCCTGAAAAATGAATCCTAAATGCGCGCGGCGAAATTCTGCCAGCTTGTTTTCTTTAATTTTGGTTACATCCTGGCCATTCAGAATAACGGAGCCTGATGTCGGCTTATCGAGTGTAGCTAATGTGTTCAAAAGCGTTGTTTTCCCCGAGCCGCTCTCACCCATAATGGCAATGTATTCGCCGTCCTCGACACTAAAGGTTACGTCTTGTAAGGCAATGGTCTTTTCTTTACTGAACCGTGTTTGGAATATCTTTTGTAAGTGATTGACTTGTAATAACATCATGATTGCACCTCACTGATTATTTTTCTTGATGCATTTAGTATACAAGGTCTTGTGCGGAGGCATCTGACAGTTCGGGCATGCAATCTTACAGATCTGTCAGCATTGATGCAAGCGGTGAGGAAAAAATGAAGTATTTCGCAGTGCAGGTCGGAATTTTTCGCCTATGAAGTCATATGCAGGAATCATTTCTCTTTCTGAAGAATAAGGTAGAGGAGAGGTGTTGCGACTTGCAAGTGACGGAAATTCCACGCTTTAATTTTATTGAATTGCAAACGGACCGGAACCTCGGTCATACCGAACACATTTACTTTGTGACAACGGATGTGGATGAGGCGGTTGATCACTATCTTCATAAGGTTCGCGAACACAATCCGTTTTACATGACCATTAGCTCGGTTGACGGCCGAATCTGTGTAGCCAAATCGCATGGACTCAGCAGTGACAAGACCAAACCGCGGATTATTCGAATGAACTCTGATTTAAACCCAAAAGCATGCAACTATACATTGTTTACGAACAAATTTATTAAAACGGTAAAAAGAAAATTGAATTGATATGATTTGTGAGGCGGCCCAATCGGTGTGCCTCTTCTTTTTTGTATAGAGCTATGTTCTTCAAATAGACGTGGCAGAGCCTCTTTCAAAATCCTGTAAGAAGGTCTGACTACGTTCTTGCGGGATTCGTTTAGCAGCTGTTATGATAGTGCTAAAGGAGGTGCTGAATTATGGCTGAGGAATTGAGCATGATCATGCAGGTGATAAAAGAAGTTGACGCGAACGTCAAAGGCATGCGCGTTGAAATGAACGAGATGAAACAAGACATCGTTGAAATAAAACAAGATATTGTTGAGATGAAACAAGACATCACAGATATTAAACGTGAACTGAAAAAAACGAATCGGCGAATTGATGAGATGGGTGAGGATTTGTCCGACCAGATTAAAATGGTTCATGATGAACATTGGGAAACGCGTAAAGAAGTTCAGAAGCTGAAAAAGAAAATCGGCATTTAATACTGCATTTTTCCTTCTGCAAGTGAACAAATCCTTTCAATCTTGTGAATGCATCACTATACCTCGTATTTTATCTTTCTTCATTAACTTATCTTCAACAGTAATTTGATTCACACTTGGATTTCACATCATTTATAATGCATACTTCCGCATTCGTTTTCGATTGACAGCTGTCTTACTAGGATAAGACGGTGGTGGTATTTCTCATTCTCATTATGTCTGAGCCTGGCGGCTGGTATCCAAATCGAATAGTAACTTAGAACGATTTGCGCTTTGATTAAATCAGGGCACTAGCTTGCTTTGCTGCATTTGGTTCGGAATAATTAGACAATAACGAATTTTTATGCTTAAATTTGTGGTAAAGTATTCGTATTGAACCGCTGCTTGGGAGGATATGAGGAGGAAGATCAGTGAAACATCTGCTGCCCGATTTGAACGATTTGCTTCGTACGGATTTTGTCGTGACAACAGAGGAACGGTGGAATGAGTCTGCACACAGTCAACAATTCAGTGCTGTTATTGTACACCAACAATCGTCACAGTTTCTCGTGTTGTCTCACCGCAATTATTCAATGGCTCAAAAATATCGTATTCCTATCAATGAGCTAACGGAATGCCATGCTGACTGTATTCATATGGATGATTCGTGGACGACTCTTGGGGAGAAAATAAAGTACTGCGATTATCTGGTCGTAATGCAGAATGATGCAGTGATCGGTTATTTGAAAACAAGTGAACTGGCCTCTCAATTTTTACTAGCCTATACATATCTTAAAGCCTATTATGATACGATTCTGGAGACTACTGACAGTACGATTTCAGTGATTGACAGAAATATGGATACGGTGGTTTGGACAAGCGGCGCGGAGCGATTGTATTCGATTAAAAAGGGAGAAATTCTGGGCAAACCGATGACTCAGTTTTTTCCTGAAAATCGGCTTGATAATCTTAAAATTCTTAATACAGGCAAACGGTTTTATCATAAACAGCATCAACCAAGAGAAGATTTGTTTGTGCTCATTAATTCCAATCCGGTGAAATTAAATGGTGAAATCATTGGTGCTGTTTCCTGTGAACAAGATGTGACCTATCAGGCTCAGCTGAATAAAAAATTGACGAATGCAGAAGAGACCATCAATCATTTGCAGAAACAAGTCTCGCAGATGGATCGTTCTGTGGATCCGTTTCGATGTATTAAGGGTTCGAGCGGAGCCATACAAAATACGATTGATAAGATCAAACAAGTAGGTGCAGCGAAGGCAAAAGTGCTGCTTCTTGGCGAATCAGGGGTTGGGAAGGAATTATTCGCAAATGCGCTTCATGATTTGCGAACATTCGGAGCAGCTCCTTTTATTCCGATTAACTGCGGCGCGATTCCGGAAGCATTGTTTGAGAGTGAGCTTTTCGGATACGAGAAAGGCGCGTTTTCCGGTGCAAATCCTCTTGGAAGTAAGGGAAAATTTGAACTCGCGAAGGATGGAACACTTTTTTTAGATGAAATTGCCGAGCTTCCGCTTGAGATGCAGGTAAAGCTTCTTAGGGTTCTTCAGGAAGGAACCTATTATTCAGTAGGCGGAACCAAGCTCAAACATGCGGAGTGTTCCATTATTGCGGCAACGAATAAAAATTTAAAAGAACTTGTTCATCGAGGTAAATTCAGAGAAGATCTCTATTACCGATTGAATATTATTACCATTACCATTCCTCCGTTAAGAGAGAGGAACGAGGATATCATTGAATTAAGTCATCAGTTTCTCTATGAATTTGCGGAGAAATATCGACGTCCGTGCACTCGAATTCCTAAAGAAACCATGATGGCACTAATTGATTATTCTTGGCCAGGCAACATTAGAGAATTGCGAAATATTATCGAGCGGCTCGTTGTTTTTTCAAGAGGTGAGACGTTGAACGTCAACGATCTTCCTGCATCTTTTCGTGAATCTGGACAAGGAATTAGGTCGAGCAAACAAAGTCTGCTATTTGAGGATCAGCCGATTCGTTCACTGGATCACGCGATGAAGGAATGTCAGCAAAAAGCGATCATGAAGGCATTGGAACATACCCATGAAAATAAAAACAAAGCTGCAGAGATTCTAGGAATCTCAAGAACAACGCTTTATAATAAAATGCATCAGCTTGGAATTTCATAATCATTGGATCATAGGATTATTTTTTTAGAAGTAAAGGCACAAGGAACCTGATGTCAGGTTATTTGTGCCTTTTTCGTATTTATAATTTTTTTATTGTTATTTTATCTCACATAAAAGTTCTTTTCTAGTTATTTTTAAAGTTTTTATGTGATAAAACATTACAAAAAAGTGTTCCGATTTTGAAACATGTATCAAAATTGGAACATTATTTTCCTATTATTTATACAATTCAGTTCACTTTCTGGGCTTTTTCATTTGGCACGTTTCTTGCTTAGAGTAATATAACCATGTTTTTTTAACACTTGGCAACTTGTGATTCTAACAGGAAAGGAGCCGATCAGATGGAGTGCTGCAAAAGCCTGTTCGCTATTGATTCTCACACTTTGGGCGAACCGACCCGAATTATTGTGAGCGGTTTTCCCGAGGTGGACGGTGAATCCATGATGGAAAAGAAAAGAAATTTGCAGAAAAACTTTGATCATCTTCGTCGAGCCATCATTGATGAACCCCGTGGGCATCGTAATATGTTCGGAGCTATTCTTATGAAACCAACGCGCAAAGAAGCGGATCTTGGAGTCGTGTTCATGGACAGCGGCGGCTATCTTAATATGTGCGGACATGGTTCGATCGGTGTCGCAACCGTTGCAGTCGCTCGAGGACTTGTTCCCGTCACTGAACCCTATACACATGTTGTGCTTGAGTCACCGGCAGGCCTGATTCACACGAAAGTTAAGGTGGAGCGCGGCAAAGTGAAGGAGACGACAATTGTCAATGTTCCCTCTTTCCTGTTTCAAAAAGATGCGGAAATTACGATACCTGGATGGGGAACGATCAAGTTGGACATTGCATTTGGTGGTAACTTTTTTGCTCTCGTTGATACGCAAAAGATTGGCATTCCAATGGATCAGAGCTGTTTAAGTCAATTTATAGAGACCGGGGCTGCTGTCCGTGCAGCAGTTAATCGTCAGGTTCAAGCTGTCCATCCAATCCTTGAGGATATCCATTCTGTTGACCTGGTTGAATTTTTTCAAACGGATCAGGAAACGAAGACAATGAGAAATATTGTTGTTTTCGGTGACAATCAGGTGGATCGTTCACCATGCGGCACGGGAACAAGTGCCAAAATTGCCTCGCTCTGCGCAAGGGAAAAATTGAGGCTCGGTGAATCCTTTGTCAGCGAGAGTATCACAGGCACAAAATTTATTGGTCGGGCAGTGAGAAGCACAATGGTCGGAAGCTATGCAGCGATTATTCCGGAAATCACCGGTAGGGCTTATTTGACGGGTGAAAATAAACTCCTTTTTGATCATGAAGATCCCTTTGAATTTGGTTTTAGTTTGCAAGAGACACAGGGAAGGAGCGACCGCGTTGAATCGGGACTATAAGCTTCTTCTAAAACAACACATTGGAAAACCAGATATTCCCTGCGTGCAAGAGGGAGATTGGGTCGAGCGAGGTGAACGCATCGCGCTTGTTGACGGCAGAGGAGCTGATCTGCATGCAAGTGTTTCAGGCACGGTGATTAAAGTCGATTCAGAGAATATCGTTATCCGTGGGGAAAAGCCGGAGCATGATGTATTTAAGCCGCTTCCAACCGGAGATCTTAGGGAACGCATCCGTTCTGCCGGGATTGTCGGTATGGGCGGTGCAGGATTTCCTACTGGAATTAAGCTAAATCAGGAGATTAACGGCGGGACAGTGATTGCGAACGCTGCGGAATGCGAACCGATTCTGAACCACAATGTTAAGCAAATTGAGGCAAATCCTGATGAAGTATACCGCGGGCTGCTCTACGCCATGGAAGCGGTCGGCGCGGCAAGCGGCATCATTGCGATTAAAGCGAAACACCGACAAGCCATAGCTCAAATAGAAAAGGTGATTCGTGATGAGCGTATTACCGTGTTCCCGTTGCGTGATCTGTATCCGATTGGCGAAGAACGTGCATTAATTCGTGACACTCTTGGCGTTCTTCTTCCTCCTGAAGCGCGCGCGATCACGGTGAATACAATCATCATCAATACGGAAACCCTGTCGCGCGTTACCCAGGCTGTGGAACTCGGACGTCCTGCTCTCTCAAAAAATATTACAGTTGCCGGCAGGCTGCGCGGCGGACCAAAGGCTCAAGTTTTCATGGATGTACCGATTGGCACGCGTGTCGGTGATCTGATTGAAGCTGCCGGCGGTATCGACGGCGACTACGGCGAAATCATTATGGACGGTCCATTCATGGGACATAGTGTCACACCGGACGATGTGGTCACGAAAACGACCGGAGGCATTATCGTGACGATGCCCTTTCTTCAGGCAAAAGCTCCCCTCGGCTTATTAGTTTGCGCATGCGGCGCGAGTGAAGCACGCATGCGGGAGTTGGCGAAAAAAATGGGCGCAGAGGTTGCCGGAGTCGAGACATGCAAGCATGCCGTTTATGCGCGCGGATCGCTGAAATGCCGGAATCCGGGTGTCTGTCCCGGCCAGGCAGATCGTGTGCTTCGACTGAGAAAAGCCGGTGCCGGAGCGCTGCTCATCGGTAACTGCAGCGATTGCAGCAATACGGTGATGTCACTAGCACCGAAGTTACACATCCCGGTGCATCATGTCACGGACAATGCGATGCGCGCCATGAATTTACATCTGATTCGCAAATTGCAAAAATGAAGTTCATTTTATCTATAAAGGAGAATGCACATGTCTATTACTTTTGAAACAGCCAAACAGCATCAGAATGATCCCGCAGTCCTCTGTTGTTTAAGAACAAAAGGTACGGTGATCTCCGCTTCCGATTTGGAAGATCCATCTATTTTTCCTGATCTGGAAGAATCCGGCCTTCTGACGTTTCCGGAGCATGCCCTCACGATTGGTCAGGTATTGGGTGCGACTCTGGAGCAGGATGCGGATTCCATGACACCGCTCACTCCAGAATTGGTCAGTCATTTTTTGGAAAATCCAAAAAATGAATCGGAATCGCAAAAAATAACGACGTCCACATTCACAGATGAAGATCCAACTCGTGAAACACAGGTCATCCGATTCAACATCGATAAACTTGTCGGACAAATTGAATTGCCCACAGGACTCAACGTTAACGCCTTGCCCTTTGCAACAGCCCCTAGTAAAAAGGCGGAGGATAAAGTCATCCGTACTTTAACACAGAGAGCATATCCGGTTGAACAGGTGTGCGTGGGAGAAGAAACTACATTTAAAGATAAGGTTCTGACCATTCGTGAAGCGTTATGTAAGGAATCCCTAAAAGCAGATCCTTTAGTCAAAAATGTCGAATTGGACATTATTCGCCCTGAAGATCGTCATGTCTACTCCAATACGATTATGGACGTCATTCCGATTGGAACAAAGGTTGAGGGAATTCTTGGCGAGGGCATAACCAATGTGATGAACGGTGTTGTCGTTGTTCTGACCGGTGTTGATGAAAAAGGTATCCAGGTGCATGAATTCGGTTCCTGCGAAGGCTATCTGGATGAAAAAATCCGTTTTGGTCGTCCGGGCAGCCCGGATCTTGAAGATATTATGATTCGCGTCAATGTGACGGTTCAAGAAAATACCGGAATGGAACGTCGGGGGCCATATGCGGCACACAAAGCTTGTGACTACATTATTCAAGAAATTCGTGATGTCTTAAAAGAAGTTTCGGCTGATGCTTCAGCCGATCAGAAAATATTCCGTGATTGGAAAAAGTCCGGCAAGCCACGTGTCATTCTTGTTAAGGAAATTATGGGGCAGGGCGCGATGCACGATAATGTGCTTCTGCCTAACGAACCTGCAGGAGTCATCGGCGGACGGCGCAATGTTGATCTTGGAAATGTACCTGTTGTGCTTTCACCGAATGAGGTCCGTGACGGCGGTATTCATGCGTTGACCTGCATCGGACCGGCGACCAAAGAAGTCACTCGTCACTATTTCCGTGAACCACTCGTCAATCTGATGGCTGAAGATGATGAGATTGATCTAGCAGGCGTTGTCTTTATTGGCAGTCCGCAAGTGAATGACGAAAAATCCTATGTCTCCGCTCGTCTCGGCGCACTTGCTGAAGCACTCGACGTCGAGGGTGCCATCGTCACGACAGAAGGCTTCGGCAATAACCACATTGACTTTGCGGAGAATATTGAACAAATTGGCCGTCGCGGTATCCATGTTGTCGGTGTCTCCTTCTGTGCTTATCAAGGACAATTGGTTGTTGGCAATAAATACATGGATGCAATGGTTGAACTCAATAAGGACCCGGAAGGCTTTGAAAATGAAATTCTTGCCGACAGTACCATTTGCCCATCGGACGCTGAGCGAGCGTTGGTTATGTTGAAAACGAAAATGGCCGGTATTCCGATTGAATCGGCAAACCGCAAATGGTCTCAGGAAGTTATCGACGCAAACGAGCAATTGATTCCATAAACGGACAAGGATGTGCGAGCAGCATGGATTATGAATTGACACCTAAGCTTTTACCGGGAACCATTCTCGAAGTCACTGAACGTGATGTCAAAGTCACCTTGAAAGGGCGCATGGGAATTATTCAAGTGCCCTTAAGATCGGTCATCTCGGATCATGCGTTGCAAGTGGGCCAAACGATCCAAGTTTACCTCAGTTATATTCAGGTTGTCTGAGTATCTAAGGCCATCTTGTCAACAACGAAATCAATTTTTAAGGGGGACATAACAATGTCATTGACAACAGTAAGAGGGCTTAAATCTGAAATCTATGTTCCGATTACGCCTTCACCGGTGTGGTCGTCGTTAGACAAACCTTTGAGTGAATGCACGGTTGCCTTTTGCACGGCAGGCGGTGTGCATTTGAAATCACAGAAACGATTCATTCTCTCCGGTGATTACTCGTTTCGCGAAATCCCATCCGATACGCCTGCTTCCGAATTGATGGTCAGTCATGGCGGATTTGATAACAGCGATGTGAATAAGGATATCAATTCGATGTTTCCCATCGACCGGCTCCATGAACTCGAACGTGAGGGCTTTATCGGCAAAGTTGCACCGGTTCTGTTTGGATTTATGGGCGGAGGCGGCAATGTGAATAAATTTAAAGAGGAAACCGGTCCTGCTATTGCCCAAATTTTAAAAAGAGAAGGCGTGGACATCGCGGTGTTTACGGGAGGCTGCGGCACCTGTCATCGTTCTGCAACGATAGTGCAACGCGCGGTCGAAGCAGTTGGTATCTCGACAATCATCATCGCGGCGCTTCCGCCGATTGCCAAGCAGCAAGGGGCACCGCGTATCACTGCGCCCCATGTTCCGATTGGATCCAATGCAGGAGAACCTAATAATATCGCGATGCAAACTGCTATTTTAAAAGATACATTGGTTCAGGTCGAGGAAATGACGACATTTGGGCAAATGAAAACCTTACCTTATGAATACCGACAGAATGTATGAAAACAATTGAGTTTAATTTGGAGAAAGAAGGAGAGGTATCATGAAACTATCCGATGTGCAAAAGACGCCTGAAGAAATTAAGGCACTGACAAAAAAATATATGATCGAAACCTATGAGCGGTATGATTTCATCGCGCAGAGTGCCAAAGGGATGTACCTGTATGATGAAAACGGCGAAGCTTATTTGGATTTCTACGGCGGTATTGCGGTCAACAGCGCGGGAAACTGCAATGAGAAAGTCGTCGCTGCTGTTCGTGATCAGGTTGGCGATATCATGCATACATTCAACTATCCTTATACTGTTCCTCAAGCTCTGCTCGCCGAATTAGTTTGTCAAACCTTGCAGATGGATAAGATTTTCTTTCAGAGTACAGGGACCGAAGCAAATGAAGCGATGATCAAGATGGCGCGCAAATACGGTGTCGAAAACTATGGCCCAAACAAGTATCACATCATTACAGCAATAGGAAGCTTCCATGGCAGAACCTACGGGGCGATGTCCGCGACCGGTCAGCCGGATAATGCCTGCCAGATCGGATTCAAGCCGGTCGTTCCCGGTTTCAGTTATGCCGAATTTAATAATGTTGATGATTTTCGAGCAAAAGTTACGAAGGATACCATTGCGATTATGCTTGAACCGATTCAGGGTGAAGGCGGTGTGACACCTGCGACTCAAGAATTCATGGACGGAATCGTTGCGTTATGCAAGGAAAAAGGACTGCTGCTTTTGTTTGATGAAGTGCAGTGCGGATGGTGTCGGAGCGGGAAAACGATGGCCTATATGGACTATGGCGTCAAACCAGACATTGTTTCGATGGCGAAAGCGATGGGCGGCGGCATGCCAATCTCCGCGATCTGTGCTTCCGAGGAAGTATCAAAGGCTTTCTCGATGGGATCGCACGGAACGACCTTCGGCGGGAACCCGGTTTGTTGCGCGGCGGCTTACGCTGAAATCAAAGAACTATTAGATCGGGATCTCTCGGGCAACGCCGAAGAGGTTGGGCGTTATTTGGTAGAAAAATTAAAGACGCTCCCTCATGTAAAGGAAGTGAGAGGCAAGGGTCTGATGATCGGTATTGAATTTGACTCACCAATCGGTCACGATGTGAAACACGAATGCTTTGATCGGAAAATGCTCGTCACCCTCATCGGAGATCGTGTCATTCGATTGATCCCGCCACTCATTGCAACCAAAGAGAACTGCGATCAGGCGTATGCGATTCTGCGAGACGCTGCCACAGCAGCAACGAACGTGATGAGTGACCAAGGGGTAATGTAAATTTTTTTAATTGGTTTATTTTTCATGTTTCTCCTTGTTACCTTTATGAGCAGCAATTGCAAGGTTTTCAGTTGCTTTAACAAAATAGTGAATCATGTACGGTTTATGCATACAAATAAGGCAGAAATAAGAATTTCTACCTTATTTGTATTTTTAATTTCGACCTCAAGAAGTATAAACGCCTCATTACTGGTCAATGATTTCAAGTCTATTTTTTAGAATGAACTTATTAGTTTTCATTTTTGTATTCCAAAATATCTCCGGGCTGACAGTCTAAAGCCTTACAGATTCCTTCCAAAGTTGAAAAACGAATGGCTTTTGCCTTTCCGTTCTTTAATATTGAAAGATTAGCCATGGTCACGCCGACTTTTTCAGAGAGCTCGGTGACACTCATTTTTCTTTTTGCCAGCATGACATCCAAATGAATGATAATCGCCATGTGATTCACCTCAGATCGTTAAGTCATTTTCTGATTTTATATCGATGGCGTTTTTTAAAAGCTTTTGAAGAACAGCGGCAAAGACTGCAACCACCATGCAGCCGAAAATGATGATTAGCCCGATGATGATCATCCCAGGTGAATCGTCTGCATCTGCCATCAGATAGATAAGTGGCATAAACACCACATAGAGGGCACCAATAATCACAGCACAGCGTTTGATAATCTTTAACGAAGCTACAGACAGTTCCGAAAATGCCTCGTTGTTGTCAATATACCTTAAAAGTCTTAACGTCTGGAACAGTGCGACGAAAAATATAATAGCTGTTGCGTATAATCCGATTAAAAAGGGATATTGCAAATAAGCCAACTTTGGATTTAATTCTGCAAAGAATGCAGTGATCTTAGGCAATACAAAGATACATAAAGCAAGAATAGGCAACCCCATAAGAAAAACGGAACACTTGAGAAAGAGGGTTTCTCGTTTCATAAAAAGCACCTCACACTTTTATTTGCCATTTGATTTTACCTCTCTTTTTATCGTTTATCAATAAATGTTTGTTAAAAGGCAATATATTACATCTCAGAGCAACATAGTTTGTAACAGCGTGGTTTACCCTCAATGCTTTTGCATCCGTATTATGCTGAATATGGAAATGTATATTTTTCCTGTGGTGACGATCGATTAAGTGAAACACTAGGAACGATTAAAAAGGATTTTCAATGCAATTGATTGATGTGCAAAGAGAAACATATATCCTGTGCGAGGATGTTTGTGAATTATCCTCAAATTGAAAAAGAAAAGCCAACGATATATGAGAAGCGGAGTGACAATAAAATGTCGAAATATTCACTTGTATCGTGGAGTTTTATTCTATTTAATGAAATTAAGAGAATCTGTAATTATAAAAATAGTAGTGGGTGTGAAATCTAATATGAACTTATCAACGTTTGATTTTGCTATTATTCGAAATTGGATGTACCGCAATGCTCGCCCTCTGGATCTAGCGAGATGGAAGTATCATTTTGAAGATGGTACTCAAGAAGATGTCCTAAATAGTTTATCTGTATATCAAAATCAGGATGGTGGGTTTGGTCATGCATTGGAGGCTGATTCATGGAATCCCAATTCAACACCAATTCAGACATCCACGGCTATGGAAATTCTTAGAGAGATTAATTTTGATGATCGTAATCATCCATTAATTAATGGAATACTGAAGTATTTAGAACGTGGAACTGATTTTAAGGACGGCAAGTGGGAAAATACCGTTTTGTCGAATAACGACTACCCGCACGCTCCATGGTGGCACACGGATTCAGATCGTGTGAGCCGAAAAGAGTATAACCCGACTGCTATTATTGCTGGATTTATTCTAGAATATGCGAGCAAGGGCAGCAACCTTTATTTAAGGGGGGGTAACATTGCACAAGAGCTGTCAAACTCTTTTTTGCAAAACCCACAACTAGAAATGCACCCACTTTTGTGTGTGACCCATATGCTTCGTTATATCGACAAAGCGAATCTAGAAAATCAATTTGACTATTCCAATTTGGTCGATGTGCTAAGTCGACAGATAACCGATTTGATAAAAAAAGACGTAAATAGCTGGAACGATTATGGTTGTAGCCCCTCCGTGTTTATCAAATCACCTGAAAGTTCTTTCTATAAGGGTAACGAAGACATTCTAGATAAAGAACTAGATTATATTATAAACACGAGAAACGCGGAAGGTATTTGGAATATAACATGGAACTGGAATAATTATATTAAGGAATTTGCAATAAGTGAAAATTGGTGGAAAGCGAATGTAGTTATTAAAAACATGCTACTGCTCCAGTCTTTTGGACGAATCGTAGAATCATAGAAATTTACTATTTTTCTAAAGTAGCTATATCACCCAGTACAACAGAAGATCCAAGGCCATGATTCACATAGAGTACTGACATTTCTTAGTTAACGAGGCTTATTACACAGGTGATCATGGGGAAACAGCCCTCCCGTCAGAACATGATTTTGAGTCATGCGCACCTGGTTAAACAAAAACACGGACTGGAATATCCCAGCCCGTGTTTGCTTTTCTTTTTTCTTATAAAATATCTTCTAACGCTTCGACAAGCTTGTCCATTTCTTCTTCGGTGCCGATTGTGATTCGCAAATAATTGGAAATGCGCGGTTGATTGAAGTAGCGCACCAGAACGCCATGTTCACGCATTGCGTGGAAGATGACTTCCGCGGCTACTATTTTATGGCTGGCAAAGATAAAGTTGGATTGTGAGGGAACGATACGGAAGCCGATTGCTTGCAGCCGTTTGATCGTGTGTTCACGTGTCGCAATAATCTTTTGAGCCATGTCGCGATAATAGGCGTCGTCATCAATCGCAGCGATGGCACCTGCCATCGCGAGACGATCGATCGTATAGGAGTTAAATGAATTCTTTACAGTATTAAGACCGTTGATCAGATCCTTTTGCCCGAGAGCAAATCCGACGCGAATGCCTGCAAGCGAGGAATACTTTGACAGCGTCCGAACAACGAGGAGGTTCGGATAGTCGTTAATGAGCGGGACAACTGTGGTACCGCCAAAATCAATATAGGCTTCATCAATGATGACCACTTGATCTTTGTTTGCTTCCAAAATGTGCTGGATCGATTCAATCGGCAGACCACGACCGGTCGGTGCATTTGGATTTGGGATCACGGCGCCGCCGTTCGGCTCACAGAATGCATCCGTCGGCAACGTGAAATCGTCGTTCAGCGGAATAATTTTCGGACTCAAGGAGCACATGTTCGCGTACACCTTATAAAAGCTATAGGTAATATCGGCAAACGCGACCGGATTTTCAGCGGAGAAGAACGTCATAAAGCTGAATGCAAGTACTTCGTCTGAGCCGTTTCCGATGAACACCTGATCGGCATCAAGCTGAAAATGGTCGGCAATTTTGCTCCTTAATGCATCGCAATTCGGATCCGGATATAACCGCAATTGATCATTTGCGGCTTCTTTGATTGCCGCCAATACGTTTGCTGATGGCGGATATGGGTTTTCATTTGTGTTTAGTTTGACATACTTTCGATCCTTAGGCTGTTCCCCCGGAACATACGGATCGAGATTCTGGGTAAATTGATTCCAATAATTACTCATGGCGCACCTCACTCAATTAATCAACTGCGTTAGTCAACACTTTTATTAAGACAGTTTTATTAGATTAGTGAACTTCTCTTTACTATTATGCCGTATTATTGAATAAAAGCAAAAAGAATTATTATAATTCCGACGAAGATCACAGGACGGACGCACGTGTTGCATTATAATAGAATTAAGTTTTTTTCGAAAAAGTCTAGTAATGAATTTAGGAGAATGGATAAATGTTACGTGCTATCTTTTTATTTCTCTGTGCCGGATTGGCCGAAATTGGCGGCGGCTATTTAATCTGGCAGTGGCTAAGAGAAGGAAAATCAATATATTTTGGCCTTGTCGGCGGGGTCGTTTTGGCAGTCTATGGGGTCATCGCGACGTTACAGGCATTTCCCAATTTCGGCAGAGTATATGCAGCTTACGGCGGCGTGTTTATCGTTTTATCGCTCATTTGGGGCTGGGGTGTCGATCGTCATGCTCCGGATCTTTATGATTGGATCGGCGCATTTATATGTATCATCGGTGTCTCTGTGATACTTCTTGGACCGCGGCATTAATGGTTGACAGGGCATTATTGTTCACTATAGGTATAGGTTGTCGTACACTAGTGATTAATTGCGGAGATTTAACAATCAGTGTCACTTTTCCGATATAAACAATAAGATAATAGGATTGGGTCAAAATAACTATTTCATCTAAGAATTAACCTCCGAAGAGCATCCACAAAAGCACGGAATTCTAAATTGATTGAGCAAATAGAGATAAAGGCAAAGGGTTATGGGGTTGAATAAATGACGACGATTGATGATAAGTTACCGATAGGCGTCGCATATCAAGAAATGATTCTTGACGAAGATGGTTATCCACATGATTTTGTTTTCTTAAAAACAAATAAGCAGTTTAAGGAAATGCTCGGTTTGAAGCATGTGTCGATTTTGGGCAAACGTTTCTCTGAAGTTATTCCGCAAATTGGAGAAGATCAGTTTCATCATCTCCTTCAACAGCTTGCAGATGTGGCACTTCATGGTGGAACGAAGCTATTCGACATCACTTCAACGATTATGAGGCATCGCTATAAGATCTGTGAATATTCATTTGAAAAAAATAGATTTTGGACGAATATCGTTGATGCTTTTCCAAAACAAGAATCGTTTCTTGAATTGCAGAAACTTTCAGAAGTAAATAATGGAAATGACCAAGCATTTAGTCAAGCACTCGAACGTGTTCCGCTCGCAGTTACTATTGTCGCATTAAGTGGGAAAATTCTCTATGTAAATGATAAAGCTAAATCATTATTTGAAGTGGACGATCAGTTAATCCACACCAAACAAGCAAAGCATTTTTTTGCTAATGAGAAGGATAGTGAATCATTTATTAATCGGATTTCTTTGCAAAAAGTGTCCCAGGGTGATGAAGTTTTACTGAGGAAAAATAATGATACACCATTCTGGTCGAAATGCGATTCGATGCTGCTTACCTATCATAATGAACCATGTATTCTATCTGTTCATCAGGATATCACCGAACAGAAAAAGCTCGAGCTGTCCGCAGCTAATAGTGAGGAAAATTACCACTTGCTTTTTGACAATGTGTCGGAAGCAATTGTTATTGCTCAAAATGGTTATGTGAAAATGTGCAATCACTTTGTTCAGGAGATCACCAAATACAGCCAATCCTATCTCTTCTCCAGACCATTTGCAGACTTTATAGCGCCGCAAGATCGGGAACCTATAATGATCAATCATTATAAACAAATGAGTGGGAAACGAAACGGTTCGATCTCACGTTTTCGTATCTATACAGCTGATGGCGAGCTCCGGTGGATCGCGATGAAGTCGGTACGTATCGATTGGGAAGGCAAGCCAGCCAGCTTGAATTTTTTGAGTGACATCACGGATCAAAGGCAAATGGAAGAAGCTCTTAAATTAAGTGAGGAAAAATACAAGGTCATTTTTGAAAATTCTACTGAAGCTATATTTGTCATTCAAAACAATAGGATCCGGATTGCTAATCCAATGACAGTACGTACTTCCGGTTATTCGTTAGAAGAACTTCTGAATACGGATTTTTCTCAGTTTATTTTGCCTGAGGACCGGAGTAAGTGTATTCTAGCTTACAAAAAAAGATTAAAAAACGATAACGAAAATGCAAAATTCAAATTGCGCATTGTAAAAAAAGACGGTTCCATTATTTGGACACAGGCAAGCGGTACAAGGATAAGCTGGGATGGGGAGCCAGCTGTGCAATACTTTGTTAACGATATTACGGATCAGGTTAAGGCGGAACAAGAGCGAAAGAAAAGTGAAGAAAAGTATCGGTTGATTGCCGAATACGCATCCGATGTGATTTGGGTGTACAATTTTACAAAAGAATTCTTCGAATACATTAGCCCTTCCGTTAAAAATTTGCGGGGAATCACACAGCAAGAAGCAGAAAAATTAAGCCTAGAGAAAACCTTTGCTCCGGACTCGCTACGCATTCTTAAGAATACAGTCAGAGAAAAGGCAGAAGCATTACGTGAATATCAAGACATATCGAACACGTTTATCAAGGAGGCACAACAATATCGTGCTGACGGAAGCTTGATTTGGACTGAGGCTTCCATACGTCTGCGTTTTAACGAGGAACGAGAGCTTGAAGTGATTGGTGTTTCACGCGAAATAGAAGAGAGAAAGAAATCAGAGGAAAATGTGGCTTATTTAAGCTATCATGACCAATTGACAGGACTCTATAATCGACGATTCTATGATGAAGCGTTAAAGCGTTTGGAGCAGTCCGCAAATGATCCATTAACTTTGGTGTTGGCTGATGTTAATGGGCTTAAGTTAACGAATGATGCATTCGGACATCAGGCAGGCGACGATCTTCTCATCCGCATTTCTCAAATTTTGAAAAAGGATAATGGAGTTGAAGATATCATCGCACGCGTTGGCGGGGATGAATTTGTCATGCTTTGGCCGAATGTTGATGAGGCAGAAGCGGAACAGAGGATTGAGCGAATTCATCGTCATCTGCATGCAGCGAACAGTGTCCACCACACTGTTCTCTCTGTCTCATTTGGATGGGCGGTTCGCAAATCTGCCATAGAGACGATGACTTATATTTTTTCCGAGGCAGAGAATAACATGTATCAGCATAAACTGTTTGAAGGCAACAGTATGCGCAGCAGAACGATTAATATGATCACCAATACATTGTATGCGAAGCTCCCCTCAGAAGAGCGCCACGCGCAGAGGGTGAGCAGACTTTGCATGGAAATCGGCCGGAAATTGCACATGGATGCAAACGATTTGAATGAGTTGCGAACAGCGGGCTTGCTTCATGACATCGGGAAGATCACGATTGAAGATAGTTTGTTCAAAAAAGAACATCTGACCGAGTCAGAATGGGCGCGTATTCGACTTCATCCGGAAAAAGGGTACCATATTTTAAAGTTATCCAATGAATTTATGAGCATATCCCAGTTTATCCTTTGCCACCATGAACGAATGGACGGGAAAGGCTACCCGCTTGGTTTAAAAGGCGAAGAGATTCCATTGCCTTCAAGAATTATCAGTGTTGTTGAGGCTTATGACTCTATGGTTACCGATCAGCCCTATCGACAAAAAATAGCGCAGCACAAAGCAATTGAAATTTTGAAAAAGAATGCGGGAACGCAATTTGATCCCGAAATCGTCGATTTGTTTGTTACAAAAGTGTTGGCTGCTAAGTAAAAATAGGTCTATAAAATCAGGACAGGGCTTGTTCAGTACTCAATTTCAAACGAAAAAAAGCCGAAGCATCAGAGCGGTTATCCGCACAATGCTTCGGCGTTAAGTATTCATAAATTCGGTTTAAATCAGAGAATTTCTTTGCCCTTTTTAAAGACGCGTTTTTCTTCTTGAACCCTTTTTATATCGTCAAGCGGATTTCCATCGAGAACGATGAAGTCTGCAAATTTTCCCGCTTCAAGGGTGCCGAACTCATTGTCAATTTTCAGCAGTCGAGCACCATTGACGGTTGCCGCTTGCAGTGTCTGAAGCGGTGTGCAGCCTGCCTCGACCATGAGTTGGAGTTCGAATCCCGAGTCGTTCCTAAAATCATTGTTCGGTGTTCCGGCATCGGTCCCCATCGCCAGCTTGACTCCTGCCTTGGCAGCCTTACTAATACTCTCAATATGTCCTTTTTTCACTTCCCGCGCGACGTCAAGCATGAAATCGGGAACTTGTCCCTCGCCGCGATCAGAGATCCCGTAAACAGCAATTAATGTCGGAACGATAAATGTATCTTTCTCAAGAAACATTTGGATCGCCTCGTCATCAAGATAAAAAGCGTGTTCGACTGAATCAACACCTGCGCGCAGTGCATTTTTAATTCCTTCGGTTCCTTGGGCGTGTGCATTAGCGGTTCTGCCTTTGTGGTGTGCTTCAAGAACAGCGGCACGCATCTCTTCTTCGGTCAGCTGAACATCGTCAGGAGATTCGCCACCGAATGAAACACCGCCGGTTGCCATCAATTTAATATTGTCGGCACCATTCTTCAAGGCACTGCGTGCTGCCTTCCGTGCCTCGTCAGGGCTGTCCACTTCGTAGCCGATGGTGCAAAAGTGGCCCCCGGTCATTGCAAGCGGGCGTCCTGATGCACAGATACCCGGTGACAGAATGTGGCCTCCCTTTTCCAGCTTCGAAAGTTCAATATCGACGTCAAAGTCTGCGCCTACATCGCGAATATAGGTGACGCCATGCTTCAAAAGATCTTGCAGATTATCAAGTGCAATCTTCGTTGCAAGAATCGGTGTCAATTTAGGCGACCCAAGCGGTTCGAGCTTTCCGGATACATCAGAAGTGATATGTGTATGAGCATTAATCAGACCTGGCATGACGAATTTATTTCCCAGGTCAACGGTCCGGTCTGCTTTGGATGGGGCATTTGTCCCCGTCTCGACAATTTTTCCGGTTTCATCATCGACGACAAAATACGCGTTAGGTTCGAAGCGGTCTGTGATTCCGTCAAACAGCGCAAAATGATGATAAAGTGTTTTTGACATTGCAGTAGCCCCTCTCACTTAAGCATTAGATTAATTTCAAAAATATTGAAGCGATAATTACCGAAGCAATGGATACAGTTGCAAATCCGCCAACCAGCATTTTCGGAAGAATATTTTCAAGAAGATATTCTTCTTCATCAGACGTGCTTGAATTGTTTTTGCAAACTTCCGTAGTCAATATGTAGTCTGCAGGAAAACCAAATAGTGCGGTGAGTGAGCAAGCGAATGCCATCGGTCTGCTCATTCCAAACGGTTTTGCGAGAATAAGAGATGCTAGATACATTCCTAGTATACCAAGAATAATTAAAACAACAATCTGAATAATGATCTGTGCCAACATGGATGGTGTTGTCAGATTAAGCTGTGAAAAGACATAGGCTAACAGTCCGTAAATCAACCAATTAAAAACGCCTGCACGATTTAACGCATTGGTTTCAAGAATACCGAGTTGATGTGCGATCACACCGAAAATGAGACAAATGACAAATGAATTAATGATGCCGTGCATTAATTGAGCGACATACAGACTAAGGAGCGCGACCAGTGCGACACGGACAAGGATAAATGCAGAGGTTTGATAATCGTCCGGAAGCCCGAAAATACGTTTCTCCGATGCACTGTTCGTACCGTTCATTGTCATTTTTTGACGGTTCGGGTCTAGTGTGATTGATTCGGTACGGAACTTATTGATCAAACGCTGACTTTCTTTTTTCAGCATCATTGATGTAATTGGGTAGCCGATCAGACTGTGGGTGATGAACATGGAAACCGGAAGTGCGACCAGGGTAGTAATCCCGGCGGCTTTAAGTCCATCGGTCATCAAGAGTGCAGCAACCAGGCCGCCGGTCAGTGGAGGAACAGCGGCAACGACTGTATGCCAATCGAAAATTAGAGTGCCGATGGTCAAGGTGAAAAGAATGGTTCCACAGACGCCTAGAAGGGCAATGGCTACGGCTTTCCACTGAGCAATAAGCTGTTTCAGATTCATTAATGTGCCTAGATGTACTAGTAGTAGCGCGATGCAGATTTGGACAAACTCTGTATTGTAAGATGCCTGTGTGACGACATCCTTAGGAATAAATGTCCAGAAGCCGATGATAAAAAGTACGGCTGTGACAAAAACGGATGGAATATAAGCTTTTGACGCTGTTGACACCCATTCTCCAATAAGCATGAAGAGCATGACTGCCAGAAAACAAAGTAAAAACGACATGATTGTGCCTCCCAAAGATGTAAAGTGTTTAATAAGTTAAAGTGTTAGTAAATGTTAACACCAGGTACCAATAAAATCAATAAGATATTTGCGTGATAATAATTTATTTTAGTTAAAATTTTATGAAGCAAGTTAACAAGTTGCTGATATTTATGGATACTTGCACTTCTGAGTCGAAACGCATACAATAAGGACATTAATAATAGTTAAAGTATAAAAGCGTTGAAGAGGACACGAGTTGTTGTGATCGTTCTCAGAGAGGGAAGCCTGCTGCGAACTTCCCAACGAAACACAATGAACTTACCACCTTGGAGCTTCAGCGATGAACGATGTAGTAGTCGCTGACGGCACAGCCGTTATCTGATCAAGTGTCGCGACCTCGCGCGGGTTGCGGAACAAGGGTGGAACCACGAGCTTAAACACTCGTCTCTTATAAGAGACGGGTGTTTTCTATTTTTCAAAGGAGTGAAAGTTATGTCATCCGTATCATTAACCTTTCCCGATCAATCGGTTCGGGAATTTCCAAAAGGCGTTACTGCGGAACAGGTCGCAGAATCAATTAGTTCAAGCCTCAAGAAAAAGGCAGTTGCAGGCAAAGTCAACGGCAATCTGTATGATTTGACCCGCCCGATTGAAGAAAATGCAACGCTTGAAATCGTCACACTGGACTCTGAAGATGGTCTGGAAATCATGCGTCACAGCTGTGCACACCTTTTGGCACAAGCATTAAGGCGGATCTATCCGGATGTTAAGTTAGGCATTGGTCCGGTAATCAAGAATGGCTTCTATTACGATGTTGATATGGAACATTCATTATCCAAGGAAGATTTCCCTAAGATCGAAAAAGAAATGAAAAAAATTGTAAGTGAAAATCTGCCGATCGTGCGTAAGGAAGTCAGCCGCTCAGAAGCCATCGATCTTTTCAAGAGGCTTGATGACCATCTGAAGCTTGAGTTAATTCGCGACCTCCCTGAAGACGCAACGATCACGATCTATTCTCAAGGCGAATATGTTGATCTTTGCCGCGGACCGCATCTTCCGTCAACCGGCAAGATTAAAGTGTTCAAATTGATGAACGTATCCGGTGCTTACTGGCGTGGCAACAGCGATAATGAAATGCTGCAGCGTATCTACGGAACCGCGTTCTTGAAGCAGAAGGATTTGGATGCACATCTTCATTTCCTTGAAGAAGCAGCAAAACGAGATCACCGCAAGCTGGGCAAACAGTTGGAACTGTTTATGTTCTCTGAAGAAGCACCTGGCATGCCGTTCTATCTGACCAATGGCCAAATCATCCGTACGGAACTGGAAAACTTCTCGCGTGAATTACAGCGCCAGGTGGATTACGACGAAGTGCGCACGCCATTGATGATGAATCAGAGGCTGTGGGAAAACTCCGGCCACTGGGATCACTATCATGAAAATATGTATTTCACGAAAGTGGACGATGTGAACTATGCACTCAAACCAATGAACTGCCCCGGCCACATGTTGATTTATAAGGATACCTTGCATTCCTATCGCGATCTGCCGATTCGTATTGCAGAATTCGGCCAAGTGCACCGTCACGAATTGAGTGGCGCGCTGAACGGCATGCTGCGTGTCCGCACGTTCTGTCAGGATGACGCACATATCTTTGTTCGCCCGGATCAGATCGAAAGTGAAATTAAGAATATTTTCCAATTGATTGGCAAGATCTATAAAACATTCGGATTTGAATATACGGTAGAGCTCTCAACCATGCCTGAAGATCACATGGGCAGCTTGGAATTGTGGCAGCAGGCAGAAGCAGGATTAAAGCATGTACTTGAAGCTATTAATCAGCCGTATACGATCAATGCTGGCGACGGCGCGTTTTACGGTCCAAAGATTGACTTCCATATTAAGGATGCCATCGGACGTGAACATCAATGTGCAACGATTCAGCTCGATTATCAAATGCCGGAGAAATTCGATCTTACGTACATTGATGAGAACAATGAAAAGGTACGGCCGGTCGTTATCCACCGTGCCATTTATGGGTCGCTTGATCGTTTCTTCGCCATCCTGATCGAACACTTCGCCGGTGCGTTCCCAACTTGGCTTGCGCCGACACAAGTGCAGTTTATTCCGGTCGCAGATGTGCATATTGACTATGTCAAGAAGCTTGTGACCGACATGAAAAAGGTCGGCATTCGTGCTCATGCCGATCTGCGCGGCGAGAAGCTTGGTTACAAGATTCGAGATGCTCAAACGCACAAGATTCCGTATATGCTGGTCATTGGTGACCAGGAAATCGAGCAAAACGCAGTAAATGTCCGCAAATACGGCGAACAGGATTCTAAGACGGTCGCCTATGATGCGTTCAAAGCGGATATTCTGAAGGAAATTAAGAATAGAGTTACCCCTGTTCCGAAGGCTTGATCAACGCAGATCAATTGAATAGAAGAGAGAAGCAGGTGGAGTGACTCCACCTGCTTTTTTTAGATGAAATTATTCAATGCACGAAAACCAAAGCTCAGAGCATAAATAGGAGTCCAGGCCAAGTCCATGCATGAAAACTGAAATTCAATGCACGAAAAGTAGGGATCAATGCACGAAAAGTAGGGATCAATGCACGAAAACCAAGGTTCAATGCACGAAAATCCCGGTTTAACGCATAAAAAAGAGTCCGAGCCAAGTCCATGCATGAAAACTGAAATTCAATGCACGAAAAGTAGGGATCAATGCACGAAAACCAAGG
>Ga0334901_1001116_pt1 | contig 30293 bp, 25 predicted proteins | sample GraSluR3_MG_3_FD_207216 | JGI IMG/M metagenome (GOLD analysis project Ga0334901, IMG submission 207216) | Sludge microbial communities from methane-producing bioreactor in Wageningen University, Netherlands - Granular Sludge_15_08-R3 | ecosystem: Engineered > Bioreactor > Anaerobic >... | reverse complement strand
ATGGACACCCGGAAGTATTAAAAGCAGCTCACGAGCAGATTGATAAAGTTACTCATACATTGGATATTCCTACAGAAACAAGAGTTAAGATGGTACAGGCTCTTCGCAAAGTACTTCCTAAGGAATTGACTCGTGTGTTCTTTGGTGGTCCTACTGGATCGGATGCTGTTGAACAGGCAATCAAATTGGCAAAGTACAACACAAAGAGAAATGGTATTATTGCATTCGAAGGCGCATACCATGGTATGACCGGTGTTTCTCTTGCATTGACTACCGATAGTGGTCATAGAGATGGTGTTGGTCAGCTGGTTCCAGGTATCCAGTTTATTCCGTTCCCATACACATATAGAAACCCGTTCGGCTGCCCCGATGAAAATGTAGATATGCAGGCAGCTGATTACCTTGAAAGAGTTCTGGAAGATTCCCACTCAGGGTATTCACTCCCAGCAGCAGTTATTCTTGAATCTGTACAGGGTGAGGGCGGAACAATCATTCCTTCAAAACGATTCCTACAACGCGTTCGCGAAATTACCAAGAAGCATGGCGTCTTGATGATTTGTGATGAAATCCAGGCCGGATTGGGAAGAACTGGTAAGATGTTTGCATTTGAACATGGAGATATTGTTCCAGATATCATTACTATGAGTAAGGCGCTTGGCGGAATTGGATTCCCCATCAGTGCGATTGCATACCGAGAAGAGTTGAACACCTGGCCAACAGGAAAAACCATTGGTACTTTCCGTGGAAACATGATTGCTTTCGCTGCTGGAGCTACCGCTCTCAACTGGATGACTGAACACAAGATTCCAGAAAGAGCTGCTGCTTTAGGCGAGAAAGCTTACAAGAAAATGAAAGAAATGGAGAATAAGTACGACATCGTTGGCGAAGTCAGAGGTATTGGTCTTATGCTAGCTGTTGAGATGGTTACTGATTCTGCTTCAAGAAAGCCTGATGCAGCTACTGCAAAGAAGATCCGTAAATATGCTCACCAGAGAGGTGTCATGATTGAAGTTGGCGGTCACCATAATAACGTTGCACGTCTGCTTCCCCCATTGGTAATCCCTGAGAATTATCTCATGAAAGGTATTGATATTATTGAAGGTGTAATAGCAGATCTACAAGCTGGAAAGCTTGAGTAGTTTCTAGGAGGAAAGTAATATGGCTAAAGAATATACAGTTGCAGTAGTTGGGGCTCTCGGTGTCGTTGGTACCGAGATGATCTCCACATTGGAAAGACGGAATTTTCCTGTTAAGGAGCTTGTACCTCTTGATGTTGCATCACAGGTAGGAAAGGAAGTTACCTTCAAAGGAAAGAAATGGGCTGCTAAAGAGGCGAAGAAAGGTGCTTTCAAGGGCGTAGATATCGCAATTTTCTCAGCCGGTGGTGATGCTAGTGCTGTTCTTGCACCCATTGCTGTCGAAGAGGGTGCGATAGTTGTTGATAATAGTTCTCAGTGGAGAATGGATCCCAACTGTCCATTAGTTATACCCGAAGTAAATCCTCAGGATTTGGATTGGCACAAAGGAATTATCGCAAATCCTAACTGCTCAACCACTCAGATGCTCGTTGCGCTGAAGCCACTTCATGATGCAGCAAAAATCAAGCGTGTTGTCGTTTCTACTTACCAGGCCGTTTCCGGTTCCGGTAAGAAAGCTATTGATGCACTGTACACAGAAGCAGAAGAGTATCTCAAGGATGGAAAAGTTTCTAAGCCGAGAGCATATAAAAAGCAGATTGCTTTCAATGCAATTCCTCATATTGATGTGTTTCAAGAGGGTGGGTACACAAAGGAAGAGTATAAGATGGTTAATGAAACCAAAAAGATGCTCGATCCCAGTATTGAAGTAACCGCTACATGTGTCAGAATTCCTGTCTGGTATGGCCACTCAGAGTCAATCAACATTGAGACTGAAAGAAAACTTTCTGCTGAAGAGGCAAAAGCAATTCTCTCGAAGGCAGAAGGGATTAAGGTTATTGATGATCCCAGCAATGAAGTATATCCAACTCCGCTTGAGAGTAATGATGAAGACTTGACGATGGTTGGAAGAATTCGAGAAGATTTTACGATTGCTAATGGTCTGAATTTCTGGTGTGTATCGAATAATATTCGAAAGGGTGCAGCATTGAATGCTGTGCAAGTTGCAGAAACTCTCATTAAGAGGAACCTGGTATAGTCTATGAAAATAAAAGAAGTTGTCAAACAGCATACCGAGGAACTTGTAGCGTTACGGAGAGATTTCCACGCTCATCCAGAGTTGGGTTTTCAAGAGTTTGCTACTTCCGATAAGATTGTTAACTACCTTCGCGGTTTGGGGCTCAAGCCCCAGACCGTGACTAAAACTGGTGTAACTGCTCTACTTACCGGTAAGAGTGATCAAGGACCGGTTCTGCTCATGAGAGCCGATATTGATGCTCTTCCCGTGGAAGAACAGACAGGACTTCCGTTTTCTTCAGAAGAGAAGGGGGTAATGCATGCATGCGGTCATGATGCTCATATGGCAATGATGCTGACTGCAGCAAAAATTCTTACCTCCCTTCGAGATTCATTCGATGGAACGATTAAATTTGTCTTTCAGCCGAATGAAGAAATTGCTGGTGCTCAGCAAATGATTGATGATGGTGTTCTGGAAAATCCGAAAGTAGACGCAGCTATGGGAGTACATATTTGGACTCCATTACCAAGTGGTACACTAGGTGTGAAATCAGGTGCGGTTACTTCCTCGATGGATGTCTTTAAAGTCACTATTAAAGGGCGTGGCGGTCATACCGGTTACCCCGATAGTGCTGTTGATCCGGTAGTTTGTGCCTCTGCGGTTGTACAACAGGTACAATCAATTCAAACACGGTTTATCAGTCCGATGAAACCGATCGCCCTTATGTTCGGGCGAATCGCTGGTGGAACAAAGAACAATATCATTCCCGATAGCGTTGAACTTGAGGGAACAATTCGTTACCTGTTCCATACAAAACCCGGTAATCCCGACAATCCTACCGACAAGTTTACACAAATGGTTACCGATATCTGCAAGGCGTATGGTTGTACGTGTGAGTTTGATTTTAATCATGAAAATGATGCAGTAATTAATGACTCAACCATGACTGCCCTCGCATATGATGTTGCCAAGAAGATAGTGGGAGAGGATAATGTAGTTGAACATGCTTCAATGGCATGTGAAGATTTTGCTGCATTTGGAGAGCATGTTCCAGCCGTATTCACCTTCGTCGGTACGGCAAGCGAAAAAGCGAAAAGTACCTTCCCACACCATAATCCTTGGTTTACCATCGACGAAGAAACGTTACCGATTGGTGTTGAATTCCTTGTTGAATCCGCGTTGCGGTTCTTCTCAGGAAAGAAATAGCAGTCCAAAAAGTATAGAGGTGGATGGAGGCTGCCTTTATACGAAACAATTCAATCATATGCGATTGCCAAAGGCGGTCGCGTGAGAAATTTTTCAGGAGGTTTACATGAAAAATCGTATCGTATTGTTGGCGCTGATTATTGCGCTGATCATGCCTGCTGCAACTCTGTTTGCTCAAGGTGGAGCGGAAGCACCTGCAGCAGCAGACCAGACATGGAATGTTCGCATGCCAAGTGCCGAGGTTGAAGGCGACCCAATGACTGTTTGGGGCCGAGAGTTTGCTGAGTACATGAAAGCGGAAACTGACGGCAAATTCAATGTTGAAGTTTTCCCTTATGGCACACTTGGTGAAAACCGCGACATTAATGAGTTGGCTCAGCTTGGCGTTGTAGAATTCGTTTTCTCTGACTACGGTTGGATTAGCTCCTTCGTCCCTCAGGCAAACGTACTTGCACTTCACTACATTTGGCCCTACGAAAATTTGGCTGAAGTACTTGACTGGGTTGTAAGGAATGGTGAATCGTTCAAGCTGCTTCGTGCTAAATTTGAGCAGAATGACTTGATTCCTCTCGGCATCTTCTTTGAAGGTTGGCAGTGGCTTACCAGTAAGACTCCAGTTAGGGGACCAGAAGATTTGGTTGGACTGAAGACCCGTATCATGGGTTCTGAGATGCTTACTCGTGACTACCGTGCTTATGGTATTGTTCCTACTCCACTCGCCTATGGTGAAATCTATAGTGCATTGCAGACTGGACTTATTGATGCACAGAGTCAGCCAATGTTTGCTAACTACAGTATGGGATTTTATGAAGTTGCAGATCACTTTGTACAGCTATGGGCAGAACCCTTCTTAGGTATCCCTGCTGTTAACAAAGCTTTCTTCGAATCACTTCCTAAAGAATACCAGGATATGATCAAGAACTACTGGCTCGACAAGATCAAGCCAAGTGCAGCTTGGGTCGATGCTAACAACGAGAGAATGAGAAAGAATATTGAATCTTCTCGTCCTTCGGTTACATTTACCGAGTTTAATGATGATCAGATTGCACACTTGCGCAATTTGGCAGCAACAAAAGTCTATCCTAACTTCCCAGAAGTTGGTGGAGCGGGATCTGCTGAGATTCTCAAAGCTTTGCTTGCCGACATTGAAAAGGCAATCGTAGCTGTAGGGAAATAATTGTACATATTACTCGACGGTTTCCTGGGCATTTCCTGCTCAGGAAACCTCCAGTAATTAAACCTCAATAAAGGTAAATACCATGAGTAAATCACAAAAAGATACACAAGAAGGTACTATGAACACCTTCAAAAAAATTGGTAAGTATCTTTCATTATTCATTGATAGATTTGAAGTTACTATTCTAGCAGGTAGTACGGCTTTTCTTGCTATTCTGCTCATAATCAATGTTATTGCAAGAAACTTCGCCCAAGGAATTTATTACGCAGAGGAAGTTTCTAAGCTCTTCGTAATACTAATTACATTCACTGGTACTAGTTTCGCTGTTCGTAAAGCTCGTCACATTCGTATGGGTGCAATTTTGGAACTCTTGCCTACAAAAGTAGAGAAGGTACTTGTCATTTTAATTAGTATTGTCAGTGCCATTGTCATGTTCGTTTTAGCGTATCACGCTTTCAGTTATATGAATAATCTCCGTATTCGTGAGACTAAGACTGAAGCCTTAGGGGCTCCTTACTGGTATTTCATAATTATTGCTCCAATAGCATTATTCACTTCCGGAGTGCAGTACGTCCGAACAATTTTTAAGAATTTTAAAGAGAAGGATGTTTGGCTCTCTCCTGAACAACAAAGTGAATTTGAAGATGAAGTTACCATGATGGAGAACGTGATGGCAGAGTCAGATGTTGATGCGTATGTAATGAAGGAGAGCAAATAATGGGTATAGTTGGATTAGTAATGATAGCAATGTTACTGATGGGATTCCCATTTGTAATTACTCTCATAACTCCGCTGATGGTATACCTCGGTATAGAGATGCCTCTCGTAAATCCGCAGGTGATCATTCAGCAGATGATTAACGGGTTCGCTGCTCCTTCATTGGTTACTGTACCAATGTTTATTCTGGCTGCGAACATCATGACGTCCGGTAAAGCTGCTAACCGACTGGTGGATATGATCCGCGTATTTGTGGGGCATATCCCTGGCGGGTTAGCCATAACGACAAATGCATCATGTACGCTGTTTGGAGCTGTTTCAGGCTCGACTCAGGCTACAGTATCTGCAATTGGCGGTACTATGCGTCCTATGTTGCTTAAAGCTGGTTACTCCAGTTCATTTTCACTCGGTCTGATTATTAATGCGAGTGATATTGCACTCCTCATACCGCCATCGATTGGATTTATTGTATATGGAGTAGTTACAGCAACATCAATCGGGAAGTTATTCTTAGCAGGAATTGGACCTGGAATATTAATTTTTATTTTGTTCTCTATTTATGTCTTCTTCTATTCAAAGCTGAGAAATATCGCAATCTTAGAGAAGGCTTCTTGGGCTGAACGCAAACAGGCTCTAAAAAATGGAGCTCCGGTTCTTGGATTCCCCTTCATTGTTGTTGGTGGTATCTATGCTGGGTTATTCAGTCCAACTGAAGCTGCAGCTGCAGGTGTTGCCTATGGTTTGATTCTTGAAACCCTGTTGTATAAGACCATGACATGGAAGAAATTTGTTCAGGTTCTGCTTGATGCTGGTATTGTTACCGGTGTTGTGTTCATCCTGGTTGGTTCAGGTCAGGTGTTCTCTTGGATGATCAGCTTCCTGAGAATTCCTCAACAGATTATGCCAGCGATTATTGGCACCGATCCTACACAAATACAGTTGATTATTGTAGTCGTTATTGCCTACTTCGTTGCCTGTATGTTTGTAGACCCTATCGTAGCTATCTATGTTTTAAGCCCAATTTTCCAACCGTACGTAGTTTCGACTGGAATTGATCCAGTTCTGCTTGGAACCCTCATTGTTCTGCAGGCTGCTATTGGTTCCGCGACTCCACCATTTGGTTGTGATATATTTACGGCTCAGTTGATATTTAGAAGGCCCTACTTTGAGGTAATTAGGAAAATATTCCCATTCATTGGGTTGTTAATCCTTTCTACAATTTTAATTATTGCTTTCCCTCAAATTGCTTTATTCCTTCCTCAGGCAGCTGGGATTTAACGTAAAACGGAGAACATATGCAATATTTTGTACATCCGGGACAAGTAAGTTATGGAGAATCGATAGGAATTCTTTTACTGGAGAATTATGCTCCTTTTGTTCCTGGAGACACTGCAAATGCTACAAGTTATCGGTACCCGGTACGATTCTTACGGGTGCCGGGGCTTTCTGTTGAACGGATTTTTAATCATGACCTAAGCATGTATGAGGTTGTAAAAGCTGCAGCCGAGGAGCTGAAACGAGAAGGAGTACGAGCAATTACCGGTGATTGCGGGTTTATGGCAATTTATCAACAGCGTCTGGCTGAGGATATTGGTATTCCTGTATTTCTTTCTTCGTTACTCCAGCTGTCATTTATGGGGTTAATAACTGGAGCAAATTCTCCCATCGGTGTAGTGACAGCAAACAGTAAATCACTTACAGATGAAGTTTTGATTGGTTGTGGAATTTCGGAAAGTATTCGCGAGCGTATTCGCATGACAGGACTGGAAGATTGCGAACATTTCGTTGATGCAGTTTTTAAAGAGACAGGCATGCTCGATACAGACATTGTTCAGGCAGCTGTTGTAGAGAGAGCAAAAAAGCTTCAGAAATCGAATCCCGATATGGGATCAATTTTGCTTGAATGCAGTATGCTTCCCCCCTACGGTCGTGCAGTACAAGAAGCTACCGGTCTACCAGTATTCGATTATATTACGATGATTGACTATGTGCATGCGACTTTAGTGAAAGAATTATTCCACGGGCACATGTAGAAATAGGTGTAAATCAGAGGCAAGGAGGTTATGAATGCCAGTATTTACAAGAGAAGAGTATCTTGAGCGGATTGCCAATACTAAGAAGGCTATGCAGGAAAAGGGCATAGAATTGTTGTTAGTCAGCCATCCGGCAAACATGAATTATCTCACTGGATACGATGGTTGGAGTTTCTATGTTCACCAGTGTGTGTTGGTCTCTCTCGATAAAGAAGAACCACTCTGGATTGGTCGTGGAATGGATGCAAATGGATGCCGAATCACCAGTTTCCTAAAAAACGAAAATATTTATGAATATGCAGACAATTATGTACAATCCTTGGAGCGCCATCCGATGCATTTTGTCTCCGATATTATTAAAAAGTATGGTTGGGATAAGAAGACAATTGGTTTAGAAATGGATCAGTTCTATTTTACAGCACAATCCTATGTGGAATTAACCAAGAGCCTTCCAAATGCAAAATTCGCTAACGGCAACGCATTAGTAAACTGGGTACGAGTAATTAAGTCCCCAGCGGAATTGGAAATGATGCGTCGTGCAGGTCAGATTGCAGTAAAAGTGATGGATGCTGCAAGAAATAATATCAAGGTCGGTGTGCGTGAATGTGATGCAGCTTCCAAGATAGTTGAAGCTCAATATGCCGGGACTAGTGAGTACGGTGGTGATTACCCGGCAATCGTACCTCTTATGATGGCAGGAGAAGCAACAAAAACTCCTCACCTCACCTGGTCAGATAAAACCTTCAAGAAGGACGAAGCTGTTCTTTTAGAGCTCACTGGAGCCTATAAGCACTATCATGCTCCTATCGCTCGAACAATTTTCCTTGGTGAAAACCCACCACAACTCATGAAAGACACAGCCGAAGTAGTTATGGAAGGACTTCAGAAGACCCTTGAGTGGATAAAGCCGGGAGTTACCTCTGAAGGAATCGAAGCTAAGTGGCGCGATGCTATTAGTCATTCAAAAGTGGTTAAGGAATCCCGTCTTGGATATTCAATCGGAGTCAACTATCCACCGGATTGGGGCGAACATACCATCAGTCTTCGACCAGGAGATAAAACTGTCATCAAGCCTAATATGGCTTTACATCTTATTCCTGGTATTTGGTACGATGATGTCGGGTTCGAAATCGATGCTTCTATCTATATCACTGAAGATGGATATAAGTCGTTCTACGATTACCCAATCGATATAATTTATAATAAGTATTAAAATGAAAGAAACACACGTATTACCGACTATTGCAGATGTCTGGACGGCTGCCGGGAGAATTTACCCGGTAGTCTCTGAGACTCCTATTGTCGAGTCTCCGCAGGTGGCAACACTTGCGGGGGCTTCTTCTATTGGATTGAAGCTAGAGTTATTGCAGCCTACCGGTTCATTTAAAGTGCGAGGAGCCACCAATACGATTCTCTCACTCTCAGATGAGGAAAAAGTACGCGGAGTTATTACCTTCTCTACAGGAAATCATGGTCGTGCAGTCTCATATGTTGCACATCAGGTTGGTGTGAAAGCCATAGTCTGTTTATCGAAACGAGTCCCTCAGTATAGAGTTGAAGCAATAAAAGAGTTGGGAGGAACTCCCGTGGTGTATGGGAATTCTCAGGATGAAGCTGAAGATCACTACCTTGAGTTGAAAGATAAGGAAGGCTATGTTCCTGTAGTTCCATTCGACGATCCAAGGGTAATTGCTGGTCAGGGGACTATTGCTCTTGAGTTACTCAGACAGCGGCCGGAAGTCGACACTTTGCTTGTTCCACTATCAGGTGGTGGCTTGTTGGCTGGAATAGCTATGACTGCTAAATCATTAAAACCTTCTATCCGAATTGTAGGTATATCTATTGACCGTTCTCCAGCGATGTTGGAGAGCCTTAAACTTGGCAAGCCTGCCGATGTTGAAGAAAAAGATACACTTGCTGATTCTTTACTAGGTGGAATTGGACGTGAAAATAAATACACAATGGAGCTGATTCAGTCTTATGTTGATGAACACGTTGTTGTTACAGAAGATGATATAGAACGAGGAATGCACTATATATTTTCCAATCATGGGATTATTGCTGAAGGAGCCGCCTCCGTTGGGATAGGTGCTTTACTAGGAGGAAAAGTCGATGTTTCCGGTTGCCACGTAGTCATGCCGCTTACGGGAAGAAATGTCGATGTACAAACCTACCTTTCAGTAATCAATAAGGGAGAAAAAGTATGAGTAACGGTATTGTAGTACTGTCTGAACAGGAATTACGCAAATTTGTAAAGTTAGATATGGAAGTAATTGAACAGGTTGAAGTGGGGTTTGCTTCCCTTGCAGAGGGTAAGGCGACGGTTCCACCTATCATGATGTTGCCGGTACCTGAGAAAAATGGTGAGGTGGACATCAAGAGTGCATTCATTAAAGGCCTGCCGAGTATGGCTATAAAAATTGCTTCAGGATTTTTCCAGAATCCTGATATCGGCCTCCCTTCTCAGAGTGGCCAAATGCTTGTTGTGAGTGCAGAAACAGGATTTTTAGAAGCAGTTTTGCTTGATAATGGATACCTCACGCAAGTTCGTACAGCTGCTGCTGGAGCAATTGCCGCAAAATACTTAGCACCAGACGGGGTTGATACTGTTGGTGTTGTAGGTTGTGGTGTTCAAGCACGGTATCAGATGGAAGCTCTTATGTTGGTAAAACCATATAAGAAGATAGTGATGTACAGTATTGACTCAGACGAACGCAAGCAGGATTTTGTACAAGACATGAAAAATCGATTGAATGTAGAGGTAGTCAGTGCAGCAAGTGGAGCTGAAATGGCTGCAGAGTGCGGAATTATTGTTACTACTACTCCTTCAAGAAAAGGCTATTTTGAAGCTGACTGGGTACATCCTGGTCTGCATATCACCTCCATGGGAAGCGATGCTGAAGATAAACAGGAGCTGACTGGTGCAGTCTTTGGAAAAGCAGATGTCATTGCCTGTGATTTAAAAGTTCAAAGCTTCCGTCTGGGGGAGCTGAGAGGAGCCAAAGAGGCAGGATATGTCAATGAAAAGACAGCTGTACGGGAAATTGGTGAAATAATTAGAAGTGGCAAATCTGCTCGTACCGATGCATCGCAAGTTACTGTGTGTGACCTTACAGGGGTAGGTGTTCAAGATACCATGATTGCACTCATGGCATATGAAATTGCTAAGAGAGAGAAAGCAGGGATTGTTGTTCCTCGCTAGTCGGTCATGTGAAGGAGTTACGAAATGAAGAAACTCGTATTTTCAACAGAAGAATATAAACGAAGACTTAATTTGGTTAAAGAACGAATGGATCACCGGGGTATAGAATTGCTTCTCGTATTAGATCCAAGTCATATGAGTTATTTGACTGGCTTTGATGGCTGGAGTTTTTATGTGCATCAAGGTTTGATTATTGATCTTAAAGATCCAATGCCGCAGTGGTTTGGACGTGCACAGGATTCAAATGCAGCCAGAATGACAACTTACCTACCTGATGATCATATCTTCGGTTACAAGGATGAGTATGTGCAATCCAGGTATATCCATACCATGGAATTTGTTGCAGGGCTCATGAAGGGTAGAGGCAATACATTAGCTGTTGAGATGGATGGTTACTGGTTCAATGCAAAAATGTTGCTTACTTTGAATCGAGAATTGCCAAGTGTGAAGATTGTAGATGCAGAAAATCTTGTAGGGTGGGTCAAAACAATTAAGAGCCCGGCAGAGATTGCCTATATTCGTGAAGCCGGGAAAATTACTGAGTCAGCTATGACCTTGGCGATAGATTCAATAGCTCCCGGAGTATACGAAAAAGAGGTAGCTGCACTTGTATCTGCCCAACAGATTCGTGGTACAGAGACCTACGGAGGCGATTCTCCTGCAATTTTCCCGATTATTCCAAGTGCAGAACGAACCTCGACTGCTCACTTAACTTTTGATTCTGAAAGAAAATATCAAAAAAATGATGTGGTTCTTCTTGAGCTTGGTTCAGCTAGACATCACTATCATGCGCCACTATCCCGAACTGTTTTCATTGGGGATCCTCCAAAAGATTTACAACATGTTTCTGATGTTGTCGTGAGGGGTCTTCAGAAAACACTCGCCGGAATTGGACCGGGTATGATGGCGGAAGAGGTAGAAGCTCTCTGGAGATCCTGCTTAGTTGGAACGGGAGTAGAGAAACCTTCTCGAGTTGGATATTCATTCGGGTTGGCTTTTGTTCCTGATTGGGGTGAGCACACTGTGAGCCTGCGGCCTGGAGATAAATCTGTTCTTAAACCGGGAATGACAATTCACTTTATGCCGGGTATTTGGCTTGATACCTATGGGTTTGAATGTAGTGAACCATTCTTGGTCACAGAAACAGGATGCGAAAAGATAATTGAGTATCCAGAAAAATTGTTCATTAAATAATTGTTTTCTCGGTCATGATACTGGGAACTGGAAAGGGGAGATATATGGCACAAGGAAACGAAAAGTGGGTGTGCAAGTTTGGCGGAACTTCGCTGGCAAATGCAAAGCAGATAACGAAGGTACGTGATATTGTTTTTGCAGATGATAGAAGAAAGGTCATAGTAGTTTCAGCTCCCGGAAAGGAGCATAAAGAAGATACAAAGATTACCGATTTACTGCTCAATTGTCATAAGCTGGTTGAGCAGAAGAAATCCTATGATGAACCTTTTGCCATTATCAGACGCAGAATACATGAAATAGCAGATGCTCTCGGTGTTACGTTAGACATGGATAAGGAACTTGATGCTATCCATACTCGTCTAGCAACTGAAAAAACAGCAGATTTTGCAGGGAGCAGAGGTGAATATTTAAATGGTTTGATGATCTCCGAATTTTTCAAGGCAACTTTTGTTGATGCTGAGGATATTATTCGCTTAACTGAAGATGGAAGAGTAGACGAGGAGACATATGCTATAGCAGAGAAGAAACTTACGTCTATTTCGGGTCGAATAGTAATTCCTGGATTTTATGGAAAAGGTGCACACGGTGGTATTCAGACTTTCAGTCGTGGCGGTTCTGATATAACTGGAGCTATAGCAGCTCGCTCAATTCATGCAGATATATATGAAAACTGGACAGACGTTTCGGGGATTTATATTGCTGATCCGAGGATAGCAGAGAAAGCCGGGCCGGTTGCACAGTTAACTTATAGAGAAATTCGTGAGCTTGCGACTATTGGAGCAAGTGTTTTTCACGAAGATGCTATTGCACCGGTTCGTACTGTAGGTATTCCCATCAACGTGAAGAACACCAATAAACCAACTGATAAAGGTACCATAATTACCGCTACGAGAGATTTTCATAAAGACCATCTCGTGGGGGTTTCTGGAAAAAAACCGTATCGACGACTTGTTGTTGAGAAATTCATGCTTGATCGATACCCAGAAACAACAAAGATTGTAAACGAAATCATTGCTTCAAAAAAAATCGTATGTGATGTAGTGGTTGATGCTTTCGACACCTTGGTAATGTACCTTGCTTCGGAAGTAGGTGATGATGAAGCTCAGGCTCTTGTACAGGAAATAATCAAAAAGGCAGAGGTGGATATCTGTGAAATTTCTCAACCTTTGGTGCTTGTTGGCGTAGTGGGTGAGGGAATGGATCAGGAACCTGACCTCGTAGAAAAGATTTCTGCACAGATTTCTGCGTTAGGAGTCCCTATTACAATAGTCTCGGCAAGCCTTCCCATAAAAAGATTATTTTCCGTTCCACTCGAAGCCTATGGTACTACCATAAATTCAATTGTTGACTTGATTGTAACCGAATAGGACTGGATTTTCTCTCATTGTTACACAGCCGTTTTATCCTAAATGGATGAGCGGCTGTTTTACTGTACAATAGACTCATAATTGGATATTATGAGGTTCGGAGGATGTTATCATGGAACGTTTGGCAACAACTTATCTTGGAATGGAATTGAAGAATCCAGTGATTGTGGGCAGCTCTCCGCTGACATCTTCACTTGAAAAATTAAAAAAATGTGAAGACTCTGGTGCTGGTGCTGTTGTAGTAAAATCGATTTTTGAAGAACAGATAGACCACGATGCTGCAAAGATGATAAATCAGTCGGAAGGATTTGTTGTTCATGCCGACGGTGAGGATTTTTTACAAAGTGTCTCACGTAATTATTATATTGATGCATACCTCTCTTTGGTGGAGAAGGCAACCGATGCATTGGATATTCCCGTTATAGCAAGTGTTAACTGTAGAACTAAGGGCTCCTGGCTTGATTATGTAGAGCGATTTGAAGAGGTTGGAGCAGATGCTTTAGAGTTAAATTATTATATTTTACCTTCCGATTTTTCCAGAACTGCAAGCGAAATCGAGGAAGAATATTTTGAGGTTGTAGCAGAGGCACGGAGACGAGTTTCCATTCCCCTCTCGGTAAAAATGGGTGGTCATTTTACTGCACTCGCTCATGTGGTTAAACGATTTGACACCATGGGTGTCGATGGATTGGTGCTATTTAATAAATTTTACCAGCCTGATATTGATATTGAAAAGATCACCACCAAATCATCGATTGTACTGAGTAATCCAATTGACTATGCACAATCTCTGCAATGGACAGCACTGCTATCAGCGTATCTGAATTGTGATATTTGTGCTTCAACAGGAATACACTCTGGAGAAACACTTATCAAATTGTTACTTTCGGGGGCTAAAGCAGTTCAAGTCTGTTCTGCCGTGATGAAGTCCGGGCATAAAGTTATTAATGAGATGAATAAGACTCTCGTAGAATGGATGGATCGGCATCAGGCTGCATCTTTTGTGGATTTTAGAGGTAAACTCGCACATAAACGGATGGAAGATCCATCTCAGTGGGAGCGTGCACAATATATGAAGTCATTGAATGTGGAGTTCTAGGAATGGATACCGCCGAGTATAAAGACATAGCTCCTTATGAAGGACAGGATGTCATTGACGCAGTGAATAGAATTAAGGCCTATCCTAAATTTCTCAGTAATATGGCCGAAGTTCTCTATGCAGGCAATATCATTAAAACGAAGTGGAAAAGCCATCAGATGAAGGAGATGATTCCTCCATTACTTGATCAGGTCACATCGTATGAAGATTTTCAGCGTCTGATTACTGCAGGAATCTTCCTTCCCACTATTGAACGAAATTCAATGGATTCGTTTACCTTTAGCGGCCATGAGCATATAGATCCACACACTCCCTATTTATTTATCAGCAACCATAGAGATATCGTTCTTGACTGTGCTCTACTGGATTATGCTCTTATACAGTGTGGAATGTCTCCGTGTGAAATGGCGATTGGGGATAATCTTTTGGTCAACCAATTTACCACTGATATGTTCAAATTGAATGGGGGTGTTACAGTCAAACGTAATTTACCTCTCAGAGAGCAGTATATTGAGTCTCTTCGACTATCACGGTACTTTGTCGAGCTTATCACCAGCAAACAAAAATCGATTTGGGTTGCACAAAAAAGTGGTCGATCAAAGGATGGGATAGATAAGACAAATCCCGCCATTATCAAAATGCTCTATCTTTCCTATAAGTCCTCGGGAATTTCATTTTCCGAACTTATAAGGAAATGCAATATCGTACCTGTTGCAATCAGTTATCAGTATGACCCTAACGATATAAACAAAGGACGTGAAGAAGTCTCAAAAAAACTGTATGGAACGTATACCAAGAAGAAGTATGAAGATTTAGTAAATATGCTTCGTGGATTACGCCGGTTCAAAGGCAATGTTCACCTTCACTTTGGGAAGCCGATTTCCGGCGACTATCAACAAGCAGCAGATGTCGCTCATGAGATAGACCGACAAATTCATCTTGGATACAAGTTATGGGATACGAATTATTACGCCTATGATATGCTCCAGGGTCCTACTCGATTTACCGACAAATATGAATCATTGAATACCAAGAAATTTTTAGCACGGTATAAAGATTTATCTGAAGACTTGCGACGTGTAATTCTGCGTTCATATGCAAACCCGGTAGTGATGCAATTAGAGGCTCTAGGCTGGTAATTCATATGCCATATCCATATGCCAGATTTAGACTCTTAGGTATATGTGTGCTGATATGTTTGCTGAGTCTACTTGGATCGAGTTGTACACGTGAGCTGATCTCTATAATTTCAATAGAAATGCGACCCGTTGTATCGGTACATTATCGTACGGGGTTTGATTCCTATTTGGCTGAAGGTATGTCTGTTCTTATTTCTGTTGATGACATTGATAGTGATGCAAACTACCAGGTGACAGTCTCTGCTCCAGATGGTCAGATTACCTGGGAACAGATGGTGAGACCTTTCACAGAATCTGAACAATGGTTTCTTGGCCTTCCGCATGTAACGCTTCCTCCCGATTTTTCTTTGCCTCAGGGACAATGGAACGTTGAGGTTTTGGCCTCAGATGGAAGTCGAGTTGAAAAGACGTTTATCTACCAGAAATCTTTGGAGAAAATTTCTCTTGCTCAATTAGCGGTTGCTAATCTTCCCGAGTTAAACTGGGAAGAGGATGGGGAACGATGGAAATTATCTGGAGTTCCTCCTCTAGAGGATGGTATCTGGTCATATCAATTTTTTAATCCTGACGGTTCCATTATCCACACAACAGATTCGCAAAAAATTGAAAACGATCCGCTTATTATGAAGGGAACTTTGATTGATAGAACACATCATATAGTTGGGATGCGTTATGATGAACAGATGGGAGTGTATCTCATGATGAGACAGGTGGTCAGAGAGTTCGACCAACAGACTGCCACAACTGTTGACGAGTAATTTCTACCACAAATGTACGACCATGGGGGCATACAGGATGTTCGAGTTTAAATACCTCACGGATGAGCGACTCAGCTGTGCTTTCATCAATTGTATCACCATCTTTTATTGCCGCGTGACAGGCAATAGTTGCGTAGAGTCGTTTTTCTAATTCTTGAGGAACCCCCACTGACTGGGAGCTGATAAAAGTTACTACCTGTTGCTCTATCGGTTTCCATACGGCTGGTATTGAATGTAGTTCCCATATCAAATCAGAAACTCGATGTAAATCCAAGCCATAATCACTATACCATTCTGCATGCTGTTGTAAAAATTCATCTACTGTTCGCTCAACTTCAAAGGAAAGTGGAACCATAAGTCGTTGGATTCCCCCATCTTTGCGGATTTGGTCGTACAGGATTCGCTCGTGTGCAGCATGTTGATCAATAAGATAGAGTGATTCATTACGCTGAACAACAAGAAAGAGATCAAAGATTTGACCGTAGTAAACAAAATCTACATTTGTATGAGCGGGAATAGTTCCAGTGTTTTTTTCTAAACGATCTTTAGCTAAAACTTCACGAGCTCGAGAAAACCAATCGCTGTCAGGTGGGAGTTCTGCTGTTAGAGAAGAATGATGGTTACTTTCAGTTTCCTCATGCTGCTGGTATGCAAGATCAGGTTGCTGACTCATGTGCTGATTTACATGTAATCGTGGTAAAGATTTTTTTATTTGCTGTCGGACCATGACGACTACTTGATGGTGGACTTCTGCCTTATTACGTAGTTTTACCTCTCGCTTTGCGGGATGAATATTAAAATCGACAAGTTCTGGATCCACTGTTACGAATAAATAACAGTAGGGGAAAGCTCCTCCCGGTAGTGATTCACCATACCCATAGGTTATTGCTTGAACAAGTGCATATTCCTCAATTGGGCGCCGATTAATGTAGATTTTCATATGAGAACGATCCGTTCTATAGCAGGCAGGTGTTGATGCAACTGCATAAAGGCTGAACCTGCCGGCATTATCCGATAATTCTGACATTTCTGATGGGATGACGTGTGAATCATTAGCTAATGCATCAAGTACCCTTTGCTTTGGAGTTGTTGCAGGTAAATCTACTTTCAACCTGTCACCATCATACATGCGAAATGAAATATTTGGGAGAGCAAGAGCTTTTTCCACAAGCGTATTTCGAATCATTGTACTCTCTGTTGCAGGTCTTTTAAGGAATAATCTTCGTGCAGGTATAGCAGAGAACAGATGTTCAACATCAATTTTGGTTCCCCGTTCCGGCCCTCCGGGAAATACAGGTTCTTCTCGTCCATTATCAACCACGATGGATGCTGGCGGATATTGCTGAAATCGGCTTGCGATAGTAACTTTTGCACTTGCAGCAATGCTGTAGAGAGCCTCTCCACGAAAACCCATGGTGGAAAGATTGTACAGATCATCTAATGAAGCAACTTTGCTTGTTGCATGGGACCTACAGCACAACGGGAGATCCTCAGAGGGTATGCCGACTCCGTCATCTATTACAGTTATCCGTTCAATCCCCCCTTCAACAATCTGCACCGTGATCGATGTTGCTTGAGCATCGATGGCATTGTCGATGAGTTCTCTCACCACCGAGGCTGGACGTTCAATGACTTCTCCGGCTGCAATTCGCTGAGCTACAAGGGGGTCTAGTAGATGTATGTGTTTCGTAATATCCATATGAGAGTGTATCAAATAACACCGCCCCTCACTAGAGGGACGGAATATCGGTATATTTCACAGCGTCATTCTCTATTAGAAGAGATTAATATCAACACCGAGTGAGATAGTTGGACTAACAGCACCCAAAACCTCCTGCTGGTTCCATGAGCCCGCAACTGGAGAGAAAAGGGCGAGTGATGAGAGGGTGGCATTGAATGTTAACGGACCTTGTCCAACTGAAATGCCTGCACTTAGATAGCTTTCGGTACTTAACAGGAAATTCTTGGCTCGTGTGAGTAAATTATCACTGCCTGAGATGAGCACATCAACCGAATCTAAGAATCCCTTTCTGCTGTATGCCAGTTCCACGTCAAACCAAGAGAGATTGAGTGAGCCGGCGAGTGTCAGCATATCACGTGCGGTGTCTGGCGCAAATGGCGGTGAAAGTGGAAGATGATAGGAACCGGATACTGAGAATTTTTTCTTTTCAATTTTTGCTTCAATTCCAGCTGAGAATTCCTGAGAACCAGCGGGAGAAGCAAGGAGAGCCAGTATGTCTTTCTGATTTCTTGCGAATAATTCGTCGAACATGCCGTACGATAACGCTCCATTGTGGAGGGCGAAGTCCAAACCTAAACTAAAATCTTTTACCTTAAGTTTTAAACCACCTGCGAGAAGGTACGAATCGAAACGTTCCAAAATGGTTCCTGTTGAGCTCAGTAGATACTGTGAAAATCCATTTGCAGATGAATAATCCACTAACGTATATGCTGAAATATCCAACGCGAGTGTGGTGGATTGATTATCCACAATAGGAAGTATCATTCCAAATCCAGGCATGAGAGAAATTACATGGCCTGTAACAGTTGAGAAGGCGGGAATTCCAATCGCCGATAGAGAAAATTCTGCATTATATGATGTGAATGGCATGAGGGCTAGACGTATTCCACCAAGCTGAGTATCGGTAAGGTCGTTAAGGAACATATCTACATCAAAAACTTTTGTATTCAACTTAGCTCGTAAAGCAAGTGGACTTTCAAGGGTACTGTCGGGTATTGAAGAAACATTTCGTACTAATGAGCCCATTGAAACAATTTGATTTCTACTTATATCTAAGTAGAATAGATTTTCTTCTTTACCAATCAAAATATGATCAATCAGCGAGAAGGCATCGGTTACGGAATCATACACCTTACCTACAGTGCCTCCATATGAACTCCCGAATGCATATGGGGTGTCGTCATGCGTATAAAGTGAGAAATCTGCAGCATTCCAAGATACCTTTGGACCAATTCCAAAAGAGAGATTTTCTGTTGTAAAGGAAATTTTTGGATTTACCGTAACGTAATGCTCGTCTGTTGCTCCAGAAATGAATCTTCGTGTATAGGAGGAGCCAAGTGAGCCGCTGAACAGTCCAGGTTTCCCTAAGGCAACGGCGGTGTTTTCTTGTCGTGTAGCCTCTACAACATTACTCTTGCCGAGAGTAATAGTTGCACCAACATTCACTCGTGGAGTATATGCCGTTGTTGTGCCGACACGTACCCAAGAAATATCGCCAAAGAGCCCAAACAGGCCAGACCTATATCGCAAACTGAGGTATGGCTGACTTGCTTTCTCGAGAGTTCCTGAAAGAACGAATTCATATAGAGCAGAAGGAATAGTGGTTGCACTTAATAGATTTTCAAAGGATCGTAACATACCGACACGACGGAATCCTATTGCTCCTTGGAAGTGTGTACCTGAGTAGGTCGTTTCAATTGCAAAACGGTCTGCCGAAACGCCCGAAGCACCGTCTACAGTAACTATCTGAGTTAGGTCAGATGAGACTGGAATATCCCACGAGGTGGTAATTCCAAAACGATCACCCTGGTATCCTGCTTCAGCTGCAAATGTATAGAAAACTCCTGCATTAACATCGTACAACCGAGTAAAGTCGGTCATTTGACCCGAATACCGTGTTTGATTGAAAGATCCATAGGAGACCAATGGGTCTGTGCTATTCTGAACAGCTGCTGCAAGTCTGAAATTCCATTTAAGGGTTCTCATATCCAATCCGCCAGCAATGAGAAAATTGGGGAACATACTTTGAATATCATTACCTGAGGCATTATATATTGAATCGAAGCTGAAATTATGTAATGAAAGAGAAGTTGCGAACCCTAAGAATGTATCTAATCTAAGTTTTCTCTCATTTTTAAGTGTCCACTCTAAATCGAGTGCTGGGTATGCTGTCATGCGTCGTGACCGATTAGCGGTTATGATGGATGAAGCTCCAAGAGAGAAAGATGAACCGAACGTATAGGTGAGTCTGCCACCTCCAGTTTGAGATTTTCCTTCTAACCAGTTCGTCAGATAGAGATCATCGGCAAATATCTCTAGGTTTACTTTTCCGATTCTTGCATTACTGTACATGCCGAGATGTTCTTCATACGGGCCTGAGGCGACCTGCATCTTGTTTACCAACAATCTATTCCCAAACGAAATTGGAGTGGTATCGTCAATCGCTAGATAGAATGGATAATCTGGTTCACCGTACCGAATGTAGTCTATAACATGCATAACAGAACTTACAGTTCCTGCAATACCTGTCTCATCACTTATGTTTGAAACTGAATAACTCTGCGGATCAAAAAGACTGCCATCAGTGAGAAAGTACGCTTGTAATCCTATGGAAAATGCATTGCGGTGGAAGAACGGATTTATGGAGAGTCCCACTTTTGGAGTACTCGATCCTGTTATACCATCGCGTGAGACGGTAAATGAGGTTGAAATTCCCCATTCTGTTGAACTTTCTGCTGAATCGATTGAACTAGATACAATTCCTAATGGTTCTCGAATAGTTAACGCATCGGCAACAGCGGTTTCAGGTTGTGCCTGAACCTGAGACGACATTTCAACCTCCTGAGTTTGCGGTGTTGATTCAGACGGCTTTTTAAGGGCAGTAAACCGGGCTTTCTGGTTTTCTATGTATGTACGAACTGACGCATTTTCAGGAACTTGAGTTATGCCATAAAGTGAAGCCAAAACAGTCTGTTCGGGATTTTCAATATCTTCAACAGAGAGTCTTGTAGGATTGATTGACTCGATTTCGTCATTACGAACAGAAATTGTTACTATTCCAATACTTGAAAGCTCGGCACCGGCATGAACTATCACGGTTTCACCGACTATGCTTCCCTCTGCTGGTAAATTCGCCGCTTCTCCGGTAATTATCAGGTCAATCCCCTTTACCGATGATGCAATCTCTGTGGGTGTTACCGGGGCTTGCTGTGGCATATTGCCAAGGACTACGATGAAGTCAGTTTCTTCAGAAATCTGTGTAACAAGTCCCTTCAATTGATTAACAACTGCTTCTAGCTGGAATTCCGGGTCATCATACAGTGCAGCGGGGGGAATAGTGAGTCCAATTACACCAACAATGAAACCTTCTAAATCAAAAAGTCTATAGGGAGTGAATAGGTGATTACCTGCTGCATCCTGTACATTTGCTGCCAATACAGAAATTTGTGACTGAGTTTTAGCTATTTCTGCAGCCTCTTGTAAGCGATTATACCCGAATGCATAATCCTCAGGTCCCGGGGCTATTGCATCGTATTTAAGCATATCCAAGAGGACTGCTATTGATTCACCTGAAAATGCATTTGCGAGAGGTGTACCACTCATTGTATTACCGGCATCAAGTAGTAGATTACGATCAGAAACTTCACGGCCCCATTCGAGTAACGTTGCCAAGCGGGTAAAACCGATACTGTTATCATTTTCTATTGAGCCGCGAATATCATTGGTGTGAACTATATGCACATCAAATTTTTCGTCCTCCGGCATTTGTATGCCTTCAGCAAATGTTTCTTGAGTATCACCTTCCTGGGTAGGCTTTTGTGCTGAGACCGATACAGTTACCGACATGCCCTCAGCCGGGACTTCGGAAATCACGATTTCCTTTGTCTCCATCTTACCTTCTTGTCCAACTTTGAAGGGGATGCTTACCGATGTTTCTTCTGCGGGTAGTACCGGGGTGTCGAACATAGGTTTTGGGGATTGGAATGTGATTCCATCTTCTACAGAAACACTTGGCAGGATTTTTGCAATCTCTTTATCCTGATTTATAGATAATGCCTGATATGTTTGTCGAGAAATTTCTTTCGCATGGAGAAATGGATCCGCAAGGTTTAAATAGGTAAATGGAGGAATGTTCGTAACTTGCCTTGTGATGGCATTCAGGACCTGAATTTCTCCTCCGAGAGAAAATATTACCTCCGCATAATCTGAAGAGACGAACATCTCACCAGGACCATCAAGCTGATAAATACCGACAGGGGTTGATACTTCAAGATTCCCCGAACTGGAGGGAGAAAAAAGGAATGACGCCGATCCGGCTACTACATAGAACGACGGATCATCAACTCGAGTTGAACCAATTGAAAGAATGGATTCTCGTTGCAGTACGATAGTTATATTGTTGCCCTGCAGGGTTACCGGTTCTTGCCCTGAGAGGATAATCCAGCCCTCTTTCAGCGGAGCAGGAGCATCTGTGTAGGGAACGTAGACACCTTTTTCATTGAACTGGAAAAAATCGGCATTTTGACCACCAACCACCGAAAGAGACGGTGTTCCAGCTTGCATATTTGCTGCAGACACAGGCAAAGCCAATGCTACTAGAGTAAACAGTGTTACAAGTATTCTTTTCACGTATGTCATCCTCTTTATTTTCATGCTTCTACATTACTGCAAAACAAGATTGACCGCAACTGTGTTTACTCAATCGTTCTCTGTGTTTTCCTCTGATTCATAAGGTCGTTTATAGGAAAATGCATGGGCTTTATAGATGTGTTCCCGAGCATCGCGGTCCAAATATACCAGATCACGAACGATAGGTTTCAGCTTGGAACGAATATTTGTCTGATCGTGTGGACATACCGGTTTTACTGACGGAAGCTGATATAGCTCGTTAAGTCGCCGCGTGGTATGTTCATGAATTTCTATCATGGGACGTATTATATGTAACTTTCCTCCAAAGAACTCTTGAACTGGCAGCATAGTAGAAAATTTCGCTCTACTTGTAAGATTCAACAGTGTTGTCTCAACCAAATCATCGAGATGATGGCCCATTGCGACTAAAGAACAATCGTGTTCGGCTGCGTAGGTAAATAAAATACGTCTCCGATTTCGAGAACATAAATAACAATTAAATTCACCATGAAAACTATCTGGATATTGAGGTTCGTCGAGGATGGTAAGAGGTATCCCTAATGCCTCAAAATATGCGAGGAGTTTTTCCCTTGCTGCAGCCTCAATTGGGTGTTCGATCCAATTAATCATCACTGCCTGCATCCGGTATGCGATAGGTAGCCATTTTAAGCGGATTGAAAGAGCAAGAGCGAGGGCAAGAGAATCCTTTCCTCCCGATACGCTCAGCAAAACTGAATCACCTGAGCGAATCATTTTATGTCTATTAATTGCTCGTCCGGTATGTTTGATGAAGCGCATTACCCATGGAGGAATATCGCCGGCGAGTAATTCTTTCCAGTGGTGTATTTCGTTATCGGGATTGTGATTCATGAGTAAGTATTCCTGTTGCTATGGAGTGTAGGTGTTGTGAGTCAATGTATCTGGGTGCATATACTCTAATTTTTCGTAAACTGGAAGTAAATGTCTCTACAACATGTGATGTAAATAATTCATCTACCTGATTGAATGGGAGAATTTCTCCCTGTTCTGTAAGAATAGCGATATCAGACTCAAAGGAGACGTCTTCTGGAATATCAATTATAATCTCATACTCCCGAAGTTGCGGATAGTGAGGCCTCAATGCTCTCCATACTTCCTGTTCATGGTGTGTCCGTTCACTTTGTTCCCAATAAAGTCTTATATTCTGGGGTGTTTCTACATATTGGAGTGTCGCTTTCGGTACGAGCAAAGAGTTACTCCGAACGGCAGAAAACAGTTGTTCCGTGGGGGAGTGTGCAACTTGTGTAAGCAGCTGTGCAAAGGATTCATCATCCTGTCCAAACAAGGAGTGTTCAGGGAATTGATTTTCCTGTAAACCAAGATGGACAGCTTTTTTAATCATTGCGGTGGCACTTCTGGTGGCTTGATGCCAGTACACGTTTCTGTACATTGAGTACTTAGCGAATAGCAGATGTTCTACAGCACCAATTGCTTCAATTGGAATTGCAATCTGGTTTGAGAAATGGGGTACGAGAAGATTTCTGATAATATAAGAAGCGTCCTGCATTCCATAAGGAATACCACAGAACAGGGCATCACGACTAAGGTAGTCTAACTTATCAGGATCCAAGGTTCCAGAAAGAATTGTGCGCAGAAAGTTAATCTCAGATGAATCACAGGGGATAGTCGTATCAATAATCTGGCAAACTGCATCAATGGAAGTTCCAATGCTATTTTCAACAATTGATTTAATGATGTCATCTTGAGCAATAAGCTGTGCTCCAAGGTGTTCGTGTTCCTTTGTTACACAATCTTTTAATGCATGAGCATAGGGAAAATGCCCCATATCATGAAGCAGAGCAGCAGTCAGCAATGCTTGCATGCCCTCAAAGGAGATATGAAAATCGCTTTCACCCGCTTGGGCCTGTGTGAGCAGGGAAATCATGATGAGCCGCGTTGCATGAAAGACACCTAGACTATGGTCCAAACGTGTATGTACTGCACCTGGATATACAAGATGTGCTGGACCCAACTGTTTTATTCTGCTCAATTTCTGCATAGGTTCACAGGAAAATAATTCCTTGAATCCATCGGATAACGGTATATCTCTCCACAACGGATCTCTGATGGTGTGGGTATAATCAGCTATGAGGTGAGCAATATGTGATCGATTCGTATGCTTGCTCATATCGGGTATCGTACAGAAACCATGGCATGGTGTCTAGACGATATTTGACATTCGTCTCCATTCGAGCAATTATGGATGTATGGTTCGAAAACGACGATGTACTCTGTTACTTATGGTATTTTTTCTTCTCAGTGTTGCTCTCTCAGGCCAAGTGGGGAGAGAAGGTTTGCTCCAGTTAGATGCTAGCGGAGTGCTTCCGAGTATTGAAAAATTCGGCATGATTGAAGATCCACTGCTTCCTTCTCACCCTGCAGTAACTGTTGCGTACCAGGCTTTTCGTGATGTGTATGGTCCTCTGTGGTTTGAACGATATGTTCAGCCGGAATCACGGTTTGCCATGAATAAAATTCACCATGCCGCTTTGGCTAAAATCTTGCCTGCAAAAGTTGCAGCGGCAATCGCAATACCCGCTGAATCTTATGTCCTTGTTCCTGTATCAGTATATTCTCCAGAATTGGGAAATGTGGTTTTACAACTAATTATTACGAAAGATACTTCGCACGGGTGGAAAATATCCTCCATTACTGTCCCCTGAAATTCTCTATGAAGAGCTCTTGACAGTGTTCCTTTTCGTGGGTATAGTTTCGCCTGTCGTGTTCAACGGCATGCGTGTGGCGGCGTAGCTCAGTTGGTAGAGCAAACGGCTCATATCCGTTCGGTCAGGGGTCCGAGTCCCTTCGCCGCTATTGCAGCACCTTTCTTTTTCACGTCTTTACAGATACGGGAAGAGAGGGGTGCTTTTTCATTTTCTTCGACCTTGCAAATCTCTTTGAACATCAGTAATCTATCAGCATGACAGGATTCTTCATAAAAAAAGCTTTCTTTGATGGTTGGGATAACCTTATCTCTTTAGTTTTATTAAATTTAGGTTATCTTGTTGTATTGTTGGCTATCTACGGCGCGATTGAATTGTTTGCTCTCTCTGTCGCGGCAGGCCTTACCCTGTTAGTGCTCGCAGTTGCACTACATTCCTTTTACACAGGAATAGTATCGGTCCATGTGAAAGAGTATGCGTGGTATAAGAGACCAAGTTTTGCAGACTTTACTGCTGGATGTAAACAAATCTGGCGACACGCTCTCCTCCATTTCGGAATATCTCTTATACTCCTAAGTCTCATGATACTTATTATTCCCTTCTATCTCTCCTATGGCTCTCTAATTCCCTTCTCAATTGCCATGATTCTTTTCTGGATTACCCTTGCCCTATACCTAGCTATGATGTTCTATTATCCACTGGCAAGTCAGATGCCTGGCGACAAACCTATAAAAACATTGAAGAAAGCTTTTATTATTTTTATAGACAATATTGGGTTCTCACTTTTTTTTGGTGTGTATCATATCGTTACTCTTATGTTTACCATTTTTTTTGCTACCATAATCCCAGGGATGTCGGGAATACAATTATCCCGCCAGGTAGCGGTGAAATTGTTACTGATGAAATACGATTATCTTGAAAATGAACAACAGACCACAAAAAAACATATCCCATGGGATTCGCTGCTTTTCGATGAACAAGAGAAAATTGGCAAGCGGACGCTTAAAGGGATGATTTTCCCTTGGAAGGATTGAACGCATGCGTGAAGTTGAGTGTAAGATGCAAGTTGCTTCTGATCAGGTAGAAATCTTAGCATGCCGAATACAGGATGTTCTTAGTGAAATTGAACCACGTGAGGTGCATAAAGAGGATGTATACTTTTCAAAGGATGGCGTAACTGCTGATTTTCGTGTACGGATAAGCGATGATTCGGTACTCGTTACACGAAAAGTAAAAGAGTTGAGAACTGATGGAGTGGAAATAAACGAAGAGATCGAATTCTCTGTTCTGCGTGAATCGGTGGGGCAGCTTAATCAGTTTTTTGCATCACTCAAATTTCTCCCCTCGATACAAAAATATAAACGAGGTAAGCTTTGGAGGCGAGATACGCTCACTGTAGAGTTGGTTAATGTAAAATTTCTTGGATGGTTCTTAGAAATTGAGTTTCTTCTTCCCAATTCGGCAACTGTGCAGCAGATAGATGAGTCTGTAAAACTCCTCAGTTCCCTCCGCAGGCAATTGGGGGTAGATACTCTACCGGTTGAATCCCGTTATTATATTGATATGCTGCAGGAAGTGAAAAATAGATAAAGGATTGTAATATGGAATATCGTGCCAGTCATATTTTAGTGAAAGAAAGATCTCTTGCCGAGCAACTTTTGAAAAAAATTAAAGGTGGTGCGAATTTTGCAGCACTTGCACGTGATTTTTCCACCTGTCCAAGTAAAAGCAAGGGGGGAGATCTCGGATGGTTTGGTGAAGGCGCTATGGTTCCAGCTTTTGAACAAGCGGTAAAGCGGCTAGGACAGGGCTCTGTAAGTCCTATAGTCTCAACTCAGTTTGGTTTTCATATCATTAAGAAGACAGGCTCTCGATAATTACTCTCTCCATTGAGGAATAATCACCGGTCGCGTGGAATCTTTTACAGGAATTATATCTACCGTTATGTTGTAGACAGATTCAATTCTCTTCTTCGTGAGTACTTGGTCTACTGTCCCTTCGGCAACAATTATTCCGGAACGCATCATAATTACCAAATCGCTGAACGCGCTTACTGCATTCAGGTCGTGTAAAACGCACAATACCGTGGCAACTTTCTGATCTACCAGCTGCCTTAGAAGCCGTAGAATCTGTTTCTGATTGTGAATATCCAAATGGCTTACTGGCTCATCAAGAACAATGATTCGAGATTGCTGAGCAAGTGCACGTGCTATGAGCATTCGTTGATACTCACCTCCAGATAATTCTGTAGCAATTCTATGTGATACATGAGAGAGTTCCATGGACTGAAGTGATTTCTGTATAAGCTGATGATCTTCGGGAGACAGTATTGCCAACCGATTACCATGAGCGTATCTTCCCATGGCAACACATTCGTAAACAGTAAAATCATACTCAATTTTACTTTGCTGTGGCACATAGCTCACCCGTTTTGCCAGCTCTCTCTGAGTAAGATTCTTCAGGTTTTCTGTAAAGATGGTAATATCTCCAACAGGAGCGTGGAGCAATCCCAGCAGGTGCTTGAGTAAGGTAGTCTTACCTGAACCGTTCGGTCCAATTATCGAGATAAATAGTCCTTCTGGGAACTGTGTAGTGAGTTTTTGGAAGATAGGTCTTGATTGATAGGACCAATCCAGGCTCTTGACTTCGGCAGCTATCGGGGTGGCATATTTCACGATGATTTCCTCCGAGCATGTGTGAGCATGATAATAAATAATGGGGCTCCGGCAATTGCAGTAATCACCCCCACAGGTAATTCCGAAGCACCGAGTACAGATCGGGCGATGGTATCTGCAGCAAGCATCATCATGGCACCACCGATAATGGAAAACGGTAAAAGACGTATGTGTTGCGGCCCAGTAATGAGTCGCATAATATGAGGTACCATAAGTCCAACAAAACCGATTGTTCCACACAAGGCAACAGTGACAGAAGTCGCAAATGTCGTGCATATGAGCATGATCAGGCGTACAGATTTTACCGATAATCCTACCGAACGTGCAGAAGCTTCATCGAGAAGCAGGATGTCGAGTTCACGAGTCATATATACAATAGGTAGAATTCCTATTACAGCAGCAATACTGAGTATTCCTAGTTTTGACCAGGATGAAGAGACGAAACTCCCAAGTGTCCACTGCATGATGCTTTGTAGTTGAGCCCGATTCAAATACATAAAGAGAGTCATGAGTGCAGAAAGAAGAAAGTTGAGGGCCACTCCCGTCAGAAGTAATGTTGTAGGAGATCTTCTCACACCACCGGAAAGTACTAGGATTCCCAGTGCTGTTCCTGCAGCTCCAATGAATGCCACTAAAGGAACTTGCCAGAGTCCTGTTGCTCCCCCTACAAATCCAAGAAACGCTGCGAATGATACACTGAAAGCAGCACCACTCGAGATTCCCAGTACATAGGGGTCAGCCATGGGATTTCGAAATAATGCCTGATACACCATCCCCGAAGAGGCCAATACTACACCGGCAACAATCGAAGTCAGAATTCTGGGAAGTCTCAGACTCCAGAGAATTCGATGCTGTGAAGCAGAAACCGGCGTGTCCTCAGTATACTCAGGACCAGAGATGATACTGGAGACGATGTCGGGGATAGAGATTCCTGCAGGACCAACTACTAATGCAATAAGCACAAGAAGACTGAGGAGGATGAGAAGTGCAATACCGATGAATGGTAACAGTGACTTGCGTACCATGTTATTCTCCCAGTAAGGTGTGAAATATTTCAGCAAGCTTTACTACTGCTTCTGCACTCCGAGGTCCCTGACGTTCCATTATATTGCTGTCAATTGGTACTACTGCTCCATTTTTAACAGCAGATAACGGAGCATAAGACGGGTGGTTCACAAATTGATATTTTGTTTCATCAAAAGTCGATCCCCAAAGAGGGGGAAGTATAATGATTTGTGGGTCATGTGCATGCAATAGCTCCAACTGGAAACTCCAGTTTATTGCGTCAGCAGCAATATTGTCACCTCCAGCGAGCGTAATGATATCGTGTAGAAACGTATCTCCTGTTGCAGTGAAATCGCCCCATTCTCCAAACCCTGCCACATAATACACAGTCGGTCGCTCGCTTTGCGTCAATTGCGAAACCGAGGCAATCTGAGATTTCATATCTGCAATCAATTGCTGAGATTCTGCTGTTTTACCGGTAATAGTTCCAATTGCTGCAATAATTCGATATGTGCCATCCATGGTTTCTTCTTCATCTAGAGAAAGTACCGGTATACCTGCGTATTCCAGAGCCTCAATGGTTTGAAGCTGCCCCAGATTGCTGATAATTACTATGTCAGGCTCCATAGAAACAATTTTTTCAATACTTGGAGAGAGTAGATCCCCCATAGATGGAATTGATGCTGTCTCGGATGGGTAATCACAATAATCAGTTCTTCCTATGATTACATCCCCTAGTCCCAGAGCGAAGAGCGTTTCGGTAATATTTGGACTAAGAGAAATTATCCTTTGTGGATACGCTTCCAGTGTTATTTCATTACCACGTGAATCTTGTACAGTAATAAGAGAAGAATGAGAAATTTCTTGTTCCTGGGATCCTCTTCCAGAAATTGGAAGTACAACAAACGCCAAGAGAACCAGTGCGAAAAGAGGGAACTGTAGTCTTGTTTTCATGCCCTAACTCCTTACAAGGGTATTGGGCATGAGTCTGCATACCCGACCTATACACCGTAGGTCCGATCATCGTGATCGACAGGTTTACAATCGGCAGGTCTCCTGACTTTGAGGATTACGTAACAGCACCTTCCCAGAGCATGCTCCAGTGGTTGACTTTGCAGCCGTTCTTACCTCATTACAGTGGCGGGACCGTACGGGACTCTCACCCGTTTCCCTCTTAGCGGATGGCTTGATACCATCCGAACCGTTTGTGAGTTCATGGTACGTAGTTCTGATGTGGGTGTCAAGCTTTTCTGGCTTCGAAATAGTGTGCAGCCTTAAAGTAATCCAGTAGGAAGAAATCCACTGTGTCAACGTTCAGTGAAAACAATACCTTAGTATGTGCGTTATTGTTCAGTGAAAACAATACCAAACTCTTTCCTCCTAATGTCCCAAACGGGGGCCATGAAAAGTACTCCAAGGAGAGTTAGCAGCACCGATTCTCCCATTTGCTGAGCGTTGTTCTGTGGTGTATACAGAGGATCGTGAAGAGCTCACT
>Ga0334901_1001108_pt1 | contig 30447 bp, 27 predicted proteins | sample GraSluR3_MG_3_FD_207216 | JGI IMG/M metagenome (GOLD analysis project Ga0334901, IMG submission 207216) | Sludge microbial communities from methane-producing bioreactor in Wageningen University, Netherlands - Granular Sludge_15_08-R3 | ecosystem: Engineered > Bioreactor > Anaerobic >... | reverse complement strand
ATTTTCGGCCTCGTAGACATATGTGTGCCCTCGGATCTTTTGTTTGACAAGATATGCCATAGCTAAGAGTAATAACCATGAAGATAGATAAACATTTCGGTGAATTCGTGAGCAGGTAAGCTCAATCAGAAAAATGGTTATTGCATGGGCCGGAGTTTAGGTTATAAGACGGGTTTCCCTCTTCTCCTGGCAATCAGCGGGACTGTGGTGAGGTAGTCTTAGCTGCGATTCTCGTGCGGGGGTGAGTTCCCCCGCACCAAAGGCTACTGGTATTGTCACTGGCTCCGTCGAGCCTCTTTTACAGATGAGGCACCTCAGGATCTCCTCCTCGGAAAATCCAAAGTCCTGATGATCCCGGTGTTGAGCTATTGTTGAGCTATCGTTCTATTTCATCTATTCTTCTGACCTCTCGATGGATGCGCCGCCCGGCGCGGTTCTGGGCCGGGCGGTCCGACGACTGGATCATGAGAGTGGGGGGGAGAGGAGAGGTGCGCCACATCGAGGGTCGCCCTCAGATCCGTTCAGCTCTCAAGGGATCGGCGAGGAGGCTCGTACCCCGAAGATGATAGTATTTTGAGTCAGACCCCTGGGCACAACAGAAAGAACATCTCATCGGGCTTTCCAAGAACCCCGTTTGAAGCTCTTTTGACGCAACCTATTAGTACATCTTGCCTTCAACCTTTGAATCGAGTATAAACTTAAGTGGAAGCGAATCATGAACCACCTCTTCGGCCCCGTCCCCTCCAGGAGGCTCGGCCTCTCCCTGGGGGTCGACCTCCTCCCGTTCAAAACCTGCACCCTCGACTGCGTCTACTGCCAGCTGGGGCCGACGACCTGCCTCACCCTCTCCCGGGAGCGGCGCGTCTCCACCCCGGAGGTGCTGGCGGAGATCAGGTCCCGGGCGGAGGCGGTCGAGGAGGGAAGAGAGGAGGAGTTCGACTACCTCACCCTCGCCGGCTCAGGGGAGCCCCTCCTCCACCGCGGCCTCGACGAGATCATCCGGGGGGCGAAGGAGGCGGTCGATAAACCCGTCGCCCTCCTGACGAACGGGACCCTCTTCTTTCGCGAGGAGGTCCGGCGGGAGGTTCTTGAGGCGGACCTGATCGTTCCCTCCCTGGACGCCGCGACGGCCGCGACCTTCGAGATGATAAACCGCCCCCACCCCGACCTGTCCATCGAGAGGATCATCGAGGGGCTAGTTCGCCTCCGGGAGGAGTTTTCCGGCGAGATATGGTTGGAGGTGATGCTCGTTTCGGGGATAAACGACTCCGAGGCCCCCCTCATCGCCGAGGCCGCCGAGGAGATCGGCGCCGATCGGGTCCAGCTCAACACCGTGGTGAGGCCTCCGACGGAGCCGGTCCAGCCCCTCTCACCAGATGAGATGTTGGGGATGCTGGAGGTATTCTCCGGCGCCGAGGTGATCGCCGACTGGACCAGGGAAGGTTCGAAGGGGACGAGGGCTCTGATCTTCGATCTCCTCTCCCGGCGGCCCTGCACCCTCGAAGATCTGGCAGCCATCACCTCCCTTCATCGAAACGAGATATTGAAGTATCTGGAGGTCCTGGAGGCGGAGAGGAAGATATCGAGGCTCCGCCACGGCGGTGCCATCTACTTCCAGGCCCCGGACCGATGAGATCATCTCCGGCTGCGGCGGTCCTGTCTCGACGATTGGAGCCGGGCCGGTTCGGTCGGAGCAGACCAGTCCGGCCGGCCTGTCGACTTGTCGCCAGGCCGCCATAGAACGATAACCATTACGATCCTCGAATTTAGAAGATGGTGTTCCCATGGAAGAATGCGATGCAAACTGCGAATCCTGCGCTACAAAAGCAAGCTGCACAGACCCGAGAAAGGAGATGGCTGATGAGCTCTCCGCCGTCTCCGCCAGGATGGGAAGGGTGAAGCACAAGATCATGGTCGCCAGCGGCAAGGGCGGCGTCGGCAAGAGCACCGTCGCCGTCAACCTCGCCCGGTCCCTCCAGGCCCGGGGCTACCGGGTGGGAGTGCTGGACGCCGACATCACCGGCCCCAGCACTGCAAAGCTCTTGGGCGTCGAGACGTCGAGGCTCTCGGCCGGCCCGGAAGGGATAGAGCCCGTCGACTCCAGGGGCGTAAAGGTGATATCCATGGCCTTCGCCCTCTCGGGCCCCGACTCCGCCGTCGTCTGGCGTGGGCCGATGAAGATGGCGGCGATAAAACAGTTCCTCTCCGACGTCTCCTGGGGCGACCTCGACTACCTCATCATCGACCTGCCGCCGGGGACGAGCGACGAGCCCCTCAGCGTCGTCCAGCTCCTCCCGGACCTATCCGGGGCCGTCATCGTCACCACACCCCAGGAGGTCGCCCTCCTCGACTCCAGGAAGGCGGTCAACATGGCCAAGTCGATGAAGGTTCCCATCCTCGGGATCGTCGAGAACATGAGCGGCCTGGTATGCCCCCACTGCGGCGAGGTCCTGGAGATCTTCAAGACCGGCGGCGGAGAGAGGGCTGCAAAAGAGCTGGACGTCCCCTTCCTGGGGGCTATACCCCTCGACCCGGAGGTCGCCCCCCTGGGGGACGACGGCGTCGCCTTCGTCGAGAGGAAGACCGCAGCGAGGGACGGCTTCGAGAAGGTCGTAGAGAGGATCCTCCAGGAGCTGGAGAGGCGCCGGAAGGCGAGCTGAAGAGGGTCCTGTAAGGGTATCCAAGAGGACCGCCGGAGAAGGGCTGCCAAGAGATCGAGACGGGTAACGGCCGTCAGGAGAGGACGGCCGGAGAAAGGGAGACGATAAAAGGAGGGCTGGAAAGCGAGCTGGAAAGCGAGCAGGAAAAGGGGGACTATAAAAGGGCCCTGGCAGGGGGATGAGACCGGCCCATCGCCCCTTCAGGGCCAAAGGCCGTAATAGAAGTTCATCGCCATAACCCCGGCCCCCACCGCCACGCTGAAGGCGATGACCGCCTTGGGGTCCAGCTTTATCGCCGTATCGTCCGCGTCGAAATACCTCATGAGACCGGCAGAGGACATAAGTCCGCTGCCCTCTGACTTCTTCTTCTTCGCCATGAACTCCTCCTATTCTATAGACCCCTTCAAGTACGTTTCGGCTACCTCACCCATCCGTCCCTCTCCCCAAAGGGGTAGTAGTCGGCCGCCAGATCCCCGATGGGCCTCGGAGCCGCCTGACAGGGTTTTCCGGTGCAGGAATGGTCTGACCAATAGTTTCCTCCCCTGAGGACCCCCCAGTCCCAGAGGTTTCCGCCGTCGTCTTCCGCCTGGACCTCGTTATCTATCAGGTTGTTCCTGTAGACGATGGACCCCGACGACCCCCGGATGGAGATGCCGACACCGTTTCCGATGATGGAGTTGCCCGTGATCTCCGTCCCGTTGGAAGATAAGAGCCCCATCCCGGCGTCCCCGTTCGCCTCGGCGACGTTCATCCTGACCACGTTCGAATCCGACCCCAAGAGGAATAGGCCGTTCCTGCTGTTTCGAGATAGGGTGTTCTCTGCTATGAGATTTTCGTGGGACTCCACCAGGAATATCCCGCTGTACCTGTTATCCGAGACCTCATTTCCTGCGATCTCGTTTCCGTCGCTACCCTCTATCCTCATCCCGAGGCCGCCAGAGACGACGTTATCCAGGATCTTGCAGCCGACGGAGCTTCGGACAAAGAGGGCGTCGTTGGAGACGGCGCTCTCCATGACGGTGCAGCCCTCGCAGAAGGCGAGGGTGACGTGGCCGAACTCCCCGCCGCTGACCGCTTCGCCGGATCGGCGGTAGAGGTATAAGATCGGCTTTCCGTCGATCTGGTTAGATCCGGATATCTGGTTGTTGAAGCTCCCCTCTTCCGAGCCGTCGACGTAAAGCCCCCAACGGACGGCGGCTAGGACGTTCCCCTCCAGGACGTTGGCCTGCGAGTCTGTGACGACGATCCCCGTGGCGAGGTTTTCAAGGCGGTTTCTGCTGAGGAGGTTTTCCCCCGACCCTTCGGAGACCGTGATCCCGGCGTCCAGCCCCGAGAGGTCGTTTTCGAAGATGTCGTTCTCCGTTGCAGAGAATAGGACGATCCCGTTCGTGGAATATGAGATCGAATTTTCCCGGACGACGTTCTTTGAGGCGAAGTTTAAGGCTATGGCGTTGGTGGCGTTCTCAAAGTCGGAACCGATGATCGTATTGGTCCTGGAGGAGCCTTCAAGGATGACGCCGTAACCGCAGTCCACCACGGAGTTCTTCTCCAACCTGTTATCGTGGCTATCGGTGATCAGGTATATCCCACGGCCGCAACCTTCGGCCCTGCTCCCCGATATGGTATTCACAGACGAGGAGTTGAGGAGGACCCCAGCGAAGATGGAGCTTCGAGCCGCGTTCCCCTTTATCGCATTATCCCGAGATGAGAGGAGGACTATCCCGGTATAGCCGCCATCCTGCTGGTTATTCTCGATGAGGTTCTCCGAAGCGCCGCGGAGGAATATGCCGTGAACGTTATTCACCAGGACGTTATTTCTGATCTCGTTGCCCTTGGACTCGACGTAGATCCCGGGTCCCGCAAAGTCGGAGATGGTTATGCCTTCGATCTTGCAGCCGTCGGCCAAAACCTCTATCCCTATATCGTTGCCGTCTCCGGCGAGGTTTATGACCCCCTCCTCCCCCCGTAGAGGCATCAGAGTGAGCCTCTTATCGAGGACCAGATGTTCTCTATAAATTCCGGGCTTGATGTAGATCGTATCTCCGTCATTAGCGACGTCGACGACTCCGCCTATCGATCTGTACTGGGCGAAGCCGTCTTGGTCCACGATGTACATCCTGGCTTCAGCTCCGAAGATGGAGCCGGCAGATAGAATGATGATGATCGCTAGCGTCAGTCTCAGCATACGTCCACCTCGGCATAAGAGCCCTCCAATCCATAATACGTCTTTCCATCAGAAGGGCAGAGTCGAGGGGTCCGTGCAAAAATCTTATCTACGGTCCAGCCCATAGAGCCGGAGTTGGTGATAGGGTTGACAAAAGTGGATTCTCACAAGCACTGCATCGTCTGCGGAAAAACCATCGAGGAGATGGATAGCTTCTGCGACGAGGTCTGCGAGTCTAAGTACAAATCCGCCCAGAGACGCCAGACCCTCTTCTTCTTGATCTTCATCGGCCTGTTGATCCTGATGCTCATCGTCCCCGCCATATTGAAAGCGCCCCAGGGTTGAGAGGATATGAGAATTGCGGCCGTCGTTCTTATGATCGCGTTCTTCCTCGCCGCCCCGGCCACCGCCGGGGGAGGAAGAGATTACATCTCTGTCCGGGAGGTGACGATGTCTCTTCTCGATGGCGACGCCGTATTCGACGTCAAGTTCGGGCTCGACCCCTTCGCCAAGCTCTACGTCCTCGCCCTGGGAACGAAGCACATCGAGCCGGAGCTCTTGAGCATCTTCTCAGATTTCGATAACGTCACGGTGACGAAGACCGAGCCGAACCGGGCGGTCCTTGTATCGAAGGGGGCGGGGGAATATAGGAGCGGATACTACCTCTACGACTCGAAGAACTTGAGAGGAGAGGTCCCCAAGCTCACCGTCGTCTACCCCGAGCAGCTATCCCGCACCTTCTACAGGGCGTCGATGACCCCCAGCGTCTTCTCCGAGGCCTGAAAACCCCATGGCTTTGTAACTCCTCGTCAACGACGATCCTTCCAATGGGATTCATCGCTGGATGGCCAACCCGAAGAGCTCCTCTGACGCGGGTCTGTGACCCACCCCGCCCTGGAGAAGGGCAGGGCCTCTGCCAGCAGCCGGACATCCCGGACCCCCCCCGTCCATCCGCCGCCGACGTCTCGGCCATCTTCTGGGCGGATATACTCCCCCGGATCAGGGGCGCGAACGTCTCACCCCCCGACGGATCTGGACCATCTTTTCGCGTCCGACGGAGAAAAAAAGATATCTAAAGACGACATCTCATCCGTCAGCATGAACCGGGAACCTGTGACGTTTACACCCATAGGCATCGTCCATTCCAACTTCGGAGAGCCGGAGGACCCCAAGACCATGAGAAACACCCTCTCAACCCTCGAGATCGACGAGAAGTACAGAGAGGCCCTGACGGGGATCGAGAAGTTCCGCCACATCATAGTAATCTACCACATCCACCGGGCCCTGGGCTACGAGATGATGGTCCACCCCATGGGGGACGAGTCGATGGATAAGAGGGGGCTCTTTGCCACCAGAACCCCCAGAAGGCCAAACCCCATCGGCCTTACGGTGGTGGAGGTGTTGAACGTCCAGGAGGAGAAGATCACCGTCACCGGCCTCGACGCCCTGGACGGCAGCCCCATCCTGGACATCAAACCCTACGAGGAGCACTTCGACTCTCCACGGGGGGTGGAGATGGAGAAGGACCCCCATTACACCCCAAAGGACGGCTGACGGCGGCCTCCCCAGGGAGGAGGGGGCCGGGATCGTCGCCGTCATCCGAGAAAAATCTTAATATCGGGGCGGAACAAATTAAGGCCTGAGGTGAATTATTTGAGATTAATGACCCTGCTGACGCTGGCGTTATCGGCGACCATAACTTTCGCTATCGCCTCCGAGGATCAGGCAGACGAGAACGGATACACAATAAAGCTGGCCTACACCGAGGATCTCGGGACCTTCCTCGTCGACGGCGAAGGGATGACCCTCTACCGCTTCGCAAACGACGTTGCTGAAAGCCGCACCAGCGCCTGCTACGACACCTGTGCCGAGATCTGGCCCCCCTTCTTCTCCGACGTGATCAGAGTTCCCGAGGGGCTGACAGATACCGACTTCAACGGCTTTGAAAGGGAGGACGGCGCCATCCAGACCACCTACAAGGGATGGCCCCTCTACCGATACGTCGAGGATCTTGCCCCCGGCGACGTGAAGGGGCAAGGGGTGGGAGGGGTCTGGTTCGTCGTCAGCCCCTGAGGCCTGCGCTCCTGACGGAAGGACCCTCGCCCATTTTTTTGGTCGTCCCTTTGGGGTCGGCCTCTCAGCCTCTCGGAACCTTTAAACGTTGAAGGCAGCATTCTGGATCACGGGGATGATATTGAAGATCACGATCTTTCTGGCCCTGACGGTGGCGTCGTTGGCCTTCGTCGCCGTCGGCGCGGCAGCCCCGGAGAAGACCATCGATCTCGGCTCGAAGGAAGGCCTCGGCGACTACCTGGTGGATCAGGACGGAATGGCGCTCTATTATTTCGCCGAAGACGCGCCCAGGAGCGGGACGAGCAGCTGCGGGGATACCTGCACCGTCTATTGGCCGCCTTTCCATACCGGCCAGATCGTACTGCCGATGGGGCTCAGCTCCTTCGACTTCAGCACCATCACCAGGGAAGATGGGCTGGTCCAGATCACATACAAGGGATGGCCGCTATACTACTACACCAACGACTACAGACCGGGGGAGATCAAAGGGCATGGGATGTACGAAAGATGGTTTGTGGCCGGCCCCGCTATGATGCCCTGAAGATCAGAAGAAGACCGGGATATGAAGACGCGTAACGCCAACGATCCCTCATGAAAGGGTCCGCAGATCTGGAAGAGGTCCCCATTCTCCGGTACTGGGAGCTCGACCTCCTCCGGGGCGTCGCCGTGACTATGATGATCGGCTTTCACGCCCTCTATGATCTGGATTATTTCTCGGGACCGGGTCTCGTCGACGTCCACTCCGGGATATGGCGGACATTCGCCCTGGCGACGGCCTCGATATTCCTCCTCCTCGTCGGCATCTCCCTCACCATCAGCTCCGCCAGGGCCAGGATCAGAGGCGAGGAGAGCTTCGCCCGGCATCTCCGCCGGGGGGGAGCCATCTTCTCCTGGGGGGTGGTCATCACCGTTTCGACCATCATCCTCCTCGAAGAAGGGTACATCCTCTTCGGCATCCTCCACCTCATCGGAGCCTCCATAATCCTCTCCCCACCCTTCGAAAGACGGCCCCTCAGAGCCCTCCTTGGGGGATCGGCGGCGGTATCCGCAGGGATCTTCCTCCGCCAGCTCTCCGTTGAGACCCCCTGCCTCCTCTGGATCGGCCTCACCCCCAGCGGTTTTTATTCCCTCGACTACTTCCCCCTCCTCCCCTGGTTTGGGGTCGTCCTCCTGGGGATATCCCTCGGAGGGTTCCTCTACCCCGAAGGCGAGAGGAGGTTTCACCTCCCGGATCTCTCCTTTCGTACCCCGGCAAGAGAGCTCACTATTCTTGGGAGAAACTCTCTGGCGATCTACCTCCTCCACCAGCCGGCCCTCATAATATCGATGGAGATCCTCGGCGTAATCGATCTCGCTGGGAGGATACCTCTCAACATCCCCTGAGGACGAGGTCGAAGTCGAAGTCGAAGTCGAAAGTTCGTGGATAAGAGAGGAAAAGGGGGGAAGAACGGGCGGAAGAATGGAGAGAATAACGGAGAGAGGAAGGACTGTGAAAAGAGGATTTTGATATAGTCGATCAAAAAAGGGGCTATAGAGGCGGAAAACCGCCTCCTGCCTACGGTCCCATCACTGCTTGGAGAGCTTGGGGGTCAAGACTGCGAGATATATCGCGGCCAGGGCCACGACGACGTAGACCACAGTCTCCAGGATCGGCATCCATCCCAGGAGTTTGCTCACCAGGTTGAAACCGAAGGCATAGAGCCCCCAGTTGAGACCACCTATTATCACCAGCACTATGGCCAGCATGTCTATTGGAGCCAGCTTTGGCAACATAACACCTCCGCATCAACAATTCGTCTAAGTATTTAATATACTTTTTGGATTTTTAGATCCAAAACCTGCCGCCCCTCACCTCCGCCACACCGCCTTCGACCCTCACATCCAGGGAGACGAGGGCTGAGAAGAAGCCCCTGGTGGCCTTTGGCGCGCCACCCATCCGGGCAGTCATCACCGGGTCCCTGTAAGTCAGATCCCATCCGCCGTCTCTAAAGGCGGCGGAGACGATGACGTCGTAGCTCCTCCACCGGAATGTCCTCACCTGAGGGAGGGCTTCGGCGAGACCGACGGCTTCGGTGAGCCCTTCCCGGAGAGGTCCTTCGAGCCTATTGAAGCTCTCCAGAAGCTCAAGCCCTCCGGAAGGACCGCTGCTGCCGTAGACCCTCACCTGCCCTCCATCCTCGACGAGGACGGTCCAGCTGAAGAGGCCGGGGGCGGGAAAGGCGACGGCGCCCGCGCCTGCTGCCTCCACAGCCCGGTCCCTCTCCACCAGCCTCACGCCCCCCGTCAGGACCATGAGGAGGAGAAGGATGAGTAGCGCCTTACGAGGATCGAAGGAATTAGGCCTTCTCATAAAGAGGACGATGACGGCGAGGCTCGCCAGGAGGAGAGGGGCCTCGGAGTAGAAGAATATCTCAAGGGACCACCTGGCGGGATCGATGGGGTAGAGGAGGGGGACGCCCCGGGTGGTGAGGGAGTCGAGGGCGAGGTGGATGAGGACCCCGATGGAGGCGAAGAGGACCGTTCGGCTCGAGAACCGCAGATCGACCCCGAACCGTTCCGATATCCAGGACCTGACCTGCCGGGAAGTGAAGATGCGCAGGACGAGGAGGGCGGCGAAGAACCCGAAGAAGAGGCTGTGGGTGATCCCCCGGTGGACGAGAAGGAAGAAGTTGGGGATGATCCAGCTCACCGGCATCAGGAGGAAGTCGAGGTCCAAGGCTACGCCCCCGAGGACGAGGGCTGCAGTCTCCTCGCTCCTCCTCTTGAAGCTCCTTCCGATGAGGTAGGGGATGGCTATGTGGGTGAAGAGGTCCATGAAACCTCCTTTGAGATCCGGTCTGGGGCTTTATGCCGATCGCAAAAAGGCGGAGTGGGGCGATGAGCCCTACGAACCTCCCCGATCCCCCATCGGCTCAGATCTTCAGGGGATCTGCAAACTCCAACACCATGGGCGGAAACTCAAAGCTCCAATCGAAACTCATCTCATCTCCGAATAGGTCGAGGATCTCTGGGCTAGAATCGAACGGTCCCACCATATCTGCGCCGAAGGACGCCGAGGGGCCGGGGACGACGGCGTCGGGTGCCTCAACCGTCTCGGCCGCCGTATCCAGAGTGACGCCGGAGGGTATTATGAAGGGCGTCTCAGGGCAGCCCAGGAGGTTGATGCTGTAGTAGGAGTACCTCATGTTATCGCCCCCTGGAGCCATGGCGGCATCAACTAGCTTCTCCTTCGAGAGCTGGTTTATGAGACCGATGTTGGTGACCGGACCGCCGGAGGCGTTCCACCTGGTTTCGTTGAACATCTCCTCCCAGAAGGCTCGATCGAACTTCTGGGACGGGCTGCTTTCGATGTTGCCAGGGTTGATCAGGCCGTATCTGGAGTTTCCTATGAAGGCGAATGCTCCGCCAGGTGCCGTCACGAAGTGTTCCAGGACTGAGTCATGGGGGAGGTAAACCCCCGCAGGATCCCTGTTGTCGAAGGATGCGGCGTAACCGGCCTGGGAGTACCCAAGAAAGTACTTCTCGTTGGTGAGGGAGTCGGCGTGGTTGTATCCCATCTTCATGACGTAAGCGACGATGTCGCAGAAGTTTGATGTTCCGATGTGGTTTATGGCGTGGATGTAGTTGCCGTTTATCTCCTCTATCAGATGCGCCCTGTTCCAGTCGTGCTGGTTGCAGTTGCATTCGTCTCCTGAGTGGTCTCTGTCATAGAGGGTGTGGACGTAAAACGCCTCGGGGAATAACTCCTTTATCCTGTCTTTGAAATCTCCACCCCACCACCAGTCCACCGTCTCAGGAGGCTGCCCTTCGGGATCGCCCTCGCTGGCCTTGGGATATACCATCGGCTCCAGGTACTCGCCCACCATCCATATCCCCTTAAGGTAGCGGTCGTCGGATGGGGTGGACTCATAGGCTATCGTCTTTCGAACGAAGTTCGACAGCTCGACGTAGTTATCCACAGGAGCCCTCCCTACGTAGACGTCGGCCATCAAATTCACGCCGGAACCGCCGTAGACGCCGGTGGCGTTCTTGAAGTCTCCCTCAAGACAGGCGTAGTAGAGGTCGGATGCTATTCCAACCCTGTCTTTTGGTATGGCGCAGAATCCCGGATCGGGCTCATAAGCCCAGGCATAAAGGAGCCTCGCGGGGACGATGGCGTCCCAGGTCTCTCCGCCGATCCTCGCCCCATCGCCATCGCCGCCCAGGAGGACGTATCTCAGCTCGTTGTTGTCGTAGGCGTCTTTGATGAAGTCGCGGATGATCTCCGGCTCATCCTGGTGGGCGGACCGCCTATAGTTGGCGAATATATCCTCCACGGTGACTATCGCAGCGTTGACCCCTCTCGCCTCCTTCTTCTCGATGAGTGCCTGGAAGTTGTAGGGGGCTGGAGCCTCCTTGAGGTACTGGTTCGTTATGATTACGTATTCGTATTTGCCGTCCAGGAGAAGCGATTTGCCCGTCGAAACCAGGTCCGACGGATAGGTGGTCGCCTTCTCCGGGTTGTCCACCATCATCTCTACCTCCTGCCGGTCCTGGGCAAGCCCTCTGAAACGGCCCATATCAAGGGTCTCGGCCGGGGCGGTTTTAACCTCGACGTCGAAGGCCCCGAAGCTGTAAGCGTCACCGGTCTTGGGGATGTACCTGATGGGGTAGAGGTTTATGAAAAGGATGCTATATCCGTGCTTCTTCTGGACCCCCAGGACCGAGTATGCCGCCTCCGGATAGGAACTCATCGATTCGTATATCGACTCGTCTAGGAAGGAGGAGTCTGGAGAGGTCCAGTAATCCTGTGGACGGCAATCGGTACAGTTGCTGTTGAAGCCCAGGGGTACCGCCTCCCGGCCGGGGCTTATCGAGAGCCTGCCGATGTACCTCTCGTTTCCGGGGACGACCTTTATCTCCTGGACCTCCTCGCCGTAGGGTATCAGTATCCTGGCGGTCCTGACGGGGACCGTCGGCTCTCCGGGGACGATCCTATCGTACAGCCCAGGAATCGTCACCGAGTCGCGGATCTCAATAGATCCATCGGGGGTCGTCAGCGTCTCCACGCCCCGCTCTATCGTCGGATCGTCAAGAAGGTACTGCATCACGACCTTGCCGGTGCTGGCGGAATCTGCCGCAGCCAAGGCAGATGGAAAGATCGTCGAACCCAAAGAGAGGCTCAGAAGGCAGATCAGAGCCACTGAAATAATTTTTTTCATAATTCTCCCTCATACTTCAGGACCGCAGAGATCGAGCTTCAGCGCTGACACCCACCAGAATTAGCGTCCTCGGATGATCCGGATATTTCATATCCAGCTCACCTCCATCGAAAGCCGATCCGCCCTTTCGATCAAAGAGTTATACGGTCCCCTCTTCATTGCTTAAATGTATATTCTCTTGAAAAACTATTTAACAATTTCCCACGCCTCGAAAAGCCGCTGGCCTGAAGGCTCTGCGGGAAGGCGGCGGAGAGGACCGGTCCCGGCCGAAGGGAGGAGAGTCCTGGTAAAGGGTCGGAAGGAACGCACGGAGATGATGGATCAGAAAAAGGCGGGATCGGCTGGAGGAGGGGCCAATTCAGCCGCGCCTCCTCCTGTGGATGTAAGCCCCGACGGCCGCGAGGATGATCAAGGCAGAGACGACGGGAAGGGCGTAAGACCTCTTGGCACCTCCCACATTCACCGGGATCTTCATGCTCTCGGAGATGACCGTCCCACCCCTGATGTCTGTATACTTGATCTCGCTGTTGATGCTGTAGGGCTTCTCCGTCGCGTCGGAGTCGACGTCGATCTTGAACCTGACGGCCCTCTCCTCGTCGGGGAGGAGGGTTCCTATGTAGGCCTGATCGTCGGTGGAGGAGAAGGGCTTGAAGACGGATAGCCTCGCTATCGCGTCCTCGGCCACCTCCTCGCCGGTGTTCCTGAATGTCACCTCGATGATCCCAGATTTCTCGCCAGCCCGGAGGTCTGCCTCGACTTCAGCGATCTCGAAGTACGCCTCCTTCTTGACCTTCACGGGGATGGTGACGGTCTCGTTGGCCCTCTGGTACCAGTACGCTGTCCGAAACCCCCGGAGGCGACCTTCGGCGTCGAGGCTGTCGGCGTCCACCTCGACGTTGTACTGGTAGTCGTAGGATAGGTCAAGGAAGAGAGGATACTCGCCCGCCGGAGTGCGGCTGGATATCTTGATGGCGAAATTCATCGAATCTCTCGACCTCTCGCCCGCCCGGAGCGCCTCGATCACCTGGTCGCCGGACTTCACCTCGATCATGTCGCTTCCGGACCTGAGGGTCCCGGTTATCCCCAGAGCCGTCGTCCTCTCCCATTCGTAGTCGAGCTCCCGGTCCGCCAGCATCTGATCCATCCTCGAGTCCGCCTTCTTGTCGGCCTTGAACCCCATGATCCTGCCGTAGTTGGCGAGGTCGACGTGGAGGGTGACGGTCCCGCCCCGGTCGAACTCCCTCGTCCCGGCGAGGGACGCGTCGAGCAGGGGCGATCCGGAGACGGTCCAGTAGTTCTCCAGGGAGACCGAGGGTATGTAGCTATCAGAGGCGCCGGCGGGAGCCGAGCCGACGAGGGCCAGGGCGATGAACAGGAACGCCGTTACATGGACGAAATTGACGATCTTTATCAATCCTTCAACCTCCGCAAGGACATAATTAGCAGATCTGAGGCTCTGACTACCGTTGTAGCCTTATGCTTCCTCCAGTACTCGAGTCTTATGAGAAGCACCGGGAATACCGTGAAGGTGGCGAAGAGGGCGAATATCACCGAGAGCACCGTTATCGTTCCGAAGCTGCTGGTCATGGGGAAGGGCGAGGCGATGAGGGCGGAGAAGCCGAAGATGGTGGTGAGCCCCGAGGCGACTATGGCGGCCCCGATGCTTCCCATCGCCGTAAATAGCGCCTCCATCACGTCTTCTGTCTTCTCTTTCTCCTCGTAGAACCGCTCCATGGTCAGGATGCCATACTCCGACCCCACCCCCAGGATCAGAGCCCCCAGGGTGGCGGTCATGGGGTTGTACATAATACCGGTGACGTACATCACACCGCCCATCCATCCGATGACGATGAACATCGGAAGCACCGGGAGGACCGCCTTCACCAGGTCCCGATATATCAGAAGGAGGATGGAGAATATGAGGACGAGGCCGATGAGGGTCATCCTCATCCTCCCGGTGGTGAGGGCTGCGATGACGGAGTTCATCACCGACATCCCTCCGGTCTGGGTGACGGAGATCCCCGGAGGGTGCTCAAACCAGTGGAGGTCCCTCTCGACCTCTTTTGTCAGCCGTTCGATCCCCACCTGGCCGAGGCTGTCGAAGGCATCGCCTATATCCAGGATGATCTGGGCGGTGTCGTGGCCGTCGATGTACTGGTACTTGAGATGGTCGGGGACACGGTCTAGGACCGCCACCACTTCTGACCGGTCCTGGGGGATGGTACCTGCGTTGTAGCTCTTGACGAGGGTGGCGAGGCTCGAAGCCCCGTATACCTTCTCCCTCGATCTGACGACATATTCGCCGAACCGATCCATCCAGATCAGGGTCGACGGGTCGGCGACGTCCCCCTGGACTATGAAGTTAAGCTGGCCTTCACCGCCGAATATGTCCTGGAGGTGGCGGAACTGGCTGAGGGGGGGCAGGTCCTGGGGTATGAACTCGTTCATGTCCGTCTCTATGGGGACCATGGTGTCCGCATAAAGGCCGACGATGGAGAGGACGAAGGCCGCCGCCAGAACGACCCGCCACCTGCCGAGGATGAAGGCCACAGACCTAATGATAAGAGGGGCGAGGGGGGACTTTTTCCCCCACCGTTCAAGGCCGCATCTGACGTTTCTTTCGTTTCGCCCCCTCTCCATCTGCTGGATTATGGTAACCCCCACGAAGAGGGTGGAGATGTAGCACATAATGATCCCGATGAGGCAGAGGAGGCCGAAGTCCCTGACCATGGGGACCGACGACGAGAAGAGGGAGAAGAACCCCGCCCCGGTGATGATCAGGGCGATGAAGACGGCCGGAGCGGTGTGGGCAACCGTATTTATAGCCGCCTCGCCGATGGACCCGCCTCGCTGGAACTCCTCCTCGATCCTGTTCTGGAACTGTATGGCGTAATCGATCCCAAGGCCGATGAGGATCGGGAAGGCAGCCATGGAGACCATCGTCAGGGGGACCTTTAGAAACCCCATCATCCCGAAGGTCCAGATTATCCCCAGAAATACTACGGGCAGCGGCAGCAGGGGAAGGTTGACGTGCCTGAAGACGAGGAAGAGGGCCAACACCATCAGAAGGCCGGAGATCATGAGAAGGGCCCCCATGGAGGCGGTCATCTCCCGCCCGATCTCGTCGCCGAGGGCCACCTCGCCGGTGACTATCGTATCCGCCCCGGCGGGAAACTCCGCCATCGCCACCGCGGAGCGGGCCACCGGCAGGACCGCCTTGAGGCTTTCCTGAGGGATGTAAGTCGGAAGATCGATGGGAATTATGGTATGCCTCCGGTCGGGGAGGATGGCGTTGAGGGCCGCGGGGTTCGTCCTCTCCAGAACCTCCAGGATCTCGTCGATCCTCTCCTGGCTGTCGGGGACCCTCCGGATGCCCGTCGCCTCGGCCTCCACCTCCATCACCATCTCGGCGATGCTGATTGTCCCCAGGACGTGCTCCACCGCCTCCATCTGGCGGGTGAGCCGTTCCATCGCCTTCAGGGATCCGGGACTTGTAACCGCGTCCCCCTCCACCAGGACGACGATGGACTGGGTCCCGAACCGATCGTTGTAGAGGTGAGAGAACTCCACGTACAGCCTGGAGTCCGGATCGACGAAGGTCTCCGTCTCCGTCTCCATGGTGATCGTCTGGGCGTAGTGGATCGATCCCACCGTCAGAAGCGCCGCTACCGTCAGGATGATGATGGGATTGCCCTCGATCCACCTGCCCAGCCGCTCACCTTTGCTCGTGATCCCCACCTTCATAAATTCTTTTCACGATCTTGGAAGATTCCGAATCTTCGGAGCTTTCGGAGGATACGAAATGTACTTAAAGCTTGTGGCGGAGCCATCATCGATGAATCGGCAAGACGCTCGACCCGACGAGGCGGCGAGAGGCTGCATGGTCGACGCCAGCATAAGGGTTGCGAAGATGCTGGGGTACAGCGACGCTGCCGGGGCCATCAGGGGATATCTGATGACGGCAGACACCCCCCTCTCCCTCGACGATCTGGCGGAGGTGACGGGCTACAGCAAGTCCACCGTCAGCACCAACATGGCCCAGCTGGAGAGGGTGGGGATAGTCCGGCGGGGCCGCAGGCCCGGGGACAAGAAGCTCTACTATTCCACCATAATAAGCATAGACGAGGGCAGGAAGGTCCACAACGAGATCTTCAGGGAGATCATGCAGATCCTCGCCGCCGGAGCCGAGGAGGCGATGGAGAAGATGGAGGCGGCCGGAGGGGGGCAAGAGGCGGAGAGGCTCAGAGGGCGGCTCGGGTCGATCAGGGACGACTGCATCGGGGGCCAGAGGTTCGCAGATCTCCTCGATCAGTTCTCCATCCAGGAGCTGATGGAGATCCTCGCCCGGGAGGTCGAAGGGCGGAAGAAGGGAGGGAAGTGACCCGGTATGAGAGATCAGTACTGCGGGGGTAGGCTCTGAGGGGGTTTGGCTCTGCTGGGGATCGGTACTGTGTCCAGGGCTTTCTGGGGGGGTGGAACAAGATGCCCCTCTTTCTTCAGGATAGGACCTCATGAAGGGAGATAACCGGATCTTTGAGGTCCTCTTCATATCGGTCTTCGCCGCCATGCTCGGCCTCGGGATAATCGGACCTCTCCTGCCCATCTACGCCGAGAACCTGGGGGCCACCGGCCTGTGGATAGGGATCATCTTCTCGGGGTTTGCGGCGGCGAGGGCGGTATTCATGCCCATCGTCGGGAGGATCTCTGACGAATCGGGGAGGAAGAAGTTCATAGTCCTCGGCCTCTTCGCCTACGCCGTCCTATCCCTGGGATACGTGACGGCGGGGAGCGTATACTCCCTCACCGCCGTCCGGTTCCTCCACGGCATAGCCTCGGCGATGGTGGTGCCGATAGCCATGGCCTACATCGGCGACCTGTCGAAGAGGGGGGAGGAAGGGGAGCACATGGCGAAGTTTCAGGTCTCCTTCTTCCTGGGCCTAGGCTCGGGCCCCCTCCTGGGGGGGGTGCTGAACGATGCCTTCGGATTCTCCTCGGCCTTTTACGCCATGGCCGCCCTATCGGCCCTGGCTTTTCTGGTGGTGGTCGTCTTCCTCCCGGAGACCGGCGGTCGATCCTCCAGAGGGGAGGGGGAGAGGATATCCTATAGAGGAGTCCTGGACCATCCCGCGGTCCCGGCGGTCCTCGCCTTCACCGCCCTCAACGCCATGGTCCGGGGCCTCCTTCTCGTCTTCATGCCCCTCTTCGCCCCAGATATCTCCGTCGTCCCCGGCCAGGTGGGGCTGATCCTCACCGTATCCATATTCATGATGGCGATATTCCAGGTGCCCCTGGGGAGGATGGCAGACAGGGGGAGGGCCGATGTCATGATCCTCGGTGGATCCGTCGTCTCCGCCGCCAGCCTCGCCTTGATCCCAGCTGCAGCCAGCTTCTGGGACCTCTTCCTCGTCGCCTCCGTCAACGGCCTGGGAAGCGCCTGCATGATGCCTGCCCTGATGGCCCTGACGGTGAAGCTGGGAAAGAAGATAGGTATGGGGACCTCCATGGGCGCCTACAACACCGCCATGAGCCTCGGGATGATTGCGGCGCCCCTCCTGGGAGGGCTCGTTATGGACCTCTCCACCATCGATGCCGTCTTCATCCTGGGAGGGGTCGGGGGCATCGGTGCCACCATCGCCATTTACATCTCAACGATGAGAGCTCTGGGATCGGTGGCGGCCGGAGGACCGTCCTCATAGAAGAGAGCCGCCACCATCCCCGTCGTCACCCCCATCATCGTCATCGTCATCATCGTCATCATCGTCATCATCGTCATCGTCATCGCCATCTTCCCCTGCGACCATCGACATCCTCTAACCACACCAACCGCAGGGACCGTCAAGCGACAGGCTCCTCTTTGGGGATAGTGAACCTGAAGACCGACCCCTCGCCTGGGGCGGACTCAGCCCAGACCTCCCCGCCCCAGGTCTCGACGATCTTCTTGACGGTGGCGAGGCCTATCCCCGACCCCTCCCCGGACCTCTCCAGGCGGGTGAAGGGGCCGAATATCTTATCCCGGTAGATCATCTCGAAGCCGATGCCGTTGTCCCTGACCCAGAACTCGTACTCGCCGTCTCTTTCGGTGCATCCCACCTCGATCTCAATATGATCTTTTGAATATTTCAGGCTGTTTTCCAGGAGGTTAGAAAAGATCTGCTTTGCCCGGGACCTATCGCAGCTGATGGTGGGAAACTCCCCCACCAATCGGAGATCGACGGGCTTTCCTCCTCCCAGCCATTTCGCGTCCTCGTAGGCTTCCTCGATCAGCCTTTTCGTATCGACCTTCTCTGGAGGGTATACCACCCTGCCTATCCGGGAGTAGTCCAAGAGGTCCAGGATCAGCCGATCCATGTCGGCTGCGATCTTCCCGATCCTCTCCAGGTACCTTCTGCCGACGTCGGGAAGCTGATCGCCGTAGTCCTCCTGGAGGGCCAGGGCGAACCCCTGTATCCCCCGGAGGGGCGCTCTCAGATCGTGAGATATGGTGTAGGCGAAGCTCTCAAGCTCCCGGTTTAGGGTCTTGAGCCTCTCTTCATACTCGATCGTCTGGGATATGTCTCTGGCCACAGCTATGGTGGCGATCAGCCCTCCGTCTTTGCTGGTGACTGGGGCGAAGCTGATGGATGCGGGGAAGGTGGACCCGTCCTTTCGAAGGCAGATCATCCGGAGCCTTCCGCCGCACTCACCATCCTTCGACGCGATCTCGTCCCCGAATTCCAGTATGAAGTCCTTGTAGATCCTTCCCCGGACCTCCTCGAGCTCAAACCCGAACATATCGAGGAGAGCAGGGTTAGCAAAGAGGAGATGGTCTGTCTTGCCGAAGATGGCGATCCCGTCGTTGGAGGACTCGATGGCGTCCATGAAAAGGAGCATCTGCTCTTCCAGCCACCGATCGTAAGATATGTCGTGGCCGAAGGCGATCACCCTCTCGATCTCGCCGGTCTTGCTCCGGACTGCGCTCCAACCCCACCGGATCGCCATATCGTCGCCGGACCGGCTGATGACCGCCGCCTCCATCTGCCCCGCAGCCCTCCCCTCGAAGATGGAAGATACGTGGACCTCGAAGGGCTCTCTATCGGCCTTTGAGACGAAGCGGTCGAAGAAGTTGGTCCCCATCACATCTTTTGCATGGTGGCCCGTCACCTTCTCAGCCCCCCGGTTGAACAGGGTAATCCTCCCCTGGGGATCGAGGCCGACGATGAATAGGTCGGCGCCCTCGATTATCCCCCTGGAGAACTCCCGTTCATAGCGAATATCCTCTTCCATCCTGGCGTATTCCGTCATGTCCTGGCCGGTGATGACGGTCCCGATCCTCTGGCCGTCGCTGTCGTTGAGGGTTATGCCGCTCCAGGTGATCGTCCTCTCGTCCCCGGACTTGGCCAAAATTTTTGATCTATGCCTCTCTATGGTCATGCCCGTCTCGATCTCATCGAGGGAGGCGAGGAAGTCCGACCTCTCCAAGGGATCGGGAAGGAAGATCGTCCAGATCTCCTCGTCCCCCAAAACCTCCCGGGCGGAGTATCCGGTAACCTCTTCGGCCGCCCGGTTCCAGAGGAAGATCCTCTTCTTCCTATCGACTACGCAGATCATGGGGCTTGCGATCTCCACCAGCGTTTCGCTTAAGTCCGCCAGCTTTTTGATGTTCTCTTCCACCCTCTTGCGTTCGGTGATGTCTAAGATCGTCCCCCTGAGGCCGACGGGCCTCCCATCCCGGATGATGGGCCGGGAGTAGACTATCAGATGGAAGGTGGACCCCTCCTTCTTCAGCCCCGTGTACTCATATGCGAAGACCCGATCCTCGTGAAGACTTCTCCGGAAGTTCTCCATCATGTTCTCCCGGTCTTCATAGGCGAATACAGCAGAGATGTTGACCCCCTCTTCCAGGTCGTCCCGGTCGTATCCGAAGAGGTCGAAGGCGGTCTGGTTGGCGAAGGTCACTTTCCCCAGAAGATCGCATTCGAAGATCGGCTGGGGGAGGGTGTCTGCCATCTCTCGAAACCTCCGTTCGCTCTCGACGAGTGCCATCTCCATCTCTTTCCTTTCAGTTATGTCGAGAGCTATTCCCTCAACATGGGTCACGGCGCCGTCTTCATCCCGGCTGATCCAGACGTTGCTGGCAAGCCATCGGACCTCGCCAGACGAGTCGAGGACTCTGAACTCCTGATAGAAGCTGTTGGATCCGTCCTCGATCTGCCGTTTCAATTCGGAGATTACCAGCTCCAGATCGTCGGAATGGACTAAGCTGCCAACAAACGAAACAGCTCCGGAATAAAAGTCATCGGGGGTATATCCTAATTGGATGACGCTTTCTGATACGAACTCGACGGGGCCTCCGAAAGGAACGCGCTGGACGAAGGCGATGGCAGGACTTCGGCTGACGATCCGCTCCAGCTTTATCCGCTTCTGCGAACCTTCAAAGATCGCTTCTTCCATCTCTTTTCGCCAGGTGATATCCTGCATCACACCCGCCAAATTGGTGGGCCTGCCTTCTTCGTCCCTCTTCACCACTAGACCGCGATCGTGGACCCATTTTACTGCGCCGCAGGAGATGGTTCTGTAGTCCAGATTCAGAAGGGGCGTCTTTCCCCCGACGATATCCTCGAGGACCTTCTGCACCGCCGGGAGGTCTGCGGGATGGATCGATCTCTTCCACTGCTCACCGGTGCTCTCTTCGACGGGAACAAGCCCGATCATCTCAGCGTATCGGTGGTTGCCCACAACCTCGTCGGTTATGAGATCCCAGTTCCATACGGCGAGATCTGCCCCCTCGATGGCCAGCTTCAGCCGCTCCTCGCTCTCCTTGAGCGCCTCTTCGACCTCCTTTGGTTCGGTTATATCCACCAGGATCCCGTGAAGGCCGACTAGCCCCCCCTCGTCGATCGTCCTCCCGTAGGTCCTAGCCCATCGGACGACCCCACTTTTGTCGATGAACCTCAGCTCCGAGACGGTCGATTCGCCACGGAAGGCGGCCTTCAACCTCTCTTCCAGGAGGTCTGCGTCCTCCTGATGGACGAATCGATAGACGTCCTCGCCGAGGATCTCCCCAGGAGAGTACCCAAATATCCCCTCGACGGCGGAGCTGACGTAGGCGATCCTTCCCTGCGGCTCGACGACGTAGATCACCCCGTCGAGGTTCTCCACCAGGGATCGATACCTCTCCATCGACATTCTCAGAGCCTCATCCGCCGCCTGATGCTCGTCGTCCCTTCTCTTGCGGTCTTCCAGGGATCTTCGGAGGCTCGTCAGGGCCGAGGAGATCTCTTCGAGGCCTCCGGCCAGCTCTTCTCTTGAGAGGCATTCCTCTCCGAGGAGGGCTCTTATCCGCCTTTCCGCTCTATCGATCTCTTCATCCAGAATTGCATGGCTCATATCGTCGACAACTCCTCGGAAGGTCACAACTTTTCTTGGTCGATCCCCATATACGGTTTGAGATGGCGATCCTTCGATCTCAAGGGCTTTCACCTCCGGCGCGAGGCTTCTGGGTCTATCGAACGGTCCAGTTATTTCCGGTATATCGAGTCAACTTGGAAGAAGATGAATATAACGATTTAGCATCAGATCCTCGCCGCAACAGATGCCGGGCTCCTCGAATCGGAAGTTCGGGCAGGTCCCGTCTCAGCCCCCGACACCGCCTTGCGGGTTTGGGGAAACCTTAATGGAGGGGAAGCAGGAGACTCTCGGCCATGGAGCCCCTTTCAGAACTGGTCGTACTGCTGGGAAGCGAAGACTACTTCGAGAGGCAGGCCGCCGCCTGGAAGCTGGTGGAGGCGGGGTCCAATGCGACGGAGCCGCTCCTGGAGGCGCTGGAGAAAGACGATAATCCCCAGGTCCGGTTCAAGGCCGCGTGGGCCCTGGGAAAGATAAAGGACGGGAGGACCATCGAACCCCTAGCAAAAGCCCTATCGTTGGACGAGGACCCCGCCGTCCGGGAGTGGGCGGCGTCGGCTCTGGAGGCGATCGGCGACCCCAAAGCGGTCCCATCCCTCGAGAGGTCCCTCGCAAGAGATCCGTCCCGGGAGGTGAGGCTCCGATCTTCCCTCGCCCTCGTCGCCTTCGGCGCCTGGGAGGCCTTCGAAGGGCTTCTGAAAGATGGGGACCTGGAGGCGAAGAGGATGGCGGTGGTTGGCCTCGGCCGGCTCCGTTCTCGAGGATCGATGGCGATGGTGGCGCCTTTCATCGGGGCTGAGGACGCGGAGCTTCGGAGGAGGGCGGCTTGGTCCCTGGGCGAGATGGGAGCTCCGGAGGCGGCACCCCACCTCTCGCCGGCCTTGTCGGATGAGATCGCCGCCGTCAGGATGGAGGCGGCCAACTCCCTCGCGAAGATCGGTGGCCCTGAGGCGTGCAGGATGGCAGCGTCCCTCCTCGATGACGTAGACCCCCGGGTGAGGCTCGCCGCCGTAACCGCCCTCGGAGAGATCGGCCTCGCCGACGCCCTAGACCGGCTCGTCGAGGTCGTCTTCGGCGGCGACGACGAGGAGATCCGGGCCTGGGCCGCCTGGTCCCTGGGGGAGATCGGAGACCCCCGGGCGATCGAGCACCTCCAGGAGGCGTGCGTCAGGGGCCCGCCGAAGGTCAGGGATAAGGCCCTGGACTCTCTGGTGGAGGTATTCGACATCGGCGGAGGCGAGGAAGATGGAGAGGTCTAGCCGACGACCCTCGGGCACCGTCACCTATTTTTCCGCCGGGATCTTCTGATGGGCGATGAACCTTGAGTCTCTCGCGGCAGAGCTTCGTGGGTTTGTGGGGATAACCCGCAAGAAGGCCATAGGCGATCTCGTAGGCCACTTTCCTGTAGAATCGGACCTGATCATAGCCTCTTTCGGGGAGGATGCGGCGGTCATCGACGACGGTGACGAGGTGATGCTCCTGGCCGCCGACGGGATATGGTCTCGGCTTCTGGAGGCCGACGCCGAGTGGGCCGGCTACTGTGCCGTCCTCGTGAACGTCCACGACATCGCGGCGATGGGGGGCTGGCCTGTGGCGATGGTGGACGTCTTCAGCGTCGATTCGCCCGATCTCGCAGAGGAGGTCCTCCGGGGCCTCTTGAAGGGGATCGAGAAGTTCAACGTTCCCATAGTCGGAGGGCACTTCCATCCGGACACCCCTTACAGCTCCCTGGACGTCGCAATCCTCGGCAAGGCGAAGAAGGGGGCGGTCATCCTCAGCTCCTCGGCGGAGCCGGGCGACTCCGTCGTCGTGGGGGTAGACCTCGACGGGAGGGTCCACCCGAAGTTCGCCATCAACTGGGACTCCACCAGCTTCAAGGAAGGGGAGGTCCTCCTCCGCCAGCTCGGATCGATGAGGGAGCTTGGGGAACGGGGCCTGGTGACGGCAGGAAAAGACATCAGCAACCCCGGGATGTTGGGGACCCTGGGGATGCTCCTGGAGTCGAGCCGGAAGGGGGCGGTCGTCGACCTCGACCTCCTCCCCCGGCCCGAGGGGATGGATATGCTAGCCTGGCAGAAGATGTACCCAGGGATGGGCTTCGTCGTGACGGCTCCGCAGGAGAAGGCAGAGGAGGTCGTCCGGGTCTTTATTGAACGGGGGCTCGCCTCCGCCATCGTCGGGGAGGTGACCGAAGAGCGCAAGCTGGTGATATCGTCGGGATATGAGAAGGCGGTCCTCTTCGACTTCGAGGCCGAGACGATCACGGGCATCAGGTGATCCCGTGGACGGAAGGTTCGTCGACCGGATGGAGCGGGCCGCAAAAGGGCGCCGCGCCAGGATCGGCATCGGCGCCGATGGAGGCGGCCCCGACATCTGGGCCGGGATCGAAGAGGCGGGAGAGTTCGCCGAGGTCGTCGTGGTGGGGGACCCAGGCTGCGACCTCGGGGAAGAGGTGGCCGTCGTCGGAGCAGACGACCCCGCCTCGGCCCTGGTGGACCTGCTGAAGAAGGGGGAGATCGACGGGGCGGTGAGGGGAAACCTCTCCGCCACCAGAGCCATGAGGAAGATAGCCGGGACCTTCGATGTGAGGGTTCGAAGGATCTCTCTCCTGGCGCTGCCGGATTGGTCCTTCTTCCTCGCCCCCGTGGGAATAGACGAGGGGGAGACCATATCCCAAAGGCGGGACCTGGCGGTGATGGGGGCCGAGTACCTCCGGGGGATGGGTATCGACGCCCAGATCTCGATCCTCTCCGGGGGGAGGATGGAAGACCTGGGGAGGTCCGAGCGGGTCGATCGGACCCTCGCCGAGGGGGAGCTGTTGGCGCGGCTCGCCCGGGATGCGGGGGTTCGGGCGGAGCACCGGGGCATTTTGATCGAGAGATGCCTCGGCGACGACCTCATCGTCGCCCCCGACGGCATATCCGGAAACCTCATCTTCAGGACCCTTATGCTCGTCTCCGGCGCCAGGGGCTACGGCGCCCCCGTCATCATGGACCCCGTCTTCGTCGACTCCAGCCGGGCGAGGAAGAGCTTCGCCGGGCCCATCGCCCTCGCCAGCGCTCTCGTGGCGATGAAGGGAAGGTGAGGCCCCGGAGGGGGCACGCCTGCATGGCTCCCATATCTAGCGCCAGCGTCCTCGCGGTGATGAGGGAGCCGTGAGTTGGTCGAGCCGAAAGACGGTCCGATAAAATAGGAAAAATAATTTTGGGGCGGCATTCCGCCCCGCGATCTTTTGGTATCAGCCGGACATGACCCCCAGGACCTTCAGGGGGTGGACACCCGCTCCCTGGAGGGCGAGGAGCTCATCTTCGTTTTCGAGGCTGAACTCCTTGATGGTGGAGACGAAGGTCTCCGGGGAGTCGGCAGCGTCCATGAGGATTATATCCTGCTGTAGCCTCGCGGCCCAGCTCGGCCACCCCTCGGAGTTGCTCATCTCCGTCGCCTTGTCGAAGTTGAAGCCGAGGACGAGGCCGTCACCGGTCTTGGAGGCGGCGTCCCACCGGATGAATATCCCGGCAACTCTGGTCCCAAACTTCTCCGTCAGGGCAGACGTCTCGTCGGCGGTGAGGTACTTGACGTACATCCCCTTCTTTCCGGGGGTGCAGTCCCAGGCCATCTGGAAGTAGTCCTCTTTACACCAGTTGGGGCAGGCTATCACCTTGTAGCTGTGGTTTGTGGCGTCCTCAATGGGGAGCTCTTTCTCCATATACTTCGCCAAGAGGAAGCCGCTGGAGACCCCAGGGCAGAGGTGGTCGTGGAACTCCACCGCCTTACCGAATATATAGGGGGTCTTCTCGTGGGCCCAGATGTTGACTACGGGGAGCATGTGGCCGAAGACGCCGGGCTCCCAGCCCTCGACGTCGGCGAGGACCGTCTCGGCGTCGATCTTCTCCATCTCCTGGACGGCGAAGCCGGTCCCGTCGTCGTTCACCTTCATGTAGACCGCCTCACCGGTATTCTTGCTATAGAACCCAAACCAGAGGGGCTTCCAGGGGGGGCTGAGGATGTTGAGGAAGTTGCCCTTTCCCGGAGTGCAGCCGGTCGCCTCCCTCACCGCATCGAGGCAGATCTGCGTCGTCTGGTCGCCTATCACGGCGTATCCGGCGTTAGTCAGGGCCAGGACATTGGCATCGCCCTTCTCAAACCCCATCTCTGCCATGGAGTATTCTGCGGCGTCAGCGCCGAGCTGATACATATCCACCCCTTCGGCCAGGGCCACCCCCGGCACCAGGGCCAGGAGGAGGAGGGTCGTCGCAATAATTCGATCGATCTTCACATCATCACCTTTTCTTCGATATCAGGGCTTGCGATATTCTAATTTATGCTACGCAAGCTGGAAAGAGTTATACCAGATTATTTATAACATTTTTGGTTGAAATTCATATCAATCAATATTTTGATCAATATAAGTCATATTATTTGATGATCGACCCCTGAGAAGATGGCAGAAGAAGGGCGCCGCCTTGAGGAGGCGTTCCCTCAGAGACGGCGCCAGGTTTGGAGGGAGGGCGATGGCCCATGGAAGGATGCCGCAGCCAAGGAGGTCATGACATGGTGTGATTATCGCACCCCTGGCATGAGTCCATCTTAATAAGTAATAAATCTTTTGGTTAAAATCATACGAATCAGGCCCGGCCGACGAAGCCCCTCGTTTCATCTCTCTCGAAGGCGCATCTCGATATGTCGCTGATTTCTTATACGAAATCAGATCATCCGTAATACAATGGCGGCGTTTGAAGGAGAGGCGTGTTATCCCTCCCGAGGTGGCCGTGGATGACCCTGGCGATCGAGACCATCGGGCTGACCAAGACCTACAACGGACGGACGAGGGCCCTAGACGGGGTGGACCTCCAGGTCCGGCCGGGGGAGGTCTTCGCCTTCCTGGGCCCCAACGGCTCAGGTAAGACGACCCTGATGAGGATCCTCACGACCCAGTTTCGGCCTACCTCCGGGGAGGCGCGAGCCTTCGGCCTCGACATCGTCCGCCGCGGCTCGGAGGTTCGAAGGATGATCGGCTACGTCCCCCAGGAGACCTCGGTCTGGCTCGACATCAGCGGCCGCGAGAACCTCCTCATCTACTCCAAGGTCTACGCCGTCCCCAAGGACCGGAGGAAGGGGTCCATCGAGGACGCCATCCAGGCGATGGGGCTGGAGGAGGTGGCCGACCGGATGGTCAAGGCCTACTCCGGGGGGATGGTCAGGAGGCTTGAGATCGCCGCCGCCCTCCTGGTCAAGCCTAAGATCCTCTTCCTCGACGAGCCGACGATCGGCCCGACCCCTCGGCGAGGAAGGCGGTCTGGGAGAACCTGACGGCCTTCAAGGGGGAGCGCGGTACGACGGTATTCTTCAACACCCACTACATGGACGAGGCGGACCATTACTCCGACGAGATCGCCATCATCAACCGCGGCAGGATCGTGAAGTCCGGGACCCCTTGGGATCTGAAGCGCTCCCTCAATGGCGAGATCCTCCGATTTAGCCGTAAACAGATAGAAGAACATGACCAGACCCATGGCGACAACGGCTTCGATGAAGTCGCCGTAAAGAAGGTCAGGGAGCTGGATCTCGTCAGAGACGCCGTCGTCTCCAGGCAGCTTCTGGAGGTTTTCGTCGACGACGGGGAGAGGGCGCTACCCCTCGTCGTCAAGGCTCTCTGGTCGGAGGGGGTCACTTTCGATAGGATATCGACGGCGAAGCCGACCCTCGACGACGTCTTCCTGAAGTACGCCGGCCCCTGCCGCTCCGGGAGGGGTGGAGATGGGAGATAGGGTAGGGATGATGAGAATGGTGGAACTTATCGAATCCGCAGGATCGATGAGATTCATGGGGATGACGCTCTTTCAGGCGGTGGATGGATGACCGCAGAAGACTCCCTCCGGGAGATGCTCGCCATGATCGAGCTGGAGATGCGCAGGCTCCGCCACGACCGGACCGAGATCTACACCAGGGCGATCCAGCCGATATTGTGGCTTGCCGTCTTCGGGACGGTGATGAGCGAGGTGAGGGGGATCCCCACCGGCGGCATCCCTTACATCGACTACATCACCCCCGGCGTCCTCATCCAGTCGACGATCTTCGTCTCGGTATTCTACGGCCTCACCATCGTCTGGGAGAGGGAGACGGGGATCCTCAAGCGCCTTTTGGTGGCGCCTGCTTCGAGGTGGGCGACCGTCGTCGGCCGCTCCATCGCCTCGGGGGTGAGGGCGGTCGTCCAGGCCCTGATAATCTTCCCGGTGGCGATCCTCCTTGGGGTGAAGTTCATACCAAACCCCCTATACATCACCGCCGCCTTCCTCGTCCTCTTCCTCATCTCGGGGGGGTTTGCGGCGGTATCCATATTCGTCGCATCCCTGATGAAGACGAGGGAGAGGTTCATGGGCCTCGGCCAGGCCCTGATCATGCCCCTCTTCTTCGCCAGCAACGCCCTCTATCCGATAGAGATGATGCCCCCCGCCCTCCAGTACGTCGCATTGGTCAACCCCCTCACCTACGCCGTCGACGCCGTCCGGGGGCTGTTGATCAGCGGGGACCTCTCAAGCCTTGCCGTCGACGTAGCCGCAATCCTCGTCTTCGACGTCGTGATCTTCGCCGTGGCGTCCCTCAGCTTCAGGAAGATTATAGAATGATATTGATAAAATGCTATCTATAGAAAAATATTGAACGAATCCAGGTGATAGAATATGATTTTGAAGCCAAGCATGAGAAGCCAGGTCCTGCCGATGCCGGTGGTCCTGATATCTACGGTATCGAAGGATGGAGTCCGTAACGCCGCCCCCTGGGGCTGCATCATGCCGATCCTCCGCCCTCTCGACGAGATCGCCATCGCCTCCTGGCTGAAGAGGGACACCCTCGACAACATCAGGGATACGGGCGAGTTCGTCGTGAACGTCCCCACCGTGGAGATGGCAGAGGCGGTCGATATATGCGCGAAGAGCTTCCCGCCCGAGGTGGACGAGTTCGAGGAGGCGGGCCTTCTCCCTCATCCCTCGGCGAAGGTGGCGCCCCCGGGGATCGATGGGTGCATAGCCTGGATGGAGTGCGAGCTCGTTGAGGAGATCCTCCGGGAGAGGTTCTCCCTGATCATCGGGAAGGTCGTCTGCCTCGAGGGGAACGACGCCTTCTTCGATGACGGGGGAGGGATGGACTACGAGAAGGCTAGGCCCATGTCCATGATCCTGGGGCCCGACGGGGTCTGCTACACCCATCCGGCCAGAGGAAACCGCTGAAATATCGGAAGGGCAATCTAGCTGTCCCGGAGTCCCGGATCCGGATCTAAGGACGCTTCCCCGACCCCAGCGGCGCGAGCCGATCGTAGGCCTCCAGGACCAGCCTCTTCGTCCGAAACTCGCCGTACCTCGCCTCGTCCTTCCTCTTGACGATGGGGAAGGTCTCGAGGATGTAGTCGAGGTCCTCCCGGTCGAGCTGGTAGAGATGACCATACAAACCGTCGAGATCGGCCCTGAGGTCCGCCCGCCTCTCCTCGTCCCAGCGGAAGGGCGCGGGTTTCCCCTCGCCGTCGGGGAGATTCTCCGGGAACCAGCGGCTCCAGGTCTCCACCCCCACCTCCTTCAGCACGTCCTCTGCGAAGGGGAGAAGGTCCCAGGCGGTGTAGGTCAGCTCCACCACCCTGGGGACTATGAAGCCGAGGATCTCTGGGGTGTAGCGGTCGGGCGGGATGACGGGGAGCTGCTTAAGGACGAAGTAGTTGAAGTTCTCCCCTCCAATTTTTTGACGAGCAACATAATCAAACGGGATCGAATTTAAGTTCGCCAAGAGGCAGCAGATCATAGGCGCTTCTGCGATCTTCAACGTGAGAATACAATGGAGAGATTCTGTAGTTCCCGATATGGGGACAATCGTCGCGAGATGAGTTCTTTCGTTCGTTGGACTTGTCACCTTCTTCTGGACCAAAATCCATCTCGATTTCCAGCCTCTTTCATTCAGTGAAGATACAACCTCTTTCTCCTCGACCCAATATTGAGGTGTGACAAAATAATTAGAATTATATTTGTCTTCTAGATCGATTATTTCTGGCTGTGCTGGGCGCTTAGGGTTATCGGGATTGACTACAACATTGGCAAATCTGTGATCATATTGATATATCATTTTCCCTTCATAGATGGGAACATAAGAATGATCATCGACATGCCCATAGCTACTATTTCCTGCATAACGAAGCTGACTTACTTGAAACTTTTTGAGATCCCAACCGCTACTAAAAGGATCAATCATTCGCAGGAATGTAATTCCCCATGGATCAAACTCGTCTACTTCGTTTATCCAAACAGGACATTTTATATAAATCTTTTGTACCAACTTGGCATCTGAACCTCTTCGGAATATCGGGCAGTTGTGGGTATTCGGGTTGATGCGAGCCAGACTTTCGCGATTAAGGGTAAAATGCCGCTCTCCATCTGCCAACTCATCTACATTGTGTAGGAAGAAGGCGAAGTCTGCTGCTGTGAACCCTCCGCCTGTAGTGGTGAGCAGGGAAAACTTCATTCTGCCATCCACGGCGGGAAAGAGCTTTTCTCGGTTCTCGAAGTCGTAGATGCTTATCAATTTGCCATTATCCATCAAATCGGCGAAGAAGTTCCGGTAAGTGTAATCTGTCGCAATCCCGCTCGGGACTATGATCCCTGCCCTTCCCTTAGATTTGACCAGAGACTGGGCCAGCTCCGCGAAGACGGCGTAGACGTTGACGTCCCCGACGCCGGTGAGGGGGTAGCGGCCCGAGCTGCGGATGAAGTTGCTCTCGTCCTGGCTCTGCTGGAGGGCGGCCTCGTACTCCGCCGCCAGGGCGGGGTTCGTCTCTGGGAGCATGCCGATGAGCTTTCTCCGGGCGGCGGCGGTGGGGGCCTTGGCGATCTCGGGGTCGCGGGATGCGAAGAACTCCTTCTCCTGGAGCTTGATCCTCTCCCAGGGCGGGTTTCCCAGGACGACGTCAAAGCCCCGGTCCTCTCCG
>Ga0334901_1001100_pt1 | contig 30614 bp, 29 predicted proteins | sample GraSluR3_MG_3_FD_207216 | JGI IMG/M metagenome (GOLD analysis project Ga0334901, IMG submission 207216) | Sludge microbial communities from methane-producing bioreactor in Wageningen University, Netherlands - Granular Sludge_15_08-R3 | ecosystem: Engineered > Bioreactor > Anaerobic >... | reverse complement strand
TTGGTTTTTATCCCGTCCAGGATCGAGATGGTGCGAACCGGGGTGCCGTTGTAATTACCCCACAACATCACGGTGTCGGCTGCATTGGGGCCTATTACGGCAATTTTCTTTTCCTTGCGTGAGAGCGGCAGGATGTTGTCGTTGTTCTGGAGCAATGTCATGGTCTGTTGTGCCATCCGGTAGGCCAGCTCCCTATGCTTATCGCAATTCAGGACCGAGGCGGGGATCTGCGCCCAGGGAACCAGGGCATCGTTATCAAAATCGCCCAGGTCAAAACGGCCGATCAGCACACGCAGCAGGCTTTTGTCAATATCTTCCTCTTTGATCAACCCTTGCTCAACTCCCTGGGGCAGTGTTTTGAAAGGGTAATTCTCCCAGACGCATTCCACGTCGGTCCCGGCCAGTACGGCTTTGGAGGCGGCATGCACAGGGGTGGATGATACTTTATGCGAGGTAAAGAAGTCGGTTATCGCCCCGCAGTCGGATACCACTATGTACTGGAAACCCCACTCGTCACGCAGGATCCGTTGCAACAGGCGGGAACTGCCGCAGCAGGGCTCGTCGTCTATCCGCTGGTAGGCACACATGACCTGGCGCACACCGGCATCCTGAACCAGGGCCTTGAAAGCAGGCAGGTAGGTCTCGTGCAATTCGCGCGGGTTGATGGCGTTCAGATTCAGCTCGTGGCGGCTCCACTCGGGTCCGGAATGCACGGCAAAATGCTTGGCACAGGCCAGCAATTTGCGGTATTTGGCATCTTCCGGGCCCTGCAACCCTTTGACTACCTGGGTGCCCATGCGTGAGGTCAGGTAAGGATCTTCGCCGTACGTTTCCTGCCCCCGCCCCCATCGCGGATCCCGGAAAATATTCACATTGGGCGTCCACACCGAAAGACTCAGAAACCGTTTGTTCTCATTGCCCTGTTCCAGCCATTGGTGGTATTTTGCGCGTGCCTCGTCGGAAACCGCATCAAAGATGGTATAGACCAACTGGTCGTTGAACGAGGCGGCCATCCCTATGTTTTGCGGGAAGACGGTTACGTTATCGTTGTTGGCGTACCCGTGCAGGGCCTCGCTCCACCAATTGAATTTCTTAATGCCCAGGCGCGGTATGGCATCACTCTGGTCACACATCAAAGTGGCTTTCTCTTCCAGGGTCAGCCTGGAAATGAGGTCTTTGGCCCGTTCCTCGGAAGTGAGATCCGGGTTTTGAAAAGGATATTGCTGGCCGTAAGTAAGTATGGGAGACAACAGGATGAAAAGGGAAAGCAGAAATCGAGAAACTTCCATGATTGATATTATTTTGAGTAAAGCTATCAAATAATCATCAATCAGGGTAAGGATTTTCCGATTTTTTTCGGACTTTTGGGTGTTCATAAATCTAAACCATGTCAAGTTTTCGCAGTAAGATCATTATCTGGATGATCCGGAACCGGCATCTGTTCCAGGGGCACCTCAAGCCCGAGGTGGTTGACGAATCGTTTTCGGTAGATAAGTTTCGTGCCCAAGTGGACTCCGCCTCGGCAAAAGTAAAACTGCCGGCCGACGTCGGGGTACAGGCGGTCCGCATGAGGGGAATGTATGCCGAGTGGATCGCTCCGCAATCTCCTTCAGAGGGAAAAGTGCTGCTGTACATCCACGGAGGCGGATTCATTTCGGGCTCGTGCCTGTCGCACCGCATGCATGTGGCCCGGTTCGCCCGGGAGTGCGGAATAAGGTCGCTGTTGTTCGATTACCGGCTGGCGCCCGAGCATCCCTTCCCCGCTGCCCCGGAAGACTGCGTAACGGCATATAAATGGCTTCTGGAACAAGGGATTGCCCCTCATAACATTGTGGTTGGCGGGGAATCTGCCGGCGCCACCCTCACCCTCTCGCTGCTTCTGGCACTGAAAGAGCAACAAATTGACCTGCCCCGGGCTGCTTTTGTTATCTCGCCCGTAAGCGACCTGCGCTGCGGGGCCGCCTCATTCACCTACAACGCCCCAAACGATGTGGCCCCCATGGGATCCTGGACTGTATGGACCAACATGTACATTGCCGGGAACGACCCCACCGCACCGCTGCTCTCACCCCTGTTCGGGAACTTCCGGGGACTCCCGCCACTCTACATCTGCGTTGGTACCCACGAGATCCATTACGACGATTGTGTTGCCATAGCGCGGGTTGCCCGGGAACATGGTGTAGATGTAACATTGCGGGAATGGGACCGCATGGTGCACGCCTTTCCCCTGCTGCCCCCGATATTCCCCGAGGCTAAAGCAGCCTTTGCCGAGATCTGCGCGTTTGTGAAAAACTTATAATTAGGGCTAATGAAGATGAAAAAAACGATGGTTTTATGGATGGCTTTAACCTTGATTGCCCATACGGCGGCTGCCCAATATGAGACAAAGCTACGGGAGGACCTGTATGTCTCCAAATTGTCCGATACCGTTTATGTGGTGACGCATTATTTCCCGTGGGAATCCAACTCCCTGGTGGTAAAGGCCTCGGCACAGGAAGTGGTATTGATAGATACGCCTTATGATACATCGGCCACGGCTTTGATGCTGGACTGGGTACTTTCGCAGTTTGGTCCTGTCCGGATTACAGCCATCAACACCGGGTTTCATGTGGACAACCTGGGCGGGAATCAGTATCTGAGGGAAAAGGGGATCGACATATACGGAGCTGATAAAACGTGTGAACTGATTGATGAACGGGGTTTTCAGACACAGCAACAACTGATTTCCTGGCTTACTCCCGGGCAGGAACATATCAAAGAAGTGTACGAGACAATGGTCTTTATCAAACCCAATAAGGTCTTTCCCATGCAGGAAGGTCTTTCTCTACACATAGGGAATCTGGAATTTGAGGTGTTTTTCCCTGGAGAATCTCATTCGCCGGACAATTTGGTCGTCTACATTTCAGAATGCTGTCTGTTGTTTGGTGGCTGCATGGTAAAAACACTTTCTGCCAATAACCTGGGATTTACCGGTGATGCCAACCTGTCTGAATGGCCCCTATCCTTGAAGGTTTTACAGCAAAAGTACCCCCACGCCAAAACGGTCATCCCCCACCATGGCATGTGGGGCGATATGTCTTTGGTGCAGCATACAATTGATCTGCTTTTAAACTAAATATGCCCACCAGGGGCAGTTTTCCGGGGTTTTTGCCCCTGGTCAAGGCTGAAACGTACCCACCAGGGGCACTTTTCCGGGGATTTTGCCCCTGGTCAAGGCTGAAACATGCCCACCAGGGGCAGTTTAGTGGGGTTTTTGCCCCTGGTGCATCTGCCTACATAACGAGCAATTTTGTAAAAAGCTATGTATAAGGCTCTTGGAAAATTGACTATTCTTTGAAGATTAACACCAGGGGCACTTTTGTGGGATTTTTGCCCCTGGTCAGGCCTGAAACGTGCCCACCAGGGGCAGATATGCAGGGTTTTTGCCCCTGGTGCTTCTGATTGGCCTAATGGAAAATTTGTAAAATGCTATGAATAAGGTATATGTCAAAATCTACATTTTTTTAGAATGATGACCAGGGGCAGTTTTGTGGGATTTTTACCCCTGGTCAGGCCTGAAACATGCCCACTAGGGGCAGTTTTGCAGGGTTTTTGCCCCTGGTCAGGGTTGCTTGGTGTGCACCAGGCGCACTTTTGGCCTGTTTTCGTACCTGGTGGGCCCTAAAACATTCCCACCAGGCGCACTTTTGGCCTATTTTCGTACCTGGTGCTTTTAGCTGATTCTATGGAGGTTTTGTAAAATGCTATGAATGTGGCGTTTGGTGAAATTCGCATTTTTTGACATTCATGACCAGGCGCACTTTTGGCTTGTTTTCGTACCTGGTGGGCCCTAAAACAACCCCACCAGGGGCACTTTTGTGGTGTTTTTGCCCCTGGTCAAGGCTGAAACGTGCCCACGGCGCGTTTTGTGGAGTTGATCGGGTGTATGATAATCATGGTGCCAATGTACTGCCGGCTACGGCAAAGTGCTTTTTGAGAAAGCCTTCGGTTGTGAAGTGGAGGTTGAAATTCTCAAGAGCGTTAAGGTAGGTGATGATCTGTGTTTACTGAAAATTGTACCTTTACAATCGGTTCGTTTTAGTTATAATATTACAGATGCCGGAAGGCAGTTATACCTCATGGGAAATTAGGCGCTTTTGCTGTTTGTATGGTCTGTGTGCCGTATTACAACTATAAGTAGCGGTTATACAACCATTTGTAGCGGTTTTTCGAATGTGTGTGGTTATTATGTACCATATCTTTGCGGTGTAAAATAAATTAAATGAAACACTTATGGAAACAAAGATTATTGGGAACAAAATTTCAGAAGCAAGAAAAAAATTAAACATGTCACAGGCACAGCTTGCCGAGAGTTTATTCATCAGCCCGCAGGCCGTTGGAAAATGGGAACGGGGCGAGTCGATGCCGGACATCACGACTTTCGGGCGGTTGGCCAAGATCCTGGGCGTGGACCTGAACTACTTCTCGGCAAACGCTTATCAGGCGGAGAACAACGGATTGGGGCACGATCCGTCATCGGAGTACCCGGAAGCAAACCCGGACCCGTCGGCAAAATTGGACCTGTCCGCAAATTCGGATCTGCCCGCTAACTCGGCAAGGGACAATAAGAAAAGGCCGGTGAGGAACATGTCTACAAATGCATGGAAGGATGTGGATTTTTCCGGGCTGAATAATATTAAGGAGACCGTGAATTCTGCCAACTTTCAGAATTGCAAGTTTTTAGGATCTGACTTGGCAGGGCTTATCTGGAAAAACGATGTGCTACACCTTTGCGATTTTTCACGTTCTGACTTGAACCTGTGCCGTTTTCAAGGCTCGAACCTGGAAGGCGCTCGTTTTAACGGGTGTTCGCTGGTCGAAGCCAATTTTTCTGCAAGTACCCTGAAAGGTTGTGATTTTGAAGGAGCAGATCTGACCGGAACTTTTTTCAATTTCAGCACCATTTCAAAGATCCGTACACAGGATGCCATATTGAACGGGACTGCTTTTAAAGATTCACATATTGAAGACGTGGTTTTTGAAGGGAGTATGGAAAATTGTCATTTTGAAAAATGTGGTTTTAAAAAAGTGGAATTCCGCGATGCCTCGTTGATCAATACATTTTTCAAGTACAACAACAACCTGAAAAAGGTCGTTTTTACAAATTGCAAGGTAGACAGTCTGACTTATGCCTTTTTAAAAAGCGACAAGGCCAACACGGAAGGGCTGACTTTGATACAGGACAAATTAAAAGAGCTGTGAGCATAAATGAAATCATATCTGAAACAGCTATTGCTGTAGCGTCATTGCGCGCTCTGTCTAATTATGAGCATGAATGGACATTCAGGTGTAACGATGACTACGCCCCTATCTTCCTGCCTGACGAAAAAAGAATTCCACTACAGGATGAGCAGGTTCGGGTAGCTATTAAGAAAGCCATTCCCAAAGGGATGTACGAATACGTGATATCAAGAACTAAGTATTTTGATCGGGTATTCATCCAAGCAGTTAAGAGACGTGTTGGGCAGGTAGTTTTTTTGGGGGCTGGCTTTGATAGTCGACCTTACCGGTTTAATGATCTGTTGAAGAATACTAAAATCTTTGAAGTAGATACCCTGGCTACTCAGGAGTATAAGAAAGCGCTATTGGCGGAGAAGGGCGTTTCTTTTAAAAACATAGAATACATATGTCACAATTTTGAAGACGGGAATTTGTTTGACCTCCTGGAAAAGCACGGATACAAATCTGACGTAAAGACTCTGTTTCTGTGGGAAGGTGTCACTTTTTACCTAACCAGGGAAGCCGTTTTGAATATGTTGGCCGAGGTCAGGAATCACTCGAGTTGCAGGAGCAGGATCTGCTTTGATTTTCAAACCATGAAGAACCCTGAAGAATTGATTCAGACAGGACTAAAAGAAGAATCCATAAAATTCGGGATCGAGAAAGGGAAAGTTGAAGCATTTGTGACCTCCAATGAGTTCCGGATCATTGAACATTTGGATGCAAAAGCCATTGAACAACAATTCATGAGAACGGAAACCGGAGATCTATTTGGAAATATTGCACCCATAATGAATTTCATATTATTAGAGCACTTTGTTTTGTGACTGGGAGCATCTACTACCCAAGGATCGCGTCTTTGGGCTGATGCTAACCACCAGGGGCAGTTTTGCCGAGTTTTTGCCCCTGGTCAGGCTTGAAACGTGCCCACCAGGGGCACTTTTACCCATTTTTTGCGCCTGGTGCAAGGTAACAGGGCAAGAATTAACGTGGTTTATATCTAATTAATACAATATCTTTGCTTCCATTCATAATCTATTTACCTATGGAGAACCGGACAGCAAACAAGTATAAACCTGTTGCCATTTTTCTTTCTATTACTTTTGCCTTAAGTGCTGTTTTTTATTTTCTGATCATTTATTCCGGTACGCTGGGTAGCGGTTGGGGATATTTTACCATGGGACTCATGTGGTGCCCGGGTATTGCAGCCCTAATCACCATGAAGATTCTTAAGAGGGATTTTAGAGAACTTGGGTGGAAATGGGGCAAGACAAAGTATCAGTTGTGGAGTTACCTGATCCCGCTGTTGTATACCTTTATTGCTTATCTGGTTATCTGGGTCTTTAAGTGGGGCGAATTCTATAATAAGGATTTTGTTGACCGGCTGATACAATCATTTGGTTTTGAAAATGTTGGCAATGGTTTTATTGTAGCTGTATATTTCATTCTGGCAGGTGTTTTCGGGATCGTCCGGAGTGCAGCTAGCGCCTTGGGTGAAGAAATTGGATGGCGCGGATTTTTAGTTCCGGAACTGTACAAAAACCTGGGATACACCAAAACATCGTTGATCTCCGGCACTATCTGGGGCATTTGGCATTTGCCCATTTTGCTTTTTGCCGATTACAACAGCGGCACGCCCATGTGGTATGCCATGTTGTGTTTTATGGTATTGATAATCAGTGTGAATTTCATTTATACCTGGTTCCGTATGAAGTCCGGAAGCGTGTGGACGGCAGTACTGTTGCACGCAAGGGGTGCCAAACCCGGACTGGCGCGCAAGAGTTATTTTGGTATTTCATAATCCGCTGATATTCTATCATTTATGCTTTTTGTAAATTGGCGTTGCGCACCAAACCGGGTTTACCCTGCGCAAAAACGAAAAGGCCAATACAGAAGAACTAATATTGATATAAATTACCGAAAATGTTTGAGGATCCGTTGCCGATCCTCATTCTCTTTTACGTTTTTATGATATACTTCAATGAACACTATTTTTTGTTCATCACAGAAGAAAGCGTAAACTAACCTTAAGCCGGAGTTTACGCCACGTCCTTTCAAAGATTTGCAGGCAATTTTTTTGACTTTTATTACACAAGTGGAAAGGCCGAGGTTATCAATTCTGAAGCTGAACGGAGGTCTTTCATCCGGGTACACTTCCAGTACCTGTTTGACTACCCGCAAATCATCATTCAGTGTTCTGTACTTTTTCAATAAATATTTTAGATCCTTATCAAATTCAGGCAATCGATCGAACTCCATCTCTACTCATCTTCTTCTTTGTAGTTTCTTACTGAATATGGGTGGTCACGGTAAAAAACCAATTCGTAATCTATTTCTTCTCCCTCTTTGGATGCCACCCAGGGCATGTCTTTGTGTGAATAGTTGCTGATTTCTGTTCCCGACCAATCGCTCATTTGATTAATAACCCTGTCAATGACCTCTTTTTCACTTGCCATGAGTTGGGTTAGATCACTTTTTATCAAGGGAATGTACCTTGTTTGAGGCAAACTAAAATAATTGGTCTTGATCCGTTTAAGTTCTCCCTTTCGGACCATTTGATCCAGAACAGAGTCCATGTTTTGCGGAACAGGGCCGTATGGCAATTTCCGATACAATGCTCCGGTCAAATGCTCTTCGTACATTTCGTAATAGTTGAAATCCGAGAAATAAAGCAATTTGTTCAACACCGTTTCCCCCACGTTTGGTTTGCCGGCACATTTTTCCAAAATATTGAGCAACACGTTTTTGAATTTGTTCACATGCAATACAGGCACCGAAATACGCTCTTCCAACTGACTCTCCTTTTCAAGATGATCCGTATCCGATAAATCATACAGAGAGAAATCCGGAGCAATTAATGCATCTATAGAGAAACCCAGCGCCAGCGATAAACGTTGAACTTCAATAACATTAATGCTTCTTTTACCCAATTCTATCTGAGTGAGTGACGGTCTGGACATTTGAATCAATTTTGCCAAATCCTCCTGTGACAGACCTTTACGTTTACGCAAAGCTGTAATGCGTTGTCCGATTTCCTGTTGAGATATTGATGCATTCATATTATTTTCTTTAACCATTCGGCACAAAGATACAAAATGTTTTATATAGCAACAATATAATGTTTCTATTTAAAACATTCCGGGAGGCAGGGGTGCAGATTTGAAGTGGCAAACCGGGTTTGCCCTGCGCTGCCCTGCGCAATTTCTCCTGCGTTTACCTACGTTTGTGCTTAATGTTCAAATATATGTGATTATATTTACTCTTCTTTTGATGTAAAAGATTTATTGTCAAGCTTATGAACGATTACGACCGCATTATCAAAAAAGCTCATTGAATTCAGGAAGGAAAGAAACTGGGAGCAGTTTCATGATGCCATACCCTTATAATCAAATAACTATAAATATCATGGAAAAGATAATATGTGTTTTGATAGCAATTGGATTTTCCGGTTTTTTAATCAGTTGTAATCAAACCAAGAACACCAAAATTGATCAAACTGAATTAGTGAATAATGATCACTATGTTTCAATTGACGGCTTGTGGCGTGTCTCGCCAGAGACAGCAATAAAATATCCACACGGGACACTCGAGCCCATCATTCAGATAAGTGGTGATGCTTTCGGAAAACTGGCAATTCGGGGTTGCTTTCTTTGGGATGGCCTGTTTTACGACTACTGGGACTTGAAAAATATTCAACTTACAGATTCTACTCATCAGTTAGTGTTGCATTATGATGATTATGGTGTTTATAAGGGAGTGGTTGATCAAAAAAGAGAAATGATTCAGGGTATTGCGTACTGGAATGAAAAGGACACCGCCGATTGGAATAAAATTGATTTTATACGTGATGAAGATCTGGATATAAATAAGTTATTTATTCCCTACCCTCCGGGTCCCAATGGAAGCCTAATTTATACGTATCATCAACCTGAAAGGCATAATGACCAATTGCAAACTGTCGGGATATTCGAATATGTAAAAGATAAAGCCGCATTTTACGGCTTAATGGAACGGATAATAAGGCAGGAATTCGGTCGCCTTGAATCATTGTTAATTATTAAAGATCAAAATCTGGTTCTGGAAGAATATTTTTTTGGTTACGACAGAACCCAACTGCATTGCATTAATTCTTGTACAAAGAGTATAATATCATTGCTTTTGGGAGTATCATTGGAACGTAATAAGAGACTTAATATGGATGAACCGGTCTTTAATTTTTTTCCTCAATATGATTCATTAATATTTTCCGGGGGAAAGGAAATTACACTTGAACATGTTTTGACTATGACTTCAGGACTGACAGATGAAGATGATTTTGAGAAAAACAACCAGGATGACGTGGTGAAACAAATGTTATGTCAGCCATTAGAATCCGCCCCGGGAGAAAAGTTTAAATACAACAACAATGGCACAAATCTTCTTGGCAGTATAATATATAGACTTGAAAACAAACAAGCCGATGAATATGCAAAAGAAGTTTTGTTCAATAAGCTAGGCATATGGGAGTTTTATTGGGAAAAGGAGAATGGTGTGCTTCAATGCCATAATGGTCTTCATATGTATCCAAGAGACATGGCTAAAATAGGACTATTGGTTTTAAAGGATGGTTATTGGAAAGGAGAACAAATCATTCCAAAAAAATGGATTGATATGTCAACAAAACCAGCTGTCCCAGAAAGTGATTTCTTTGACTATGGATATCAATGGTGGTACAGGTCAAAACATAACAAATCCTGGTGGAATGATCCTGTACATGGCAGCATAGATGAACATGATATGTTTTTGGCACTAGGGTTCGGGGGACAGTATATTATGGTCATAAAAGATATGAATATGGTCATAGTAACTACATCATCTGATAATAATGAGAGCAACGGGTTGGCACATGCGAAAGTTCCAATGGTAATTGAAGAAATTATTCCCTTATTTGATTAAGATACATTGCATGACTGCACTAAATAAATTAAAGCGAAAGATCCCTTATGGTTGGGATTTAAATATTTACAGAGGTTGCAGTCATAATTGCAAGTATTGTTATGCCATTTCCTCACATGAATATTTAGGCGAACATGACTTCTCGAAAGTTTTTGCAAAAACAAATATTGCCGAACAATTGGACAAGGAGTTATCCAATGACGAATGGAAAAGGGAAATAATCAACATCGGCGGTGTGACCGATAGTTACCAAAGAGTTGAAAAAGAAATGAAAATAATGCCGGAAGTGTTAAAGGTATTGATCAAACATAAAACACCCGCTATCATATCTACCAAATCAAATTTAATTCTTCGTGATTTTGATTTAATCGCAGAATTATCTAGACTGACCTACGTTAATATTGCTTCAACTATTACGACAATGAACGAAGAGGACCGCAAAAAAATTGAACCCTATAGCAGCACAAGTATGGAAAGGTTTGAAATGTTAAAAGAGTTCAGAAAAACAAATGCCTCCGTAGGATTGCACACAATGCCAATAATTCCTTATATAACTGACAATTATTCAAACATTGAAAATTTATGTTCTGAAGCAAAGCACTCAAACGTACATTATATGCTTCCGGGTGTTTTGTATTTGCGAGGAGCCACAAGGAAGGTCTTCTTTGAATTTATGAAAGAGCAGTATTCAGATAAATACGAAAATATGAAAGAACTATACAAAACAGGAGGGGCCGATAAATCATATAAAGAAAAATTGTATAGCCAGGTTGTTAATCCTTTACGGGAGAAATACGGAATTTCAAGTAGTTATATGAAACCATTGAAAGAAAAAATACATAAAAGCTGAACCAGACCAATTGTTTCAATTTCCCTTTTCGTGGGATTGTTGCATATCATCATCGGCAAAAAAAAATGAATAATTACGACACACAATAAGGGAACTTGCAGACAATTTCGCGCGTTTGATGAAGAAACCGTCGATTTTCCAGGACAAACATGTACATTGTTCTGAATTTGCTTTCAATCTTAAAAATTAGTCATTAACTTTACAATGCTATGGGTGCAGTGGGTGTAAAAGCGTTATTGCACCCATTTTTCTTATATGAACTTGTCGCTCATAAACCATTAAACAGGACAAAGTTATGAACCGTTACGAAGATATCATTGAAAAAATCATAGCATTCAGGAACGAAAGAGACTGGGAGCAGTTTCATGATGCCAAAAACCTGGCACTTGCGCTGATGCTGGAAGCAGCCGAACTTAATGAGCTGTTTTTGTGGAAGAAAGAAGATGAAATTGACAGTATTGATATTGAGCGCATAAAGGAAGAACTGGCCGATGTGCTGACCTATTCCTTTTTCCTGGCCCACAAATACAACCTGGACATCTTCCGGATTGTGGAGGAAAAGATGATCAAAAACGGGCAAAAATACCCCAAGGAAAAAGCCCGCGGAACGGCTAAAAAATATACTGAACTATAAGAAATTCTGATCAATGATTGTTTACCAATCTACGAAGGAAGGTTTTTTGGCCGATGTCCTGAACAACGAAATTGATACCAAGATCAATCAGGCATTTTTCGAACATCTGGGTAGACACACTTCGCCCAACGAAGTCTTGTCCTGGACCAATTCCATGTTGCATATAAGCAACGTGCTCATGGACCAGGAAATTGCAGCCGACACAGGTATTTCTATAGAGTTCCAGATCCCTCTTACCTCCCAACGCATAGACTTTATCATAACCGGTCTGAACGAACACCAAAAGGAGCAAGTAATCATAATTGAACTCAAACAATGGTCCTCGGCACAACTCACAGATAAGGACGCCATGGTGCGCACTCGTTTTCAGCACGGGGAAACCGAGACCGTGCACCCCTCCTACCAGGCCTGGTCCTACGCCGCTCTCATAGAAAGCTACAACCAGACTGTCCGGGACGAGCAGATCAACCTGGTTCCCTGCGCCTACCTGCACAATTACAATCCGGACAACGTCATCACCAACCCGTTTTACAGCTACCACACAAGTAAGGCCCCAGTATTTCTTAAATCAGATGCCGTCAAGCTCAGGGAGTTCATCAAGAAATTCGTCAAGTACGGGGACAACAAGGACATCCTCTACCGCATAGAAAACGGCCGCCTGAGGCCATCCAAACAGCTGGCAGACAGCATCGCTTCCATGATCCGCGGCAACCGGGAGTTCATCATGATTGACGAGCAGAAGGGGGTTTATGAAACGGCGTTGTCTATGGCTGCACAGGCCCGCAGCGACAAAAAGATGGTCCTGGTGGTGGAAGGCGGCCCGGGAACGGGAAAAAGTGTGGTGGCCGTGAACCTGCTTGCCGAGCTTACCCAACGGGGACAAGTCACCCGGTACGTATCCAAGAATGCAGCCCCGCGGGCCGTTTACAAGGCCAAGCTGACCGGCACCCTCAAAAAGCGGATGATTGACAATCTTTTTGGAGGGAGCGGCGATTACTGTGACATACAGGAGAACACTTTTGATACACTCATTGTGGACGAAGCACACCGCCTGAACCTGAAAAGCGGCCTTTACCAGAATAAAGGAGAAAACCAGGTTCTGGAATTGATACGCGCTGCCAAATTCACAGTATTCTTTGTAGACAACAATCAACAGATCCATATAAAAGACATTGGCGAATCCAACTTCATTGCCCGCTGGGCAGAACGGGAAGGCGCCAAAGTGCAGCGGATGAAACTCAAATCCCAGTTCCGCTGCAACGGATCTGACGGCTACCTGGCCTGGCTGGAAAACACCCTCCAGATCAAGGAAACGGCCAATATCAAGCTTACTCAGCAGGAATTTGATTTCCGAATTGTGGATAGCCCAACGGAACTTAGGAATCTGATCACACAGAAAAACGAAGTCAACAACAAATCCCGTTTGGTGGCAGGCTATTGCTGGGACTGGGCCAGCAAGAAGGATCCGGAGGCATACGATATCACGTTCCCGCAATACGATTTTGCCATGCGCTGGAACCTGACCAAAGATGGCAGCACCTGGATCATTGCCCCCGATTCCGTCAACGAGATCGGGTGCATCCACACCTGCCAGGGTCTGGAGCTGGATTACGTGGGCGTGATTGTGGGTCCGGATATCCGTTTTGAGAACGGCCGGGTGGTTACCGATGTCACAAAACGCTCCACGATGGACCGCTCCATATCGGGCATCAAAAAAATGATGAAAGAAGACCCGCAGGAGGCAACGCAACTGGCAGACCGCATCATCAAAAACACCTACCGAACCCTCCTGACCCGGGGTATGAAAGGCTGCTACGTATATTTCTGCGACGACGCGCTGCGGGACCATTTTGCCGCCCGGCTCTCCCCTGCCCGTCCACAGACCGCTGTCGGTTCCCGGGGAACTGCCTGCTCGCAGACAACTGCCTTGTCAAAAGAGCCTGAAATCCCTTCCGGGCCGAGGATAGAAGCCGAGGTGAATGCAGGGGCAAAATTCGTGGAATTTCTCCCGCTTTACTCGCTGAAGGCCGCCTGCGGCACCTTTGGGGAAGGACAATATGCCGAGGAGACGGGCTGGGTGAAGGTGGAAGGCCTGGGCCGTCTGAACCGGAATATGTTTGTGGTGCAAGCCAAGGGACACTCCATGGAGCCGAGGATCCCGGACGGCAGCCTGTGCGTTTTCCGGGCCAACGTGGTGGGATCGCGCCAAAACAAGATCGTGCTGGTCCAGCACCGGGGACTGTACGACCCCGATCACAACGGCAGTTACACCATCAAGACCTACACCAGCGAAAAATCATTTGACAGGGAAACCGGGCAATGGCAGCACGAACGCATTGTCCTGAAGCCCGTGAACCCCGATTACAGCCCTATAGTGATAGAGGAAGAAGACGATTTCACGGTTGTGGGAGAATTTATTGGATTGGTAAATAATTGAAACATGATCCTGAACGTAGACAAACACATTGTGCTCAGGCAGCTTGAAATTTCAGATGCCGAGGATATTTTTAACACCATTGACACCCAGCGCGAGCACCTGGGACCCTTTCTGCCCTTTGTGGAAACCACCAAACAACTTTCAGACACACAGGCTTTCGTGGAATCGGTAGTCAATGCTCCCAAAGACCGGATGGAATACACCTTTACCATCCGCGTGAAAGACCGGTTTGCCGGCCTCGTGGGTTTTAAAGACACCGATCGTGCCAACAAAAAAACCGAGATCGGGTACTGGCTCTCCCGGGATTTTCTGGGCCGAGGCATAATGAGCCGCTCCGTGAACACCCTTTGCGACTTTGCCTTCCGGGAACTGGACATCAACCGGATCCAGATAAAATGCGCCGTAGCCAACACCGCCAGCCGCAGTATCCCCCACCGCCTGGGCTTTCAGCTGGAAGGCATTGAACGCGCCGGCGAGCTGCTGACCGGAGGCGTTTTTACGGATCTGGCGATTTATAGCAAATTGAAGGGAGATGGGTAGAGGCCCTACCCTTTTGATTGTTTTTGAAGTTAATTTGGATGATATTGAATATTATATAAAACACAAAAAGGTGTGGCTATACACAAATATGGGGTTATAGAATCACGGTTATTTAATCTATAAACAAGTCGGCGTTCATTGTAAAAAAAGCCAGCGCACATTTAGCACATTTGGTTTTTTGCTAACCCACAAAGCCAAATAGAAAAAACCAAAAGAGCTAAACTTTGCCAACGCACTGAAAGACATGTTTGAAGAACTGAAAATATATTTTTACGAGAGAAAAACTTTTGAAATGCAAAACATCAAACCACTAGTTGGATTGACTGGATTGTATTTCATCTTTACCGATAAAAAGAAAATTAATTATGCATTTGGAGAATCCAGACTTTTATATATCGGAATGAGTGAAAAGAGAACTAATAGCATAGGAAACAGACTAATGGGACATTTTGACGGAAAATCAAAAAATGTTGGATTGGTTAATTTCAGAAAAGTTGAACAGCTCTATTTCACTTATCTTAATTTTGAAATGCTGAGAAATTTCTGGAAACATAGAATTGAAGACCTTGAAAGTTATTTTATACTCGATTTTGTTGAGAAATACGGAGTTTATCCTATTTGCAATAACAAAACAGGATTTGATGTACTAAATAAAACCATTGAAACAACTTTGTTAATTGACTGGAAATACTTTGAATAATGGATAAAAAAATAAAAAGTGGTAAAGAAGTAATTGACGAGTTCTTTTCAGAAATTTATAATGTCGAAAACATTGATGAAAAGACAGTTGAATCACTTATTTCGCTGTATAGTGAAGGTAAATTCACAGACAAAAATATTCAAAACAAGTTAGATGAACTTTTACAAGAGGAATTAACCCCAAAACAAAAGAAAGATGAATAAAATCAATTCGATAAACATTGTTGGACTTAGGGGGATTAAAGAAAACCTATCTTTAAACCTTAATCAGAAATCAATACTCTTTTATGGAGATAATGGTTCTGGTAAAAGTTCTATCACTGATGCGTTTGAGTGGTTTTATTATGACCGCGTTGGACATTTAGTAAGTGAAGAAATTGGAGCAACAAAAGGTAAAGGGGCATTGAGGAATCTTTTCTTACAGGAATCGGACGATGCTTTTATAAAATTAGAATTCAATAAACCAGAATTAGCATCTCAAAAAACCATAAATGATGCATTGAAGATTTCTCAAACAAATAACAGTAATGAATTCAAAGAATTTATTGAAAAATCACAAACTGAGAATTTAATATTAAGGTACACTTTCCTTCAAAAATTTATAATCGCTTCAAAAAAAGAAAAGCTCGATGAGCTTCAAAAAATAATTGGATTTAATGAAGTTGGAAATATTCGTGACATCTTAAGAAAGAATGCTGGTCGGATTGCCAGAAATATCAAATCAAACAATTATGAAAATAAGAAAAGTGTTCAGCAATCAACTTTAATAGAAAATTTTGGACACAACATAACTTCTCCTGAACAGTTCTATGAAGCAGCAAATAATTTAATAAAACCACTGAAACTTAAGATAGAAATCAAGAATTATAAAAATATCAATGAAGTTCTGAAAGAAATTGAAAGTAAAGAAGATATTGAAACAGTTAAGAAAATAAACTTATTTAATAAAATCAGTGAAAATTTCTCAGAAGTAGTTGGGAATATTGATAAAATTAATTCAGAATATTCGAGTTATTATAAAGCTGCAGAAGAACTCAGAAAAGAAAAAGAGAAAATAGAGAAACTTCAACTACTTAATCTTTTAATTGAAGGACAAAAGTTATTAAAATCCGAAATTATTAAAGAAGATGTTTGTCCTTTATGCCAACAGGATAAAAATAAGAAAGAATTAATAATAGAGTTAAATGCAAGAATAGAAAAATTAGAAGAACTCAGAAAGGAAAAGGAAAATGTTGAGCAGAAGTCAAAAGATTTACAACAAATAGTGCAAGTTAATCTTAACTCATTAAATTCTTTAGAGTCGGAAAAACTTTTGAATACTAAAGATTTTGAACTTGAATATAAACAAATAAAAAAACTTATTGCTTCACTTGAAAAATACATTTCTGAATTAAAAAAGAATTTTTTGGCAGAAATTGAAATTGAGAATTCATCCGTATTGGCTATTAATAAATCTGATTATGAAATAATTGCAAATTCCTCCAAAAACAAATCAAAGGAATTAATTGAGGCTCAAAAGAAAAATCCAAAATTACAAATACATACAAAGCTTTCTTTGGCAAAACAAGCGTACGGTCAATATAACAGGATAGTTAAAGAAGAAGGATTTTTGAGAAAACAACAACACACATTTGAGGCATTATTCGCAGATTTTATTAAAAGACAGGAAGAAGCACTAAATGTTTTTTTAGAAATGTTTTCTGAGGAAATCAACGATTATTATACCACAATGAATCCAAATGAAAGGATTGAAAACATTAGATTGGTACCTCTAAAAGATACCAATGATGATTTGGTGGGAATTACAATTGAATATGATTTCTACAATGAAACAAAATCACCGCCAATTGCTTATTTAAGCGAAAGTCATATCAATTGCCTCGGACTTTCTTTTTATTTAGCATCGGTAAAAGCATTTAATAAAGAAAATCGATTTTTTATCCTTGATGATATCATTTCAAGTTTTGACAGACCACATCGAACTCGATTTGCCCGTCTGTTAACTTCAAAATTTAATGAGTATCAAATTCTATTATTCACGCATGAAAAGGAGTTTTATGAACTTATTTCCTCAGAGGTAAAATCAAAGGGGTGGTTATTACAAGATTTACATTGGAATAATGCCAATGGAACAGTCTTAAAAACTCAATTGGTTGATTACAAATCGCAAATAGAAGAGAAGTTCAAGAATAGAGATACAAATGACCTTGGCAATTTAATCAGAAAATATCTTGAACGTCAACTTAAAATCATTGCAAATGAAATTGAAGCAAAAGTCTCCTTTCGATTTAATGAAATAAATGAGAAAAGAATGGCTCCTGAACTTCTTGACTCAGTTCAAGGAAAACTCAAAGCAAGTGGAGAATTAAAGACATTAGCTGATATTCCAAAAATTCAGGCAATGCCAATGTTATTAGGAAACACAACATCTCATGACAATCAGTTTCAAGAAAGTATAGAGGATTTAAAAGTTATGTGGGAGGATGTCAAAAAACTAATTCATTGCTTCTTTTGCAATGATTGCAATAAATTTGTTTCCGTCAAATATTATGATACTGTTGAAAAGAAAATAAGATGCGGATGTGGAAAATTAAAATATGATTGGAAAACTTAGCCCGTGCTTCGTAGTCAAGCACATTGGCTGGTCGCTCAAAAAGCTAACGCACGACCAAAACCAGCCAAAGAGCTTGCCTACCCCATCCCGCGGACTGAAAGACAATGCGACAAAATGAGAGAAATTGAAGGGGAAATAAACAACGAAACGCCAACACGGTATATAAAAAATTTGGCGGAAAGTGCTAATTTTAAGGGCGGTACATTTATTAAACATTATAAAGGTTTGATAGGAAATCGCTTTGAATTGCCAAACGTTTCATATACCCATCCGTGAGGGGGCGTTATAAAAACCAAAATGACATGCAGTTCAAAAAAATTAAAATAAAGGGATTTAGAGGTTTTGAAAAAGAACAGGAATTAGATATTGCTTTACCAAATGGAGAGCTCGGTTCTGGATTAACTATTATAGTTGGACCTAATAATTCAGGGAAGTCAACAATTTGTGAATCATTTAGAGCCATAACCCAGAATGAACCTGCAAGCTTTACTGAAGGGAAAAGAAATAAAAATGCAGGAGATAAAATCTATATTGAATTAATCAATAATGAAGAGCAGTCTATCATTTTGAGGACTGCAGATGCTAATGGAAGTGAATCAATTTTTGAAGAAAAGGGAATAACAAAAAATCAAGTTAAAATTCATACTTTACCATCAAGGAGAACTTTTAATCCATTTTTCGCTAAGGGCCGTTGGGATAAAGAAACTTATCTAAGACAGTCTCACCTACCTTCGATTAGAGGGCAAGAACTGAGCAATTTTAATCATCGAATTTTTGAAATTCAGAAAAATCAAGATAAATACAATGATGTCTTAAAGAAGATATTAAATCCTCTTCCTCAATGGTATATTGACCAAAACGATGGTGGACAATACTATATAAAATTTAATTATGGAGGTAATTTTCACAATAGTGATGGAGCTGGAGAAGGGTTGATAAGTATTTTTACCATTGTCGATACTCTCTATGATTCAGCCCCAAATGATGTAATAGTAATTGATGAACCAGAACTATCTTTACATCCTTCTTTACAACGCAAATTATGTGAAGTATTAATTGAGTACTCAGTTGACAGACAAATAATTATTTCTACACATTCACCATTTTTCATTAGTTGGTTAAGTTTACTAAATGGAGGAAAACTCGCAAGGACAACAAAAAATAATGGAGCAATTCAAATAAATAATGTAAAAAACGAAACCGTAGAATATCTTAAACCCCTTTTTAATAATTTAAATAATCCCCACATTTTTGGTTTAAATGCTAACGAGGTCTTTTTTCTTGATGACAATGTAATTCTGACAGAAGGACAAGAAGATGTAATTTTTCTTAAAAAAATTATCAAAATGCTTGGCTTGGAAATAAATGGAAGTTTCTTTGGCTGGGGTGTTGGCGGGGCAACGAATTTTGATAAGATTTTAACATTAATGAAAGACTTAGGATTTAAAAACGTTGCAACAATTTTAGATAATAATGTAGCAGAATTAAAAGAATCTCTATCTGAAAAATTTCCAACGTATCATTTCGAATGCATACCTACAGACGACATTAGAGACAAACCTCACAGAAAAGAAAAAGCTGCAATAGAAGGACTTATTGACCAAGGTGGAAAAAAAATTAAAGAAGAACATATTACTGCAATTAAGGAATTATTTGGAAATATAAATGCAAAAATGAAATAACGCCCGCTAACAAGGGGTGTAGCCAATGTGGGTTGACATTGGAACTTCGGGGCGGTTTCGCCCACTCGGGCGTTTTCGTCGGGGGACGAAAACGTAACACGCTCTCCCCCACTTGCCACACCCCCAGGCGTTACCGCCAAGTGTAAAAAGACAGAAAAGCAATTGACAATTTGCTACTAAAAAGAAAAACAAATAATGAAAGTCCACGCACAAAACTGCACATTTGCATGCCCCAATACACAAGCAAACGCTTCAGCTTGCAAAAGAGCTGTTTTCTTGCCGACGCACCTGCAAAAAATTTTGAAATGTTTCGCAAAATGAATTATATTTGTCATATATTGACAAGAATATAAATACAAGTCAAATGAAGGAAACATTTGGAGAATACATTCGATTATTAAGGACTGAAAATGGCATGACATTGACACAATTAGCTGCGCAATTAGATATGGACTCAGCTAATCTGAGCAAAATTGAAAACAATAAAAGAGAATTTGATGAAAAAAGATTAGAGAAATTAGCATCTATTTTCAACCTTGACACAAAAGTTCTTAGAGATGAACTATTTAGTGAAAAATTTGCAAATAAAATTTATTCCAATTGCTGCTCTGAAAAAGCTTTAGTGCTTGCCGAACAAAAGGTTAAATACCTTAGACAATCAAGTGTCAAACAAGAAAAATTAAATTTTTAATCATGAAGATAGTATCACTGTTTGCAGGAGCCGGTGGACTGGATTTAGGATTAATTCAAGCTGGACACAAAGTCATTTGGGCAAATGATAATGACTCTGACTCTTGTTTAACTTATGAAAAGAACATCGGGAAACATGTTATCTGTAAAAATATTGAAGAAGTTGAAATAGAAAGTATTCCAGAATGTGATGTTGTTGTTGGGGGATTTCCTTGTCAGGGATTCTCTCTTGCTAATCTTAGAAGAGAGCCAGAAGACAGTCGAAATGTTTTATATAAATATTTTTACAAAATAATAAGAGCAAAGCAACCAAAATATTTTCTCGCTGAAAATGTAAGAGGTTTACTTAGTTTAGGAAATGGGGAAATCATAAAACAAATTATCTCCGACTTTGAGAAAGCTGGGTATCTTGTCGATTATAAGTTGTTTAACACAGCAAATTTTGGAGTTCCTCAAACTAGGATGAGATTAATTATAGCTGGAACTAGAAAAGACTTAATTACCAATAAATTCGAATTTCCAGATGAATTGATAAAAAAAGAAGATTGGATTTCTGTTGGGGAAGCTCTAAAAGATATTCCTGAACCAAATGGTGTAGAAGTCCTGAAAAATCATGTTTATTCGAAATATAAAGTTACAAATAGAAACTTTACAGGCCATCGAATGACTGACCCGGATAAACCATCGCCAACAATTCTAGCACGAGGAAATGGTAAAGGGGGTGTTTGCGCTATCCAACATCCAAATAATCATAGACGAATGAGCGTTAGAGAAAGTGCAATAGTTCAAACATTTCCTTTGGACTTTGAATTTGTTGGCTCAATGTCTTCAATGTATAGGCAGATTGGCAATGCAGTTCCTGTATTATTTGCAAAAGAACTCGGAAAAAAACTAAAAGAATTAGAGGAGGTTGTAAAATGAAAGTAGTATCACTGTTTTCAGGTGTGGGTGGATTGGATTTAGGTTTTATTCAAGCTGGTCACAAAATTATCTGGGCAAATGACAATTATGACGATGCAGTTTTAACTTATAAAAAAAACATTGGTAATCACATTGTCTCTAAAAGCATTGAAGATGTCAACATAGAGGAAATTCCTCAACACGATATTTTGATTGGCGGATTCCCTTGCCAAGGATTCTCAGTAGCTAATATGAAACGTACTGAACATGATGAACGCAATAAATTATACTTAGAGTTCTATCGAGTACTTAGTAATAAAAAACCGAAATACTTTGTTGCTGAAAATGTAAAGGGAATTCTTTCTTTATCAAAGGGAAAAGTTTTCGAAATGATACTTGATGATTTTAGTTCTGCGGGGTATCGTGTGCAATTTAAAGTTTTGAATGCAGCAGATTTTGGCGTACCTCAAAAACGTGAACGAGTTATTATAATTGGAACAAGAAAGGACATTAAAGAAGATATAACCCATCCAGCACCAACACATTCATGTGAAAGTAGTCTGTGGAATCAATTAAAACCTTGGGTCACAATTGGCGAAGCATTAAAAAATATTCCTGACCCCGACAAACCAAACAATCTTAAGAACCACACTTATTCAAAATTCAAACTTAAATTCAATGGATACTTAGGGAATAGATCAATCGACCCTAATAAACCAGCGCCAACCGTTACCGCAAGAGGTGATTCTAAAGGAGGTGTTGTCGTTTTACACCATCCAAACAATCAAAGAAGAATGTCTGTTAGAGAGCTTGCTTCAACACAATCATTCCCATTAGATTTTGAATTTATTGGTACAAACTCTAGTGCATATCGGCAAATTGGAAATGCTGTACCACCAAAAATGGCATTTGCAATCGCTAAACAGTTTATTAATAATAAATCTGAAAATGAGTATTCGAATACCAAAGAAACCGTTTGCCAATTATAAATGGCGTTGGGCGGTTTATACGCCAACAGAATCGTTAAATACACCTCCAATTTTTATTGGGATATTGAGAGTTTTAAGAGAAAATGAATTTAATTCTTTTAGCTCAGAGCAAGTCAATATTGGGTTACAGCGAGTACAAGAAGAGATGGAGACTACTGTTAACCTAGTTAGAACTCAAGAAAGGAATATTTTTCGAAACTCAGGTCAATATTGGAAAGCATTAGGATTATTCCAAGAATCTAAGAGAGGGCAAATTATCTTAAGTACTTTTGGAAGAAAACTAGCTGATGGAGAAATTACGCAAATTGAATTTGCTCTTACAATAATTAAAACGTTAGAATTACCTAATAAATTCATTGAATGCGACATAGAGGAATGGAACAATTCCGGCATCAAAATTAAACCACTCGAATTAATTTTAGATATCATTAAAAATCTTCAATTAAAATTTGGAATCGAACAAGGATATTTAACTCCTGAAGAACTGATAAATATTGTTATTCCTTTAGCGGGAGATAATGGCAATATTCATGAATATTTACAAAGCATTTCACTTTTTCGACAAGGGAAGTTAGACTTATCCGCTTGGCCTAATTGTGCAGAAAGCTCGAATGATAAACGTATGGCAAGAGAATTTTTACTCTACCTTTCAAATTATGGTTTTTGTAATACTATCACAGGAGTTAATAATTTTAAGGAGAAGTATTACCTCTCAAACATCTCTATCCACGAAATTGAAGAGTTAGAAAACTTTCAATCAGACGAAACAGAACTTGACAGAATTGAAAAAATTTTACGAAACACACAAATTCCGGCAAATATAGAAAGGAAAAAAGTAGTTCGAGAAGTATTAGATAGACCCAACCAAAATCTATTTAGAAAAGTTATTTTGGAAGCCTACCAATCTACATGTTTGATTACTGGCGTAAGACTTGACACTGTATTGGAAGCCGCACACATAAGACCAGTAAAATATAAAGGGAAAGATGAGATTTATAATGGAATGTGTTTAAGAGCGGATATTCACACACTATTTGACTCAAATCATTTACGGATTCAGCCTAATGGAAAAATATTATTATCTGAGGAAGCGAGAAAAAAAGAAAATTATGACTTTTTGCCGAAAGAAATCTTTTTGCCAAAATTTATAAATAAAGACTATTTGGATTGGAGAATGAAATATTACTAGACATCGCTTCGTAGTTGAGCACATTTGCAGGTCACACAAGCCAGCACAAAACCAAAACCTGCAAAAGAGCTCGTCTACCCCAACGCACGGCCGACAGAGAAACGGTAGCAAATTGAGAATAAAATGACTGAAAGAACAAACACCAGGCGGTAACATTCTGTATATGTCATAGCCGGTTTTGTGGGTAATTTCAGGTTTTTCACCCGCATCAACTTCATCTTGGCTTGACAGGAAAGTAGTCCGCAATCGGCTACGCCACATACAGTTTCCCGTTAGCAGTCATTAAAAAGAGCCGAATAATAACATTTATTGACTTAAAATGATAGAGACAGAACGACTGATATTAAAACCATTAACCTATGAGCAGTTAATAAAATATGCAAAATGCGACAACTCTCTGGAATTAGAACTGAATCTGAATAAAACTTCAAGGTCAATTTCAGGAGAACTTAAAGAAGCATTAGAACAGTCAATAATTCCAAATGTTAATGACAAAAGTAAAGACTATTTGTATTCAACTATTTGGACAGCAATTTTAAAATCTGAAAATAGAATGATTGGTGACCTATGTATTTATGGAGAGCCAAATGCAGAAGGGAAAATAGAAATAGGCTATGGCACATACGAAGAATTCCAGAATAAAGGATTTATGACAGAAATGGTTAAAGGAATTATCGAATGGGTTAAAACTCAAATAAAAGTAAAATCAATAATTGCCTCGACAGACAAAACAAATACGGCATCGTTTAGAGTACTTGGAAAAAATCAATTCATTAAAATTGGAGAGACCGAGACTTTGTTTAATTGGGAATTAAAAATGAATAACTAATAAAAACCATGAAACACCCCTCCATTTTAAACATAACCTCAAGAGCCGAATGGAGGAATTGGCTCCAGCTGAATTTCAACACCAAGACTGAAGTTTGGCTGGTTTATGCCAAAATATCTACCGGCAAAGAACGCATCCTGTACAACGATGCTATTGAAGAAGCCTTGTGTTTTGGGTGGATAGACAGCATAAACAAACCACTCGGCAAGGACCACACCATGCAACGGTTCACACCCAGGAAAGCCGGCAGCAACTATTCGCAACCCAATATCGAACGCCTCAGGTGGTTGGCCGAAAACCATTTAATTCATCCTGCATTTGTAAAAACGGCTCAGGAAATTATCTCCCGGGAATTTGTCTTTCCCAAAGACATTTTGGAAGCAATAAAAAAAGATGAAACTGCCTGGAATAACTACCTGAAATTTTCGGAACCCTATAAACGAATCCGAATCGCCTACATTGACAGCGCAAGGAACCGGCCGGAGGAATTTGCAAAGCGGCTGAAAAACTTTATTCAAAAGACACGAGACAACAAATTTATCAACGGATTTGGCGGGATAGACAAGTATTATTAAAAAAAACATGATGAAAAAGACACAAATTGTAACACTCATATTAGGATTGTTGGTAATCACCAGTCTTACCCGGTGCAAAACGGCTCAGGAAAAGGAATTGAGTCCACAACTGGATTCCTATTTTGAGCAGCTGGTAGACAATCCCGAATTCTCGGTGATCCTAACAAAGAAGGACTCTGTCATCTACATGGGGAATTTTGGTTGTACCCGTACTACAATTTTTGACATAGCCTCGGTAACCAAACAATTCACCGGAATGGCAATTGCTCTTTTGGAAGAAAAAGGACTGATTGACCTGGATGATAAAATCATTGAATACCTGCCGGATTTGCCCCGGGTTATGAGTGATATTACAATAAATCAACTTGTTCATCACACCTCCGGTATAAGGGACTGGCCCGCATTGTTCGCGATGAAAGGATGGCAGCCGGAAGAAACACTTACATTGGATGATATCTATGAAACACTCAAAAAACAAGAGCAATTGAATTTTACCCCGGGCTCCGAGTTTTTGTACAGTAATTCCAATTACAACCTTCTGGCAAAAATAGTTGAAGCAGTTACAGATACATCTTTTGAAAGGTGGTTACATGATAACCTATTTGTCCCGTTAGGGATGAATGATACTTATTACGTGGATAGTACTGCTAATCGTCTCTATGCCCCCGGTTCCAGTTCCCTTATGAGCAACACCGCTGATATGTCAAAATGGTTAATCAACTTTTATAGCCAACCGCTGGGTGGAGACGATATTTATAAAAGAATGACCCAAAAAGGGAGCTTGAATGATAACCAAGCCATAGATTACGGTTACGGCTTATACTTGAAAGAAATAAAAAACCGGAAAATCTATTATCATGACGGCGCAGGGGGAGGCTACATATCGGCAACAGCCTTTTTCCCTGAAGACAATGTTGGCGTGGTTCTTTTACGCAATAATGGATCATTGCACCCTCCCACTATTATTAATGACATTGCCGATATTTTGTTTGGTGACCAGACAGAGATTAAACCAAAAGAAAGCAAGTCGAAGGAACAAGAAATAAACGATGATTTCTTTGCATTGTGCGCCGGCAAATACCAACAAGTTGATGACAAAGATTGTTACCTGACTTTTTTCAAAGAGGGTGATGCGTTTTTTTTAAATATGTATAACAGGAATTTTAAATTATACGCCAAATCAGATTCTGTATATTTTGTAAAAGAGGCCGAGGCTGAGTTCGTATTTCATTTAAGAAATGGAGTGGTAAACAGCCATTCGCTTGAACAAAATGGCAATAGTTATCTAGCATTAAGAGTGAAGGAAGCCGAAAAAGAGGCAGATATCAATTACAACAAGTTAACCGGGACTTACTATTCGAGTGAACTTGATGTGAATTACCAGATCAGGTATGAAAACGAAGCGTTAATAATTCATAGTCCGGTCCTCGCAGAAGATATTATCCTTAAACACGCAGAAGATCTGACCTTTAAAAGCAATTCAGGTTTTATACAATCCGTCAACTTTATAGAAGAAAACGGAGCAATTACAAGCCTTATCATAAACAACCCAAGAGCAAAAAATATAACTTTTGAAAAGAAATATCAGTGATTATGAATAAGAACATCTCATTCCAGACCATCGACTGGTCAACCATTCCCAAGACCGAACATAAAGGAGAAACCGGCATGGCTTATTGGCAGACCTTGCAATTTGAAGGACTGAGAATAAGAATCGTCGAATATTCAAAAGGTTATGTGGCAGACCACTGGTGTACCAAAGGACACATTGTCCATTGCCTGGAGGGCGATTTTGTGAGTGAACTCAACAATGGTCAACAGTTCATCCTGACAAAAGGAATGACCTATGTGGTATCGGATGAGCTGAGTTCCCACCGTTCAACTACAGTGGACGGAGTGAAATTATTGATTATCGATGGTGATTTCCTTAAATTGAGAAATGATTAAAAATCATCGGCATACAGCACGCCCGCGAACTCTTGACCGAAGGGGGTATTTCGGATTGTTTTTATTTATTCCATTCTTTATTGGATGTGAGGTATATGATAGCTATGATAGTACCACCTTTTTCCCAACCAAAGAAGAAATCCCGGAAACGATTCCTCACAAACAAAATGTTTGGGTTTTCTTGCTTGCCGGACAATCGAATATGGCTGGGCGAGCTTTTGTTGAACCACAAGACACTTTACCAAATGAACGAATTTTAACAATCAACAAACGCAATGAACTGATATTAGCAAAAGAGCCACTCCATTTTTACGAACCCGGGCTGACAGGATTAGATTGTGGACATTCCTTTGGATATTGCCTATTAGAGAAGATCCCGGATAGTATTTCAGTATTGATCTTACCAACAGCTGTAGGAGGCAGTTCCATATCACAATGGATTAATGATTCAAATCACAGAAATGTAAACCTTTATTCCAATTTTAAAGAGAAACTCAATATAGGACAAGAACATGGAATAGTTAAAGGAATCCTGTGGCACCAGGGTGAAAATGATGCTACATCTAGCGAAACAATTGATGTATACAAAAATCAACTCAAAATACTTTTTGATCTATTCCGTAACGACGCGAATGATTTAAATTTGCCGATATTAATTGGTGAGTTAGGTTGTTTTTCCAGAGCGGATACTAATTTTCAAGCCATCAACAGGCAGATTCAAGAATACGTTAAGACTGACAACCTTGCTTATTTGATAACAACAGATGACTTAAATCACAAGGGAGATCACATACACTTTGACTCAGAAGGCCAACGTGAAATGGGCAAAAGATTTGCAGAAGTATTTCACTTGATAGAAGCACATTAGCACCTGTTAATCAAAAACATAATAACAAATACCGGCAACTATGAAAGAAGAAAGCCCCAAACAACTCCTCAGGGACCCGGAGCAAAAGCCCTGTGAAGCCCTGTTCAAAAGCATCCTGACCCCCACCCTTTTCCGCGTCATGGAAAAGATCCTCCCGTCACTTGCCGATGCGGGCATTGACCTGGAGTGGCGGTACTACAAAGACGGGAACGCCTGGCTGGGCAAAGCCACTTACAGGAAAAAAACAATCGTCTGGATCTCCCTCTGGGAAAACCTGATCAAAGCCGGCTTTTACTTCTCCGCCAAGACCCGCCCCGCAGTGCTTGAACTCCCCCTTTCCCCCGAAATAATAACCCTTTTTGCCGAGTCAAACCCCGTCGGGAAACTCATCCCCCTGATCCTTGACATCCAGGACGAGACCTCCCTCCCCGACTTCATCACCCTGATCAACCATAAAAAGAACCTGCCCTGACATATCAAGGCAATTGTAACTTGACAGGACAGCGCTTCGCAATCGGCAACTTTTCATTCCGCCAACCGTTAGCGGTCAAACTAAAATAAAAAAATGAAAAATCTGAAAATTGCCATTTATTTATGCCTCTTTCCTATAGCACTCTTTGCCCAAGACAAAGATCTTTTCCATACAATTAACGTTCCTGTGGATTATGCCGACACGAGTAAAGGGTTTACAACAATAGCTTATGAATTTGGGGAGGAGTTTTCCAAGACCAAACCTACTGTTTTCATCATTACGGATGCCCAGCAGTTCTATGTTAGAAAGGGATCCGTTACTACTTTACAAACCACTCTTTTAGACTCAACGTTTAATGTTGTTGGCATCATTGGTCGCAACAACAACAACGATTTGAAAGAACTTGTGTTGGATGACACCAGGAATGTTGATTGGGCAAAGGCACATACCCTGTTTTCTTGGAACCAATACGTTAATGATATAAACGAAGTAAGAAAAAAAATCGTAGGCGAATCAGGCCATATATACTTGTATGGACAATCTGGAGGAGGTTTTTTAATCCATCAATTTTTGAGTGTTTACGGTCAATATGTAGATAAAGCATTTACCGGAGCTGCAGTAAATTACTTTTTGGATGCTGAATATGGAATAAATCACGATAAGTTCTGGGAGGAAGCAACTAAAGAAAACCCAGAGTTTAAAACAAACTTCAAAAAAATCATCTCTCAAAATAACATAAATAGGAATATTGTGGCTATGCTTTTTCAAAGGCAACACTTCTTTGTTACCCCCGACAGTTTGAACATTGAGAGAAAAAGGTTATTAAACACCTTATTGTTAAACGATAGCATAACCATAAAAGAATATCAGGAAAAATATCAAATTACTGCAATACAACAATTTTATTCTACTGATGACGGCATTCCTATCAGGGTCCGATTATTTGAGTTTATTTACCCACTTTTAGCAGATTTTCAAATAGATAACAACCAGTTTCATCCAGATTTAGAAAATCTATATTTCTCCGCATTACCTTTAATTGAGGTTTACAAGAACGGAATTATTAAACCGCAAGCAATGTCATTCTATGTCTTACATCATTTAAAAACAGAAGTTTTTATTCTTTCGGGAAGATATGACCATACTGCAGATTACCGTACACAAATTGCTTTAGCTGCAAGCTATCCACAGCATTATTCATTCATAGCAGACGACAACCATACGTTTAACAACTTAAAAAAAGACGGTATGTATCAAAAACTTATTCTTTCATTTTTCAAGTCCAAAAATAACAGAGAACTTGATACTATACTAAAAGATGAGTATAGGAACTATCAATGGATTGAATAAGCAGGGCAAACCCGGTTTGCCCCCGTTCATAATGCTTCCGGGGCAGATAGCATAAGGGAAATCTCGGCGTACCTCACCAATTTCCCGTTGCGATCTGCTCCGGAGGCATACCTTATGGGTCCTTCATCCCTTAGTCCTCTAATGAAATCTGCCAAAACATATTTAACAAACCTTCTTAATCTTCATTCGCTTTTATCCGAACTCATTACTTATGATTTGCATATATCCGCCGCTCTAAGAGACATTTTTCCAAAAGGAATCCATGGAATAACCTCCCTTTTCATTATGGGTGATCTTTGCGTCCCAACTATAGCTTTTGGGCCAATCCCTGAACAGTTTGACAACCTTAAACATAAACCTTATTATCAGGCGTTTTTCATTATGTCTCCATCCCAGTCCGGGGTGCAGCTTAATGGATACTTCATCCTGTTCTTTTTTGATCTGGTAGGTACCGCAGATCGCCCCGCCCGTGGCACCAGCATCAACATTTGCCCCGGTCCCTGACTCGGCATTGGAAAGAATGCAGAAGTCCCCGATAAGTAAGGTGCCGTTTTTCAATGTCAGTAAGTCGGGAAAAGAGGGAGAGAAGGTTACAGCGCATATATGCTGCTCCCGTCGGAGCGAAATCTTCATAATCTCCGGATAACCGTTATTCCAGTTTAGTTCATAATCTATACCATCGGTTTCCAAGTGTTTATCCTGGCCAATTTCATACGTCTGTATTGGCCCGTTGCGGGCCGGATTCACATCTACGTTAAACGTATCCAGGGCGTACCGGGTAAAGTAATTCCTTGACTTTTCTATGGGCAGAAAGAAACCGTCGGGTTTATGCGACTTTTCTCCAATGGAAATGACAATCTCGGTATGACGTTTCCTGGCAAAAGACATTTGGTACATATAATAGACAGGCAGAGAAAGAGGTTTCTTTGATATTGCCCCAACAGGTGCCAGAAGAGTAAAAGGTTTTTTTTCTTTTCTAGCACGCTCTTTTACTGCAAGACGGATGTTTCTGTCACGTACATCTTTGATGGGTATTCCGGAACATAGTCGGCCACAAAATCCAGCCTGAAAAGGCCAAAATGATGCCCGTTCACCTATAAAAAAGGTGAAAAAATGAATAGAAAAAGTCAAAAACCGGCGTTGGTGGACTCATTT
>Ga0334901_1001099_pt1 | contig 30657 bp, 17 predicted proteins | sample GraSluR3_MG_3_FD_207216 | JGI IMG/M metagenome (GOLD analysis project Ga0334901, IMG submission 207216) | Sludge microbial communities from methane-producing bioreactor in Wageningen University, Netherlands - Granular Sludge_15_08-R3 | ecosystem: Engineered > Bioreactor > Anaerobic >... | reverse complement strand
CTACCCGCCCAAATGGGCCGCCCCCAAGTACCTCGAGGCCGGCGGCGAACCGATCCGCCTCGAGGCGGGCTACAACGGTTCGATCCAGGGCCCCTGCGAGACCAAGTGGGGATACACCACGATCTACGTGGCCGACTGGGACCACGACGGGCTGCCCGACGTCGTGGCCAACTCGATCTGGGGCAAGGTGCACTGGTACCGCAACGTGGGCGCGCGCCACAGGCCGCGCCTCGTCGCGGCCCAGCCCATCGAGGTCGAGTGGACCGGCAAACCGCCCAAGCCCGAGTGGAACTGGTGGGATCCCCAAGGCAAGCAACTGGCCACCCAGTGGCGCACCACGCCCGCCGTGATCGACCTGACCGGCGACGGGCTCAACGACCTGGTGATGCTCGACCACGAGGGGTATCTGGCCCTCTACGAGCGCAAGCAGGTCGACGGCAAGCTCGTGCTGCTGCCGCCCAAACGAATCTTCACGACCCACAACGCCGCCGAGCCGCTCCGCCTGAACGAGGGCTTTGCCGGCCGCAGCGGTCGCCGCAAGCTCTGCTTCGTCGACTGGGACCACGATGGGCGCGTCGACCTGCTGGTCAACGCGCGAAACGTCGACTGGATGCGAAACGCCGGCGCCCGCGACGGCCGGATCGTGCTCGAGCCCAACGGCCCCCTCGCCACGCGCCGCCTGGCCGGCCACACCACGAGCCCCACGGTCGTCGATTGGAACAAGAACCGCGTGCCCGACCTGCTGGTCGGCGGGGAGGACGGGTACTTTTACTATCTGGAGAATGCTCACTGAGTGCCGATGATTTGCGTTGCACGCCGAGGCCGTTTTGCGGATATGGCGATTGCCCCTTTGAGACGCGCTCGGTGCGTGGAATGGGCCGTCTTCATGGTTGCTCGGATGCGCGGTGCGTTTCAAGCGGCTTGCGATCCGGTCGGCCGCGGTCAGGGCCCGGAAACCACCAGGCTCCACCTCCCGCCGTGGCCGAGACTTCCGTGTCGGGCAGCGCGGCCTGGAGGTCTTCGAGCTGGTCGCGCGAAAGCGACGTGCAAAAGGCATGCAGCGTGCGGAGTTGCGTGAATCGCTTCAGCACGTCGACCGCGGCCTCGTCGGTCTCGACGTTCGACAGCCACAGCGTCTTCAGATTCGGCAAGTCGGCGAGATGGGCCAGACCGACCGAGGTGAACGAACGCCCCAGATCCAAGCCCGCTTCGCCGCTCCCGTACAGGTCGAGCCGCTCGAGCGTCTTCACACGGCCAAGGCGTTCCAGCGCACGGTCGGTCAGGCCCGTGGTGCGCAACTGGGCATGCCGGAGCTTGGGCAGTTCGGCCAGATGGGCCAGGCCGCGATCCGTGAGGTGGCGACTGCTCAGGCTGACGGCCTCGAGCCGCTCGAGGTCGCCGATCCGCGCCAGCCCCGCGTCGCCCACCGAGGTGTACAGCAACGCGAGGGCCCTCAGGTTGCGGCATCGGGCGACGTGTTCCATGGCGCGGTCGGTGATCCGATCGCCGCCGAGCCGGAGCGATTCGAGCTCGGGGAAGTTGGCCAGATGGTGCAATCCCTCGGCCGTTACCGCGAGCGAAACGCGCGTGCTCGACAGGTCCAAACGCCGCAGGCGGCAAAGAGGGGCCAGACGCTGAAGCCCCGCGTCGGAGATCTGCATGCGGCTTTCCGACCACGACGTGTTGTCCAGAGCCAGCGATTCGAGGCGGTCCAGTGCGGCTACGTGCTCGAGACCGGCATCGGTGATCTGGTTGCCGCCCAGGTCGAGCACGCGCAGGGTGCCCAGGCCCGCCAGGTGCTCGAGGGCCTCGTCGCCGATGCCCGTCTCGCGTAGACTCAACCGTTCGAGCCGAGTCAACCGGGCGAGCGACCGCAGGCCCTCGTCGGTCAGGCGCGTTCCGTAGACCTCGAGCGACGTGACGCGACCGCGCCGGTCGCGCTCGACCAGAGCCCCCGCGTCTCGGAGAGGCGCCGGGACGGCTTCCTCGGCCGGCGGCGCGGCGGTCGGTCGGGCACGCCGGGACTGGGCAAACGCGACGATCAGCGCGATCCCGAGAAACATCGCGACCGCCGACCAGAGACCAATGGTTTTCGCGCCCATGCTCGCTCCCGAAACGGTTCCCAGGAAACCCGGCAAGAACACCCGCCGCGGCTCGCGCGGACCCCGGCAAGCGCGAACCATTCTACCGCGACTTCGCCGGATATTGTGTAAGCGGTTTGTAACGAGAACCGGCCTGCCCGCCCGGTGGAAACGGGGCAGGCCGCACCGAAGGAAAGGCCGCCGCTCGATCCCGCGACCTCCCCCCAATAAGGGTGCAGAATCGTCGCCGGGCGGCCGATCGTATTCTTCGATCGGGTCTCATCCAAGGGCCTCGATTGCGTTCGCCAGCACAGGACGGAAGTCGCATGAGCACGGTGACGGTGTTTCCCGCTTCCACGACCCGCCAGCGGAGGCTCTTCCTCGAGCTGCCTTGGCGTCTCTGTCGGGCCGATCCGAACTGGGTCCCGCCGTTGCGGGGGGAACAAAAGGCCCTCGTTGGGTACAAACGTCATCCCTTCTACGAGAGGAACGAGGTCGAGACATTTCTGGCGGTTCGGGGCAAGGAGGTCTGCGGCCGGATCGCCGCCATCCACAACCGGGTGCACAACGAGCAGCACGGCGAGCGCCGCGGGTTCGTCGGGTTCTTCGAGTCGGTCGACGACCAGGAAGTGGCCAGCGCCCTGTTCGAGGCCGCCCGAGCCTGGCTCGCCGAGCGCGGCCTCGAGGGCCTGCGAGGTCCGGTCAACCCGAGCCTCCACTACACCGTGGGCCTGCTCGTCGACGGCTTCGACTCGCCCCCGACCTTCATGATGACCTACAACCCGCCGTACTACCCGCGCCTCTTCGAGCGCCACGGATTCCAGAAGAGCCAAGACCTGTACGCCTACTACGGCCACGTCGACATGCTGCCGTCAAGCTCGGCCAAGCTGGGCCCCATCGCCGACCAGATCATCGAGCGCTACGGCATCAAGACGCGCACGCTCGACGCCTCGCGCTTCCGCGAAGACGTCGAGACGTTCCTGCACGTGTACAACAAGTCGCTCGTGGGAACCTGGGGATTCGCGCCCATGTCCGACGCTGAGGTGAAACGCACCGCGGCGGGCCTGCGCCACCTCATCGTCCCGGAGATGGCCGCCGCCGCCGAGATCGACGGCAAGGTCGTGGGCGTGGTCTTCTGCCTGCCCGACTACAACCCGGTGATCCGAGCGATCGACGGCCGGCTGTTCCCCTTCGGGTTTCTGCGCCTGTTGCGAGCGAAGCGCCGGATCAAAAGGGTGCGCCTGCTGGCCGCCAACGTCGTGCCCGAATACCAACTGCTCGGCGTGGGCTTGGTTCTGCTGCGGGCGCTGGTTCCCCAGGCCCTGGAACTCGGCTACCGGGAAGTCGAATACTCGTGGGTCCTCGAGTCGAACCGCCTCTCCCGCGGCAGCCTCGAAAAAGGCGGAGCCCGGCGGATTAAGACCTACCGAGTCTACGACTGGGATCCGTGAGGCAAAGGCCGTATTCTACGGGGTTTCGTGGGCTTGACACGGGGTTGGGATGTGGCAGACTGACACCTTGGCCCAACAAAAGGGGCCCCGCGGCGTGCGTACCGCCCGGAGCCCGGGCCGCCTGACCTTTGAGACGGAGGCGACCATGCCCAATTCTACCCGAAGGGCCAAGCCGGCGAAGCCCCACCCCGATTTTCCGCTCTTCCCGCACGCCACGCGGAGGTGGGCCAAGTAGGTACGTGGCCGGCTGATCTACCTGGGGCCCGTAACCGACGGCGACGACTTCGGGGCTCAAGCAGCCCTCGAAAGATGGCTCGCCGAAAAGGATGATTGACTCGCCGGTCGGGTGCCACAACGGACTCGTAAGGGGCTGACCGTCAAGGCCCTCGTGAACGCGTTCTTGAACAGTCGTCGCGAGTGAATCGAGGCCGGCGAATTGCGATCCACCACCCACGCCGACTATCTACGGGTTGGCGAGATCGTAGCAGCAACGCTTGGGCGAACAAGCGCCGTTGCGGCGCTCACGACCAGCGACTTCGCCCGGTTGCGGGCCACTCTTGCGGCTGTCGACGGCCCGACAACGCTGGCGCTCGACATAGGCCGGGTCGACGACGCCCTGTTCGTCGACGATCCCGACCGCGGTATCTCGTGGCTCGGGAACCCGGCCGACCTGTACGGCTGGCTCTCGGCTCGCCTCGGCAACGTGGTATGGCGACGTGGGCTCGGGTGCGTCACCAAAGAGGAAGTCTTCGCTGAGGTGCGACGGACCGCGAAAGCCTATCGCGCCATCGAGACCTTAGCCTCACGAGCCGCGGGTTGACGGACACCTACTATTCTTGCGGCGACCTCGCACCCGGCGACGGACAGGCCCTCCGTGAGCTTCTCGACTCCTTCCGCCTGCAAACCGACCTCAACCGCGACCTGCTCACCGCGGCATTTCTCACGCCGATGTGGGGCGGACCGATCGGGTTCGCGCCCCAGGCCCCTCCCGAGTGGGGGGCGACTGGTTCGCGTTGGGGTCGGAGAAACCAACGTAAGATCGTGCAACTACTGCCCTTTGGACGTGACCACCTCCGGGCTCCGGGGGACGTGGGCCGAGTAAGCGGAAGAACCACTTGCTTTGGCCGGCGCGATTCACGTGCTCGGCCGTTGAAACGCGGCCGGAATGACGGTAGTCTGTCGGGTGGCCGGTCCACAAACGGCAGGTGGGTGCGAACGGGAACGAGTGATCATGACGGCTTGGACGGAGCGAACCGCCATGACAGGCGACAACCGGGGAAATCACGGCGCCCGGCAGCGCCCAGCGCGTCCTCCCCTGACAACAGGGTCGCCGACGGGGCCGTCTGGTAAGGCAAGGCGGTCGAACGCGGCGCCGCGATTCCCGAGCGATCCGCGTGGGCCACGGCCAATCGAGTGACCGCATCGATGAAGGCACCGATCATGCGAATCCTCTCGCATCCGAGCAGTTTCTTTCGAGCGAACCGGTCCGCGGCGGGGCCGTCGGCCCTCGTGCCGGTACGGTTCTCGATGTGGGCGGGAAGACTGCTGGTCGCGCACACCGCGATCCTGCTCGCATTCCTTGGCGAGGCGTTGGCGCGGCAGCCGGCTCAAGCCGGCGAGGTGCCGCGGCCGGCCGACAGGCCGAACTTCGTCGTCGTGCTCGCCGACGACCTCGGCTTCGGCGATGTGTCCTGCTACAACCCTGAGTCCAAGATCCCCACGCCGCATGTCGACCGCCTCGCCGCGGAAGGCATGCGATTCACCGACGCGCACACGCCCTCGGCCGTGTGCACCCCTACTCGGTACGGGTTGCTTACGGGGCGGTACTGCTGGCGCACGCGGCTGAAGTACCGGGTGCTCGACGGTTTCGATCCGCCCTTGATCGAGCCGGGCCAGGTCACGGTGGCTTCGCTGCTGATGCGGCAGGGCTACGCCACCGCGGCCATCGGGAAGTGGCACCTTGGCCTCCAATGGACCGACACGAACGGGGACCTCATTCCGTCGGTGCCACCGGATCGTGCCGGCCCGCCGCGCGCCGGTCACGACGTGGATTTCACCAGGCCCTTCGCCGGCGGTCCCACGGCGATGGGGTTCGATCACTTCTTCGGGATCTCCGCGTCGCTCAACATGTCGCCCTTCTGCTATCTGGAGGGCGATCGTGTGCTGCACCTTCCCGTACTGCATCAGGAAAAGATGCGAGACGCGAATTTCATGGCCGTCGATGAGGGGGTGCGCTCGCCGGACTTCACGATCCACGGGGTGATGCCGCGGCTTGCGGGCGAGGCCGTGGCCTTCCTCGAAGAGCGGGCCGCGGAGCCGAAGACTCCCTTCTTTTTGTATGCCGCCCTCACCGCCCCGCACCTGCCGGTGGTCGTCAACGACGAATATCGCGGAAGAAGCGAGGCGGGTGCGTATGGCGATTTCGTCGTCGAAACCGACGCGTTTCTCGGAGCCGTGCTCGAGACCCTCGACCGTACGGGCCTGGCCGACGGCACGCTGGTGATTTTCACCTCCGACAACGGCGGGCTGTACCATTACTGGGAGGCCCAGGAGGTCGACGACGTGAAGCACTACACGATCCGGGGGCGCGCGGCGCACATCCGCGAGTTCGGCCACCAGGGCAACGCTCATCTCCGCGGCACCAAGGCCGACATCTGGGAGGGCGGTCACCGGGTTCCCTTCGTCGTGCGCTGGCCGGGCAAGACTCCGTCGGGTGCGGTCAGCACCGCGTTGATCGAATTAACCGACCTGTTGGCAACCGCCGCCGCGATCACCGGTGCCGAGCTGCCGCCCGGTGCCGGCCCCGACAGCCGGAACATTCTGCCCGCCCTTCTGGCCGTCGAGCCCGCCGAGCCCGTGCGCGACTTCGCCGTGCATCATTCGCTTTGGGGAGTGTTTGCGATTCGCCAGGGACCTTGGAAGCTGATTCGGCACCGCGGTTCCGGCGGATTCACCCACCCCCGCGATCTCGACCCGGCGAAGGAAGGCGGCCCGCCCGGACAACTCTACCACCTCGAGTCGGACCCCAGTGAAACCCGGAATGTGTATGCCGAGCATCCCGACGTCGTTCGGCACCTGTCCGAATTGCTCGAAGAGGTTCAGGGCGACGATGTCGAACGCCCCGCCAAACGAAAGAGGGATCCATGAAGGTTGTTCGCTTCGATAGGACCGCCGACTTTGTCCGGCTGCTCGTCGGTTCGCTGGCGCGCGTCGGGATGCGTTCGACGGCATGGACTGCTGCCGTCTGTGCGGCGCTATGGCTGCCCGCGCGCTGCGCGGCGGAACGACGGCCCCACATCCTCTTGATCATGGCGGACGACATGGGCTGGAGCGACCTGGGCTGCTACGGCGGCGAGATCGAGACGCCCCATCTCGACGCCCTCGCGCGGCGTGGAGTGCGGTTCACCCAGTTCTACAACACGGCCCGGTGCTGCCCCACGCGCGCCTCGCTGCTGACCGGGCTGTATCCGCACCAGGCGGGCATCGGGCACATGATGAACGACCGGGGGCTCGACGGCTATCGCGGCGACCTCAACCGCCGATGCGTCACGATCGCCGAGGCGCTCCGGCCCGCCGGGTACCGGACGTATCTGGCCGGCAAGTGGCACGTGACGAGGGCCGTCCATCCGGCCGGCGAGTCGGACAAGCACAACTGGCCGCTCCAGCGCGGTTTCGACCGCTTCTACGGCACGATCCACGGCGCGGGAAGCTTCTTCGACCCCAAATCGCTGGTCCGCGACAACGGGTTCATCTCGCCGTACGCCGATCCCGAGTACCGGCCCGAGCAGTTCTACTACACCGACGCGATCAACGACCATGCCGCGCGTTTCGTGCGCGAGCACGCGCGCGACCACGGCGATCGGCCCTTCTTCCTGTACGTGGCGCACACGGCCGCGCACTGGCCCATGCACGCGAAAGAGGCCGACATCGCGAAGTACAAGGGCAGGTACGACGCGGGCTACGACGCGATCCGCGCCGCGCGCCTGGAAAGGCTGCGCCGACTCGGGATGGTCGACCCGCGCTGGCAGCTCGCGCCCCAGAGGGGCGGTGCGTGGAGCGACGTCGACGATCGCGAGTTCGAACTGCGGTGCATGGAAGTGTATGCCGCGATGGTCGACTGCCTCGACCAGGGCATCGGCCGGCTCGTCGACGAGCTGAAGCGCACCGGGCAGTTCGACGACACGCTGATCCTGTTTCTCCAGGATAACGGCGGCTGCGCCGAAGGCATGGGGCGGGGCAAGCACCGTCCCGCGCCCCGTCACCGGGCCGACCGTCCCTCGCTGCCGCCCCTGGCGGCCGAGTACCTGCAGCCCGACATGATTCCGAAACAGACGCGCGACGGCTTTCCCATGCGCCAGGGCTACGGCGTGCTGCCCGGCGCGGCCGATACCTACCACGGCTACGGCGAAGCCTGGGCGAACGTCAGCAACACGCCCTTCCGCCAGTACAAGCACTGGGTTCACGAGGGGGGCATCAGCACGCCGCTGATTGCCCACTGGCCCGCGGGCATTCCCGCCGAGCGGCATAACGCGCTAGAGGCGCAGCCCGCGCACCTGATCGACCTCATGGCCACCTGCGTCGACCTTGCCGGGGCCGCCTATCCCCGCGAGCATCGGGGCCGCGCCATTCGACCGATGGAAGGCGTCAGCCTGCGGCCGGCCCTGCTAGGGCGGCGCCTCGAACGCAACGAGCCCCTGTTCTTCGAGCACGAAGGCAACCGTGCGGTGCGCGACGGCAAGTGGAAACTCGTCGCCAAGGGCCCGCGCGGCCCTTGGGAACTCTACGACATGGAGGCCGACCGCACCGAGACGCATGACCTGGCCGCCGAGCAGCCTGATCGCGTCGAGCAGATGGCCGACGCCTGGGAGACCTGGGCCCGACGCGCCCAGGTCATTCCCTGGATCTGGGGTCCGCCTTACGGCGAACCCGAGGCCCCCGCGCCGGCAAAGAAGGCAAAGAAGAAGGCGAAACCGTGAAGACGCCGCTCGGCGTCCTGCGGCTTGCGAGGGCGGCGCCGGCCCGCCGACGATCGCCGCGCCGGATTGCGCCAGGGCTTGTCTCGCCTTAGCGTTCCCATCGCCACGTGGGCTCTTGTCGATCGCCCACCTCTCTCCTACACTCATCTTAGGGAGCGATTCGGCCGTCGGTTCTGCGAACGGTCCGCCATGTATGAGACTTTCGAGCATACCGCCGACGTGGGCCTGCGCGTTCGGGCCGCCGACCTGGACGGGCTGTTCGCCGAGGCGGGGCGGGCCTTGTTTTCGCTGATCGTGGCGAACCTCGAATCGGTCGGCGCCGTCGAGGAGGTGACCTTCCAGATCGTCGGCGACCGCCGCGACGACCTGTTGTTCGACTGGCTGGGCGAGCTGCTTTACACTTTCGAGGCTCGGCGGGTCGTGCTTGGCGAGTTTCGGGTGAATGTCGGCGAACACGGGCTCGATGCGTCCGCTTGGGGCGAGGCGCTCGACACCCGCCGGCACGAGATCGACGTGGAGGTCAAGGCGATCACCTATCACGGCCTCAAAGTCGAGCGGGACGGCGACGAGTGGTTGGCCGAGGTGATCGTCGACCTGTAGAGTCACGGCCGGGTGCGGGCATTTCCCGAGGACGAATGGTCGATCCGCGCCAGTCGGAGACGGCCGCGCATGGGAATGACGAATCCATGACAAACCAGGGCTACCGAGGACCGCTCGAGCAGATCGACGCGTACTGCTGGCGGATCCCCAAAGAGTACAAATCGGGCATGCGGGTCGAGGGCCGCATCTTTGCCGACGAGCGGCTCCTGCACCACATCCGCGCCGACCAGGCCCCCGAACAGGTGGCCAACGTGGCCTATTTGCCGGGCATCCAAGAGGCCAGCCTGGCCATGCCCGACATCCATTGGGGCTACGGCTTCTGCATCGGGGGGGTCTGCGCGACCGATCCCGACGAGGGCGGCGTGATCTCGCCGGGTGGGGTGGGCTATGACATCAACTGCGGCGTCCGCTTGGTACGCACCGATCTCGGCCGCGACGAAGTGCAGCCCAAGATCGAAGGGCTCATGGGCGCGTTGTTTTCGAAGGTGCCCGCGGGCGTCGGCAAGGGCGGGGCGTACCTGTTCGACCGCAGGCAACTCCGGCGGATCCTGGCCGAGGGGTCGCGCTACCTGAAGAACGAGGGTCTCGCCACCGAGGGCGACGTCGAGCACACCGAGGCCGGCGGGTGTATGCCGGGGGCCGATCCCGACGCGGTCAGCCCGAAGGCATTCGATCGCGGCGACGATCAGTGCGGCACGCTGGGCTCGGGCAACCATTTTCTCGAAGTGCAAGTGGTCGACGCGATCTTCGACGACGAGGCCGCCCGCGTGATGGGCCTCGAACGCGACGCGGTTTGCGTGATGATCCACTCGGGCTCGCGCGGCTTGGGCTACCAGGTGTGCGACGACGCCCTGCGCGCGTTGCGCAACGTCCCGGCCAAGTACGGCATCGAGCTTCCCGACCGCCAATTGGCCTGCGCGCCGGTCAACAGCCCCGAGGGGCAGAAGTACCTGGGGGCGATGCGGGCGGCGGCGAATTTCGCGTGGGCCAACCGGCAGCTTCTCATGTGGCAGGCGCGCGAGGTCTTCGCCGAGTTTTTCGGGCGCGACTGGCAGTCGATGAAGATGAACCTCGTGTACGACGTGGCCCACAACATCGCGAAGATCGAAGAGCACATGGTGGGCGGGCGGCGCAAATCGCTTTGCGTGCACCGCAAGGGGGCCACCCGGGCCTTTCCCGCCGGGCATCCCGAGCTGCCCGACCGCTATCGGGCGATCGGCCAGCCGGTGATCATTCCCGGCGACATGGGGCGCACGAGTTGGGTGCTCGCGGGCCAGCCGGAAAGCATGGCCCGCTCGTTCGGCACGAGCTGCCACGGGGCGGGGCGGTTGATGAGCCGCAAGGAAGCGATCCGCCAGTCCAAGGGCCGCCGCATCGACCGCGAGTTGGCCGAGGCGGGCATCGTCGCCCGGTGCCGAAGCCGCACCGGGCTCGCCGAAGAGCAGCCCGCCGCCTACAAAGACGCCGACATCGTGGTCGACGTGGTCCACCGGGCGGGCCTGGCCCGCAAGGTCGCCCGCCTGCGCCCGATCGGGGTGATCAAGGGTTGAATCTGAGCCTCCGCGCACGCGGCCCCCGAACTAGACGAGCGTGGCCCGCGCGAAACCAGCTTGCCAAGCCCCGGAGGGCTACCCTCGTCGTTCGCGGAGGCTAACCGGGGGGAGGGGGGCGTGACCCGTGACGAGCTCGTCGAGTAGACTGCTCATCAGCGGCTTCCTTCTGACGGGCCCTTCCGGCAAGAACGTCCGATGGAATGCACTGCGTGACGGCGGTCAGCCTGAGGCAATTGAATGACGCGAGGGGCACCCGGGAGGTAACGATGGACAGCATTTGCTGGAACGGCGTGAGTTCCTGCCTCGTTGCGATGATCCTCGGCGCCGTGGGGGCCGGCCAGGAAGCACAGCAGACAGTGCCGGCGCGTGACCTGCCCCCGGAATTCCATCTCTTGTGGCCGGCGGATTCGAATCACGATTACCGCTGGACGCTCATCGGCGAGAATGCCAAGGCTCAGGAACAGGAGCAACGGCATCCCGAGTTCAACGCGGTCCGCGCGATCTGGCACCTCCCCTTGGCAGCCGACCGAAACGCCTTCAAGTTCGAGTTCACCCGTCCCGTGCGCGCGGGCAGCAACGTGCTCCATCTCTACGTGAAGGCCGACCGCGACGAGAGCACGGGAAGAAGCGACGGAGGCGTCCACAAGGGCGTGGACTACATGTTCACGCTGATCGACGGCGATCCGGACCACGCGAGCACCAGGCTCGACGTCTTCGAACCGAATGGAAGGGCCCGCCGCGGCGCATGCAGCGTCGTGATCCGGGAAGAATCGCTCTATCTCATCGCCGAGATGACCCTCGAGCAGCAAGCCGGGCGTTCGGCGTTCGAGTACTCGGTGTCGTCCTACGTGAAGAACAACGGGCCGAGCGCCGGCCTGGGGTATCGCCGCGTCTTGTCGGATGGGGCGCCGCCGACCTCCGGCAGAACGCTTCTGGCAAACCCCGAACTGGTCGTCGGGGGCGGCAAGGTGCCCGGATGGCGGCTTGCGGGAGGAAGCAGGCCCCTCGAGGCCGTGCTTACCACGGACGGCAAGGATGGTGCGCTGGTCGTTGAGAACCTCTATTCCCCCGAGGGCTTGACTCAAACCGTAAGCCTTTCCTCGGGCCACTATCTCCTGCGAGCGCTGGCGAAAACCAACGTGTTCCAGGTGCACCTGTTCGCCGAGAGCATGCGGATTCCGGTCGCCGTGTCGGACGATTACCGGTGGGTCGAACTTCCCTTCCGCGTGCCGCCTTCGGAGGCCCATTCGCGGAGGCCGGCTCAACTCGGGTTTCGCTATCTGGCGCGCCCCGCGACGGGAAACGCGTCGCGGCTGCCGGCCCGGCTCTCGGTGAAGAAGGTCGAGTTGATCCGCTTGGGCGACGCGGTGCTTTCCGACCGCTGGGTCGAGACGCTGCCCGTCGATCCCTTGCACAGGCTGAGGCTGATCCATGACGCTCCCGCCTGGAGCCGTCCGGGAAAGGTCATCTTTGCAGACGCCTTCCTCGGGACCGAACTGTGGTTGATGACTCAGGAAGGCAAGGTCGACCATACGTACGTCGGTCACCCCGATTTCAGCCACGAAGGCAAATACCTGCATATCGGTTTCCGAAGGCCGCCGCGGGGCCTGTTGCGCACGGACGTTTCGGCGCGCTACCTGAACGACGACTGGAAGGGCCTCGTATGGTTGTTTCCCTGGGAGCAGAAGCGCCTGCCCGAGGGATCGGACCCCGCCGATTGGATCGCCGTTTCGCGGAGCCCCGCCGGTATCCAAATGCACAACGTGGTTACCGGCGAGAATCACGGCATCGGGCTGCCTTCGCGACCGGGGTGGCGGATCGTCCATTTTCCGGGGATCGCCACGTACGGGGGGCGCGGGCCGAACATGCGAGCGATCACCCATGAGACGCTCGTGTGGTTTTCGGAAGACAACCGATCGATCGCGCGCTCCAACGTCGACGGAGAACGGTTCACGACGCTGCCGATGCGAAGCATCTCGGCACGGCCGGAAGAGGACACGGTTTATGCCGACATGTCGAGCGTGGGGGGCAAGGCCGGCGACAACTGGAGAGACGCCGTCGATCGGGACGGCAACCGCTATTTCCTGTTCGAGATCAACCGGAACAACTTTCCCGACCACCCGTCCAATCCGTATCAGGTCTGGGCCCTGTCGCTTACCGAAGGCGACGACCGCGGATTGCTGCGCGTGAAGTTCCATCCAAGAGCCACGATGCGCGAATTTGTTTCGAGTCAGACGGGCATGACGCCGCAGCCTTCGGCGAACTGGTGGAATCTTGCCGCCGGGTTCCCGTGGTCGGGCGACAATGCGATTCTGCTCCTCGAAGACGATACCCTGGTCCACATGAGTTCCCTGGGCATGCACAGCGCCTTCGCGGGGGGCAGCACGGTCAGCGTCAACGATCCCGACACGGGCGAAGTCCGATTCGTGGGGACCTTTCCCCGATTCGATCGGATCACCTGGCCCCACGAATTTCGGAGGGACCGCGACTACGCGGTGGTGGCGAGCCACGCCGAGCCGGCCTCGCCGATCGTGGTGCTCGATCTCGAACACGCGACGATGTGGACGGCGGCCCTGACGAACTTCCACGACTATGCCGCCCGCTACAAGACCCGCTGGAATCCCGAGGCGTATCACAAGCCGATGTTCCGGCCGGCGCCGACGTTCAGCGCCGACTTCACCAAGGTGGTCTTCTTTTCGTCGATGCTGACCGGCGACCACCCCGACCGGAAATGGGGCGACCTGTACGTGGCGGTGGTCCGCTATCCCGAGCCTCCGGTGAACCTGCGGGCCGAGAAAGACGCCCTGGTGTGGGACATGCCGCGGCGCCACGCCGAAATCCGGGGGTTCCGGCTCTACCGGTCCGAAGAGAGCGGGCGCAACTACGAGCGCCTCGACGACGCATTGCGGGCGGGCACGCGGTACGATCTGCCGCCCGACGCGAACGGTTTCTATGTGTTGACCTCCGTCGAGCATTCCGGACTGGAGAGCCGGACGTTCTCCAATGAGGTGAACGTGGGAGGCGGCGAGGACGTCTTCCGGCATTTCTACCGGCCTGCGATGGGAAAGATCGCCAAGCCGATGGTCCCCTTCTTCGATCCCGCCGGGGCCGGCGACGGCTGCGCGGTCGCCATCACCGATCCCGAGTCGATCGACAAGCAGCGACTGGAGGAAGGATTGAGCGGGTCGGTAACGATGCGGGTCGCCGTCCCGCGCACGGGGCCGCTGCGCATTCTGGCAAGGGTCCGCGGGATGTCGGCCCTGGAGCGCTCGAGCTACACGACGGGATGGCCCCGGGCGGGCGAGGCGTGCAGCGGCCGATTCACCGTGCGGATCAACGGCCGGCCGGCGGGCGTCATTCCCGTCGAGGGATTCGCATGGCGGTGGGCCGCGCTCGATGCCGGCGCGATCCCGCTGTCGGCGGGCGTCGTCGAACTGGAGGTCGCCACGAGCGATGCCGGCATTGCGATCGACAATATCCTGGTCACCAGCGACCTCGATTTCGTCCCGCGCGGCCGGGGGCAGGTTCCCGAGCAACTGGCGACGCCGCAGGGGCTGCGAGTCGCACCGTTGGGCCCGGACAACGAGCCGGCGGCGTCGGAACGGATGAGGCGGTCCATCCCGCGCGTGAGACTCGTGTGGAGCCCCGTGGCCGCACCGCAGGGTGTGTCGCATTACAGCGTGTACCGCTCCGACGCGGAATCGTTCGAGGCGGAGGCGGAGACGCTGCTGGGCAGTCCGAGCGGGCCCGTGTTCGACGACGTCGGGCTCGAGGCCGGGCGCACCTTTTACTACCGCGTCCGCGCCCTCGACGCCTGGGGCAACCGATCGCCGGCTTCCGCCGTCCTGGCCGTGACGGTCAAGCCCGAACGATAGTGTCTTCACTCGTAGCCTCCGCGCGCCGCGCGTGCATGTTGTGGGGCACGTTTCCCACGTGCCTTTGGGTTGTGGGCACGTGGGAAACGTGCCCCACGTTGAGGCCCGGCTTGTGCGCCCGTGCCGTCGCCGGATTGGCGAGAGCCGAGTGCGCGGCGCTCTGCTTCTCTCGTCGTGGCGGATCGCGTCGGCACCGGCTGGTTGCACCCGGGGCGGCGGGAGTCCATAATCCCCGTCAGTAACCGCTAGCAATGGCCGCATGCAACGTTGGGAGGAAATCGTGGGCACCTTGACGACTCTGCTGATTTGCGCGGTATGCGCGGGCGCCGGTGCGCCGGCCGGGGGCGAGCAGAAAGGGAACCCGAAAGCGGAAGACGGGCTCATCGCGTTTGCCAATCAAAGCTGTCGATACGTCATCGGCGCCGACGGCACGAATCGGGCCTTGGTCGACCTCGCCACCGATCAAGACTACTGCCAGCGCACGCCGGCCGCGCCGGTCGCCCGAGCCAAGATCGCCGATCGGTGGCACGACGCGGCGTCGGCCGCCGGGGAGGGCGACCGTGTCACGGTGGCTTTCGCGGGCACGTCGGCGACGGCAACTCTCGGGGTGACGATGCACCCGCGCTACTTCGTCGTCGAGGTGCTGGCGGCCGGCGGCGAGGTGGAGGAGTTGCAGTTCGTCAACCTGCCGTTGACCCTGCAGGGCAGCCTGGACGAACCCTTCGCCGCTTGCGCCCTGGCCCTGAACCTGCAGACCGACGTGCCGGGCATCCCCGGTCCCAGTCGCCGGTTGCAGGCCCGTTGCGTCGAACGGTTTGGCCTGGCCGGGGCCGCCGTCGCCGTCGTCGCCTGCCCCACGGGCGCAATGCGAAACGTGCTCAAGGAGGTGGTTTCGGCCGCCGGCTCGATGCCGCAATCGCCGCTCGGCGGACCGTGGGCCATGGATGCCCCCATCAACCGGGCGTCCTACCTGTTCGCCAATCCCACCGAGCAGAACGTCGACGAGATCATCCGCACGGTCAAGAGCGTCGGCTTCAACCAGGTGCAGATCCACGGCGGGCGCGGCACCTACCGCTTCGGCGACTGTCTGCCCAATCCGAAGCTCTACCCGCGGGGCATGGCGAGCATCAAGGCGGTGATCGACCGCCTGCACGAGGCCGGCATCTACGCGGGGATGCATCCCTACGCGTTCTTCATCGACAAGGCCGCGCCGTGGGTCACGCCCGTGCCCGACCCGGGATTGGCCTCGGATGCGACCTTCATCCTCGCCGCCGACCTGCCGGCCGACAGCGCGACCGTTTCGGTGCGGGAAAGCACCGAGGCGATGTCGATCGTCACCGGGTTCTTCGTGCGGAACAGCGTAACGCTGCGGATCGACGACGAACTGATTACGTACAGCGGCGTGTCGAAGGAGCCGCCGTATGGGTTCACCCAGTGCACGCGAGGCGCCCTGGGCACGACGGCCGCCGCCCATGCCGCCGGCGCCAAGGTGCATCATTTGAAGGAATGCTTCGGCCTGTTCGTGCCGGACCCCGACTCGCCGCTGTTCACCAAGGTGGTCGAAGCCAACGCCGATTTCTTCAACGCCTGCGGGTTCGACACGATTTATTTGGACGCCCTGGACGGCGAAGACACCCTGGGCGGCCGCGAAAACTCGTGGCACTACGGGTCGAAGTTCGTGTGGGAACTATGGCGGCGGCTTGCCCGGCCCGCCGCCATGGAGTACAGCACCTTCCATCACCACCTGTGGGTGCTCCGGTCGCGACACGGGGCCTGGGATCATCCCACCCGGGCGCACCAGCAGTTCATCGACCAGCACGTGGCCGCCAACCGGCGGAATGACCTGATGTTCTTGCCCAGCAACTTGGGCTGGTGGGCGTTCAAGACCTGGCAGCCTCCCCAGGCAGAGCCGACCTTCCCGGAGGATATCGAATACTGGTGCGCCAAGGCCCTCGGCACGAACTCCGGGCTTTCGCTTCAGGGGTACAACCCCACGTTGCCCGGCCATCAGCGCCTGGCGGCAATCGTCAAGCAGTACGAGGAGCTGCGCCACGCGGGATATTTTTCCGAGGCCGTCAAGGCTCGGCTCCGCGAGCCGGGGGCCCAGTTCACGCTGGAGCAGGGCGCCGACGGCGACTGGCAGTTTCGGCCCGTTCATACGGTCCGCCACAAGGTGCGCGACGGCGCCGGCTGGAGCGGCCAATGGACCGCCCACAACCCCCATCCGCCGCAGTCGCCGGCACTGCGGATCGAGGCCCTGATGTCGGCCGGCCCCTACGACGCCGACGACAACGTGACGCTGGCCGACTTCGCCGACGCCGCCGAGTTCTCGGAGCGGGCGTCGGCCCCGGCCGTCACGGCGAAGCTCGAGTCGGTGGCCGAAGGCGATGCCGTCATCGGACGGCTCACCGCCGCCAACGCCGGCAGGCAGCGCCGCGGGAGTTGGGCCAGCATGAAGAAGACCTTCGATCCGCCGCTCGATCTCAGCAAGCACCAGGGGCTCGGCGTCTGGGTCCGGGGCGACGGCAAAGGGCAAGTGCTCAACTTTCAGCTTCAGAGCCCCAGCCACATCACACGCGCCCGGGCTGAGCGGTACGTGGTCGTCGATTTCGAAGGATGGCGCTACTTCGAACTGATCGAGCTGGACGCCGACCGTTACCCCGACTACGGCTGGCCCTACTACGGCGGCTACCACGTCTACCGCGAACAAGTGCAGCATCGGGCCGTCGAGTCGTTGACCATCTGGTGCAACCACCTGCCGCCGGAGGATACCGTCGTGGTCGATCTCCGGCCGGTCCGCGCGCTGCGCCTGTTGCCCACGCGGTTGGTCGACCCGCGGCTGGCCATCGGGAGCGCATCCGTCGAGTTTCCCGTCGAAATCGACAGCGGAAGCTACCTGGAGGTCGATCCGGCGGGTTCGGGCCGGCTGTACGGACCCTCGGGCGAACCGTTGGCGGAAGTGCGCACCGCGGGGCCGCTGCCGCAACTCGAACACGGCGCCAACCGGTTCGAATTCACCTGTTTGGGACCGCCGGAGCCGGCGCGGCGCGCTCGAGTGTCGATCGTCTCACGCGGCGATCCGTACGTTCGCGACGAGGCGAATCGCGACGCTCGTACGAGGCGGATTTCCCACTGACAGAGTTGGGCGAAAGGTGCCAAACAAAAAGATGACCGCGGCCGGCGCTGGCGGTCCTGCCCGACGGCCGTTATCGCGCCTCGTATTCGAAGCACTGCAGCGACCGTGTCACCATTGGGAGAGCGCCCCGTGAGAAACTCCAAGTTCTCTTATTGCGCAGCGGCGTTGTGCCTGACGCTGGCCTTCTGGCGGCCCGCCCCGGCCGCGGAGAACGGCAAGGCTTGCACGAACCATGCCGCGGCGGTGCCGCTGGCGCCGATGGCCTACGAAACATCGGCCTATGAGTTGGCGCCTCATTTGCGCGCCGCCGGTGGCCGTCGCTGGACGTTGGAGGAGGCGAATTCGCTGCTGGCGCGACGCGTCGCCGTCGAAAAGCAACGCCGCGAGCTGCACGTCGACTACTACCGCATCGGACACACGCTGGCGTTTCCGCTTCCCTTGGCGCAGCGGCCCGCCGAAGAACTGCTCCCCCAAGGAATCCCGGGCACCCGCTATCCCTGGACGACGTGGCTTTCCTGGGAACTGGAACGGCGCTGGCGCATCCTCCACGCGGGCTGGCGTCGCCTGGGCGATGAGGAAGCCGGCGGCCTTCTGCAGCGCGAGGTGGCCGCCCTGTCGCGATGGGAGAGTTTTCTGGCGGCTCCCGGGCGGGGAGTGTCGCTGGTGACCGGGCACCTGGCCGCCTGCCTCTCGTTGGCGCTGGCCGACCCGGCGGGCTGGGACCCCACCCTTCACGAGCAGGCGCTCGCCGCGGCGCAGTCGCTGCTGGAGCGCGACATCGGGCCGTGGTTCGAGCAGACTTGGGCCGACGCAAAGCCGCTCGCGCCGGCGAGGTTGCACAACATCCCCGTGATCGCGCTGACGCGAAGCGCCCAGCTCGCCCGCGCCATCCAGAGCCCGCTGGTCGACAGGCTGGAGCCGCGAGCCCGGGATGTCCTGCGGGCGTGGTGCGCGTTCCGCACGAGCGACGAGCGTCATACCGAGGGAACGGCCTACGACGGCTATCTCGCCGACACGATGACCGAGTGGCTCGCCACGTTGCCCGATCGCCACGCCCTGCTGGCCGCCGAACGCCAGGCGTTCTGCGGTCTGGCAGAGGATTGGGTACAGCTTACGCTCCCGGGGCGCACCGACCTGCACGCGCCGTTGGGCGACGTCGAGCCGGAAATGGCCTTCTGGGTCAACGCCCTGATGCGCCTGGCAAGCTGGTACGACCTCGAAGAAGCCGGATGGCTGCTGCGCCGCTTTCCGTTGGAGCGGCTGCCCGCCGCGGCGCTGGCGGCCATCCCCGAGCATGCCGCTTTCCTGCGGCGCGACTTTTCCATGCCGAAGGTCGGACCTCGCGAGCAGCTCGCCTCGGTCAGCCTGCGAACGGGATGGGAGAGCCGCGACCTGCTGGCCGCCGTAGGGCTGCCCCGCTGCAACATGGGCCACCTGCACCCGGACGGCGGCCAGATGCTCGTCGGATGGCAAGACCGATTCTGGATCACCGACCCGGGCTACCAGCAGTACCTCCCCGGCCTCGAGCGGGAATACACGGTCGGCCCCCCGGCGCACAACCCACCGGTAATCGGCGGCGTGGCGCAATCGCGCCGCGCCGCTCGGCTTCTCGCGCTGGGCACCGACGTCGGAGGGCGACAGCATGCGGCCCTCGACCTCACCGGCGGCTATGCCGGCTTGCCCGAAGGCGCGGCCGTGCGCCGCGACGTCTGGCTGATCCCGGGCAATGCCCCGGCGGTCGTTGTGCGGGATTCGTTCGCGGGGCTGGCGCCGGGCGTGGAGGTGCAAACGCACTGGCTCGGCGGCGCGCACCTGGCCTGGGCCTTCTCGGCCGGCTGGGCCCGGCTGAGCGACGGCGAGCGTGCCCTGTGGATCGGAACGGCCCCCGGCGCCCTGGAGGCCGGGAGACTCACCCGCCATCCCGGCAGCCGCGGCCCGCTGGCACTCGCGCACGCCGCCACGCTGCCCGAAGGCGCAGGGGTCCGATGGTGGCTGTTCCTCGGCGACCCTTCCACCGGATGGGAAAGCCCTCGCCTCGCCATCGCCGGAGAGACGCTGGAAGTCCATCTGCCGGGCGAGGACGCGGCTACGTGGGTCCTGCCGTGACTTGATGGGCGGGCATCAAGCCCGAGCCCGGCGATCCGTCCCCGCCGACGGTGCGCTTCGCCGTGGGCGGCGCGTCGAAGCTCGCGTGCGCAACGCCGCCCGAGAGCCGACCAGCGGTGACACTCCCGCTCGGCAGCGCCGCCGCTACGCCCGGGACAGATATTGCCCGGTGCGCGTGTCGACTTTGACCACGACGCCCTCGCTGAGGTACTCGGGCACCTGGATGACGAGGCCCGTCTCGAGGGTCGCGGGCTTGGTCCGCGAGGTGGCCGAGTCGCCGCGGATGCCCGGATCGCACTGCACGACGCGGAGTTCGACGGTCAGCGGCAACTGGATGCCCACGCACTGCTCGTTGTAGATCAACGCCTGGACGCCTTCCAGATCCTCGGTCAGGTAGCTGATCTCGTCGGCCAGGTCGTCCTTCTGCAAGGCATACTGGTTGTAGTCGGTCTGGTCGAGAAAGTGCAGGCACTCGGCGTCGGCGTACATGTACTTGACCGGGCGGCGCGTGAAGTCGGCCTCGTCGAGCGAGTCGCCTCCGCGCAGGGTGATGTCGACCTTCTGCTTGGTGATCAGGTTGCGGGCCCGGTACTTGTAGAAGGTGTTCGCACCGCGGGCCGACGGGGTCTGCACGGTGATGGTCTCGATCATGCAGGGCGCGCCCTGGTAATTGACGATGCTTCCGCGCTTGATGTCTTTCGCGAGCATGGCAAGTATCGGTGGAATGGTGAACGAAGGACGAAAAGAGAGAAACGAACGCCGAACGGCCGGCCCCGAACGTCGCGCTAGAGAAAAGTCCCGGCTTGGGGGTCGACGGCCAGCCCCTCGGTCTCGTCGGCGAGTTCCTGGAGCACGACCAGCAGGGCGCTCGGATCGAGCATGTCGTCCGCCTCGCCATCGTCGAACCGCACCAACTGCTCGAAGTGAAGCACGTCGAATCGGGCGTTACAGCCGCGAAGGCGGTCGAGCCGAAGCCGGTCGCCCTGACGGCAGTCGGCCGTGTCGAGCTCCTCGGCCAGTTCGGCCGCCTTCTCGACGACTTCCTCGCCCTCGAGATAGGAGATGTCCAACGCCGAGAAGTCGTCGGGCGACAGAACCGTCAACGACTCGAATTGCCCCGACTCGTCGGCAGTAAGATTGGTGAGCACAAACCGGTTGTTCAGCCGGGTGATGCGCTGCTGGAGCCGCTCCAGGCTGGGCCGCTTCGAACGGTCGAACAGGACGAAGTACGTCTCGCGCCATTCGTACTGATCGTGTTCGAACATCGACATGGCTGGCATCTCCGTTCAACCCGCGACGCAGCGACCAACGGTTTCCGGGCGGCCGCGGCGCGTCAGTCTTCGCAATCCTCTTCCTCAAAGTCGGCCTCGCCCCACGCCTCGAGGGCCTCGATGACCGCGTCGCGCTCCTGCAAATCGGCCCAGAGGGTCTCGCCCTGCTCGAGCCGGACCTCGTACTGACCCTCGCGCTGGCAGTCGGGCGCCCCACAGAAGTGAGGAAGCGCCGAAACCCAGACGATGCGATACAGTGGAACGTGCTTGTCGTCGATGATGCACAGTTCGGCCATGGCTAGCCGGCTCCCAGCTCGATCGACCGACGGGTCGCCGTCTCGACGGCCCCCATCAGGGCCGCGCGAATGCCGCCCGCCTCGAGGGCCTGCAGCCCGGCGATCGTGGTGCCGCCCGGGCTGGCCACGCGATCCTTGAGCACGCCGGGGTGCTCGCCGGTATCGAGAATCATGGCGGCCGCTCCACGCACGGTCTGGGCGGCCAGTGCGGTGGCGACCTGGCGGGGCAATCCCATGCGGACGCCGCCGTCGCTGAGGGCTTCGATCATCACGTACACGAAGGCGGGGCCCGATCCGGAAAGGCCCGTCACCGCGTCGATCAGTTTTTCGTCGACCTGGTAGGCGATGCCCACCGAGGCCAGCAGGGTGCTGACCAGGCTTCCGTCTTCGGCCGTCGCCTCGGAGCCGAGGCAATACCCGCAGGCCCCCTGACCCACCAGGCAGGGCGTGTTCGGCATCACCCGCACCAGTCGGGCTTCGTCGCCCAACCCCCCGGCCAGCGCGGCCAGGCGGATCCCCGCGGCAATCGACACCACGAGCTTGTCGGGACCGATCGCCGGGCGGAGCCCGGTCAGCACCGCGGCCATCTGCTGCGGCTTGACGGCCAGAAAAATCACGTCGGCCTGGCCAGCCACCTCGCGGTTGTCGCCGGTCGTCGCGCCGCCGGTCGCCCGGGCGAACCGCTGCCGGGCGTCGGCCACCGGATCGCTGGCAATCAGCCGGTCGCCGGCGACAAGCCCCGCTTTGACGAACCCTTGTCCCAACGCCGTAGCCATCTGCCCGGCACCAATGAATCCGATCCGTTGTTCCAGCATGCGCTTACCGAGATTCAAACCAAGGGAACTGCCGATTGCCCACATGCTACGCCAAACCCGAGCGTCGCACAATGGGAAGCGTTCGACTGCGAAGTGTCGCCATGTGGTGTGCCTTCGAGCCCCGACCGAGGTCTTGCCACCGAAGACCGATTGAGCTACTTTCAGAGGCTTGCTCGGATGCAACTCGATTGATCCCAGGCATTTCAGCGGTCCCACCCATGTCGCAAGCCAACCAGCACGCCATCTCTCCCAGCCGGCAGGAAGACTACCCCGAATGGTACCAACAGGTCGTCCGTGCGGCCGACCTGGCTGAACCATCCCCAGTCAGGGGGTGCATGGTTATCAAGCCGTGGGGTTACGCGCTCTGGGAGAACGTGCAGCGCGTTCTCGACGACATGTTCAAGGCGACGGGCCACCGGAACGCCTATTTTCCGCTGTTTATCCCGATGAGCTTTCTGGCGAAGGAGGCCGAGCACGTCGAAGGGTTCGCGAAGGAGTGCGCGGTCGTTACCCATCATCGGCTCGAGGCCGCGCCCGACGGGGGGCTGCGGCCGGCGGGGCCTCTGGAAGAGCCGCTGGTGGTCCGCCCCACTTCGGAGACGATCATCGGGGCGATGTTCGCCAAGTGGGTCCAGTCGTACCGCGATCTGCCTTTACTGATCAACCAGTGGGCCAATGTGGTTCGCTGGGAGATGCGCACGCGTGTGTTCCTGCGCACCACGGAGTTTCTCTGGCAGGAAGGGCACACGGCCCACGTCACGGCCGACGAGGCATGGGACGAGACGCGGCAGATGCTCGACGTCTACGCCGACTTCGCCGAAAACCACATGGCCGTGCCGGTGATCAAGGGCGAGAAGACCGCAAGCGAGCGATTTCCCGGCGCGGTGTCGACGATCTCGATCGAGGCGATGATGCAAGACCGCAAGGCCCTTCAGGCGGGCACGTCGCACTTCCTGGGGCAGAACTTTGCCAAAGCATCGGGCATCAAGTACCTCGACGCCAGCGGAAAGGAGGAGTTCGCCTGGACCACGTCGTGGGGCGTCTCGACGCGTCTGATCGGCGGGCTGGTCATGACCCACGGCGACGACGACGGCCTGGTGCTGCCCCCGCGTCTGGCACCGGCCCACGTGGCGATCTTGCCGGTCATCCACAAGGAGGAAACCCGGGCCGAGGTGCTCGGCTACTGCGAGAAGCTGGCCGCCGAGCTTCGGAGCGTCAGTTACGCGGGCGGTCCGGTGCGGGTCGAACTCGACGCCCGCGACCTGCGCGGCGGCGAGAAGGTGTGGTCGTGGATCAAGAAGGGCGTGCCCTTCCGGCTGGAGATCGGTCCCCGCGACATCGCCAAGGACGCGGTTTTCGCCGGGCGCCGCGACCGGCCGCACAAAGAGCGAACGAGCATGCCCCGCCGCGAGTTCGTGGCGACGCTGCCGCGGCAACTCGACGAGATCCAGGACGCCCTGCTTGCCCGGGCCCGGGCGTTTCGCGACGCCAACACGGTGCGCATCGACGACAAGGCCGAGTTCTACGACTACTTCACGCCCGCGAACCGCGACAAGCCCGAGATCCACGGCGGATTCGCCCTGTGCCACTGGAGCGGCGAGCCCGAGGTCGAAGAACGGGTCAAGCAAGACTTGCAGGTGACGATCCGCTGCATCCCCCAGGATACTCCCGAGGAAGCGGGAACCTGTCCGTTCTCGGGCAAGCCCAGCCGGGGGCGCGTCGTGTTCGCGAAGGCCTATTGATCGCACGGCGTCCGGCCGATCGTTCGCACCGGGGAGACATCCGATGAACGCTTCCGACGTGCCGCGTCCCTTCAACCTCTACCTGGATCCCGAGGACGCCAAGTGGCTCGACAGCATGGAGGGGGTGCCCGACGCGGCCCTGCCCGTCGAGTTGCCCGGCGAGAGGCTGCTTCGCGCGGCGTGGCAGAAGCGCCTTCACCGGGGGCTCGATTGGGTCGGCGGCGTCGCCCCGGGGCTGGCCCTGGCCGGTGGGCTCGCCTGGGTCGGGGCCCTGCTGGCCGATTGGATCGGCGAGTCGATCCTGGGCTTCGACAAGAGCCCCATCAGCGCCATCCTGATGACGATCGTGCTGGGGCTTCTGGTCCGAAACCTGGCGGGGCTGCCGGCGGCGTATGAGAAGGGGCTCCGGCTGGCCGTCCGGCGGGTCCTGCGATGGGGGATCGCGCTGTTGGGCCTGCAAATGAGCCTGGCGGCCGTGGGCCAGATCAGCGCGTTGGCCCTGCCGATCGTGGTCGGATGTATTGCCTCGGCCCTGATCCTGGTGACCTGGCTGGGCCGCGTGCTGTCGGTGCCGCCGCGCCTGGCGAGCCTGATCGCCGTGGGGACCAGCATCTGCGGGGCTTCGGCGATCGTGGCCACCGGCCCCGCCATCGACGCCGAAGAAGACGAAGTCAGCTACGCGGTGGCGTGCATTACGCTGTTCGGAATGATCGCGCTGTTCGTCTATCCCTTCCTGGGGCATTGGCTGTTCGCCGCCGACGCGACGCGGGTCGGGTTGTTCCTCGGCACCGCCATCCACGAGACGGCCCAGGTCGCCGGAGCGGGCCTGATGTACCAGCAGCACTACCATGCCCCCGAGGCGCTCTTGGTGGCCGCCACCACGAAACTGGTGCGAAACGTGTGCATGGGCGTGGTGATCCCGTTGATGGCGATTCTCTACCACCGCCGCAAGTGCCTGTCGACCGGAGGGCGCGACGCGCGATCGCTCCGGTGGCATCAGTACGTGCCGTCGTTCGTGATCGCCTTCGTCGTGCTGGCCGCGGTTCGCTCGGCCGGCGACCTGGGCGAGCACGCCCTCGGCTTGTTTGACCGCGGCGCGTGGGCCGCCTGGATGGACCATGCCAAGACCGCCTCGGTGGCCTGCATGACCGTGGCCATGGCCGCCGTCGGGCTGGGGACCAGCGCGAGCCAACTCCAGAGCCTCGGTTGGAGGCCCCTCCTGGTGGGGCTCACGGCCGCGATCCTGGTCGGCGGCGTCAGCTTCGTCCTCGTGGCGGCCATTGCCCCCTTGGTGTAGCGGGCGCAACCGGCGACGAACGCGGCGCATTGCCCTCGCGCGAACCCAGCCCCCTGAACGCCTATCCGCCCGCGCGATAGGATGGAGAATTCGGCTCCCCGCGCTGGCACGCCTCTGGAATGACCGAACTGCGCCGCATCGAGAACGACATTCGACGGGCCATGCTCGCCGACCGGCATCGGCTCGGGAAGCGGCTGCGCCGGCTTCGCCAGAGCCGCCGCGGTGACGATTTCGACCGGCAGGCGGCCGAACTGGCCGACCAGGCGCGTCGCGCGGCCGAGCTCCGCCGGCGCCGGCGCGACGACGCGCCCCAGGTTCGCTACGACGAGTCGCTGCCGATCCACCAGCGCCGGCACGAGATCGCCCGCGCCATCCGCGAGCATCAAGTCGTGGTCGTGTCGGGCGAGACGGGCTCGGGCAAGTCGACCCAGCTTCCCAAGATCTGCCTGGAACTGGGCCGCGGCATCGACGGCTTCGTCGGGCACACCCAGCCGCGGCGGATCGCCGCACGGTCGATCGCCGCGCGGATCGCCGACGAGCTCGATTCGCCGCTGGGACGCGAGGTGGGCTACAAGATCCGCTTCGCCGACGCTACCCGGCCCGAAACCTACGTCAAGCTGATGACCGACGGCATCCTGCTGGCCGAGACCCAGGGCGACCCCTTCCTCGACCAGTACGATACGATCATCCTCGACGAGGCCCACGAGCGGTCGCTGAACATCGACTTCCTGATCGGGTATCTCAAGCGCCTCTTGGGCAAGCGGCGCGATCTGAAGCTGATCATCACCTCGGCCACGATCGACTCGGCCCGCTTCGCCCGGCACTTCGGCTCGGGCGGGCAACCGGCGCCGGTCATCGAGGTGTCGGGCCGGACCTACCCGGTCGACATCCGCTACCGGCCGATCGAGGCGGGTGAAGACGGCGACGAGCCCGACCTCGAAGAGGCCGTGCTCGACGCGGTTGTCGAATTGGCCCGGGTCGAAAAGGGCGACGTGCTCATCTTCATGCCGACCGAGCGGCACATCCACGACGTGGCCAAGGCGCTGCGGGGCCGGCGCCTGCCCGGCGACGACCCCACGCGCCCGACCGAGGTCCTGCCCTTGTACGCTCGACTGCCCGGCCGCGAGCAGCAGCGGGTGTTCGAGCCCCACGCGCATCGGCGGATCGTCATTGCGACGAACGTGGCCGAGTCGTCGCTGACCGTGCCGGGCATCCGCTGCGTGATCGACCCGGGCACCGCGCGGATCAGCCGCTATTCGCCCCGGTCGAAGACCCAGCGTCTGCCCATCGAGGCCGTGTCGCAGGCGTCGGCCGACCAGCGGGCCGGCCGGTGTGGGCGCGTGGGGCCGGGCATCTGCGTGCGCCTGTTCAGCGAGCAAGACTACGAGGCCCGCGACCGCTTCACGCAGCCCGAGATCCTCCGCAGCAACCTCGCGTCGGTGATTCTTCAGACGAAGGCCCTCAAGCTGGGCGAGGTCGAGCGGTTCCCCTTCCTCGATCCGCCCAAGCCGGCCGCGGTGCGCGACGGCTACCGCACGCTCTTCGAACTGGGAGCGATCGACGCGCGCCAACGCCTGACCGACCTGGGACGCCGGCTGAGCCGGCTGCCGGTCGACCCGCGCATCGGGCGCATGATCCTCGCCGGCGACGACGAAGGCTGCCTCAACGAGGTGCTCATCATCGCCGCCGCGCTGGAGCTTCGCGATCCGCGCGAGCGCCCGCTCGACAAGCAGCAGGCGGCCGACGAGCGTCATGCCCAGTTCGCCGACGCCGAGTCGGACTTCCTCAGCTACCTGAAGCTCTGGGACTTCTATCACGGCCTGAAAGACAAGCTCTCGCGCAATCAGCTCCACAAGGCGTGCCGGCAGAACTTCCTGTCGTACAATCGGATGCGGGAATGGCTCGACGTGCACCGGCAGCTCTTGCAGCTTGCCGACGAGGCGGGACTGAAACGCCGCCCGCGACGCGACCAGTACGGACCGATCCACCGCGCGATCCTCACCGGCCTGCTGGCCAACGTCGGGTTTCGCACCGAGGTTTACGAGTACACGATTGCCGGCGGCAACAAGGCCCATCTCTGGCCCGGGTCGGGATTGTTCGCCGCGCGGCCCACCTGGGTGGTCGCGGCCGAACTGGTCGAGACCACGAAGCGCTACCTTCGCTGCTGCGCGAAGATCGATCCCGACTGGATCGAGCCGATCGCCCCACACCTGGTCAAACGGTCGTACCACGATCCGACCTGGGAGCGAACGAGCGGGTCGGCCGTGGCCTTCGAGAAGGTCTCGCTGTTCGGACTGACCGTGGTGCCCCGGCGCCGCGTGGCCTACGGACCCATCGACCCCGCGCAGGCCCGCGAGCTGCTCATCCAGCGGGGCCTGGTCGACGGCGAGATCGACCTGAAGGCCGACTTTTTGGCCCACAACCGCGACCTGCTGGCCGAGATGGAACGGCTCCAGGCGAAGCTGCGGCGTCACGATCTGCTGCTGGGCGAGTGGTCGCGCTACGAGTTCTACGACCGCCGCATCCCCGAAGACGTCTACGACGCCGCGCGCCTCATGACGTGGCTGCGCCGTCAAGAGGCGACCGACCCGGGCTCGCTTCACATGGCGCAATCCGACGTGATTCGCGAGCCGGTCGAGGAGGAGGTGGCCGCCGAGTTCCCCGACGAGATCCCCGTCGAGCAGAATCGGCTGCCGCTCGATTACCGGTTCGAGCCCGGCGCGGAGCACGACGGCGTGACGCTCACCGTGCCGCTGGAGGCCCTCAACCAGGTCGATCCCGAGCGGCTGGGGTGGCTCGTCCCGGGACTGATGGAGCAGAAGATCGCGGCCCTGATCAAATCGCTGCCCAAGCCGATCCGCCGCAAGCTGGTTCCCGCCCCCGACACGGCGCGGCGCGTGGCCGGGCAGATCCGGTTCGGCGAAGGCTCGCTGCGGTCGATCCTGGCCCGGGCCCTCGGCCAGATCGCCGGCGAGCGGATCCCGCCCGACGCCTTCGACGAGAGCAAGCTCCCCGACGCGCTGCGCATGAACGTGTGCGTGGTCGGCACCGACGGCAAGCCGCTGGCGGCTGGGCGCGACCTCGACGCGATCCGCCGGCAACTCGGGGTGCAGGCGTCGGCCGTGTTTTCGTCGCTCGAGGATCCGCGGTGGTCGCGCGACGGGATCGTCGACTGGGATTTCGACGAGTTTCCCGAAGCCGTCGACGTGAGCCGCGGCGGAATGACGCTCCAGGCGTATCCGGCACTGGTCGATCGGGGCGACTCGGTCGGGTTGCGACTGACCGATTCACCCGAGCGGTCGGCCCGCGCAACCCGACACGGCCTGCGCCGGCTCTTCTGCCTGGCCGCGTCGCGCGAGCTGCGCTCGCAAGTCGAGTGGCTTCCGGACCTCGAGAAGATGCTGCTGTTCGCCGCGTCGATCCCCGGGTTCCAGCTCAAGCCGCAGCTTGCCGAGCTGATCGCCGACCGGGCCTTTCTGGGCGATGGGGCCGTACCCCGAAGCCGGCAGGAGTACCAGCGGCAGCTTGCCTCGGGGCGGCGCCGGATCGTGCCGGTCGTCCAGGACGTGGCCGGCCTGGCGGCGCCGCTGTTCGAGCAGTATCACCGGGCCCGGCTGGCGGCCGATGAGGCGCTCGCCCCGCAGTGGCAATACGCCGTGGACGACGTCCGCGCCCAGATCGCGCGGCTCACGGGCCCCACGTTTCTCACGGCTACGCCCTGGCCGTGGCTGCGGCACTATCCGCGGTACTTCCGGGCGATCGTGCACCGCTTCGACAAGCTCCGCGGCGGCGGTGCCCGGCGCGACCGGCAGGCGAGCGACGAACTGGCCTTCCGGCTCGACCTCTATCGGCAGCGGCTCGACGAGCACCGGCAGAGGGACGTGCTCGATCCCGAACTCGATCGGTACGGCTGGATGCTGGAAGAGTACCGCGTGTCGCTCTTCGCCCAGCAGCTCGGCACGTCGATTGCCGTCTCACCCAAGCGGCTCGAGAGCCAGTGGAGCAAGGTGCGCGATTGAGGGGCGATTCGGGCCGAGGCACCGAGTTCCTCGCCGGCCCAACGAACGCTCCTCGGATCCGATGGCGAAGTCGCTTTGTCGGTCGCCGAGAACGGCTGGTTGGTCAGCGGGGCGATCATGGAATCAACACCGCCCACCGAACCGGCGCGGCGACGGTTGGATCGCGGCCGCTTCCCGCGGCGGAGCGACTTCGGTGGGCTGGGCGGGCGCGGCGGGCGGGGGGGCATTCGGAGCGTCGAAGCGGATTTGCCAGCCGCCGCCCAGCGCTCGGTAAAGCCGGATGAGGTTCAGGGCGACCGAGCCCTCGACAACGGCCAACTGATCCTGCTGCTGGGTCAGAAACTGCTGCACGTTGAACACCCGATTGAAGTCGACCGTTCCCGCGCGGTATTGCGACATGACCACTTCGACCGATTCGGCGGCGGCGGCGGCGCTTTCGCCGAGCGACCGGAGTTGCTGCTGGGACTTGAGGAAGGCGGTCAGAGCATTCTCGGCCTCGGCGTTGGCCTGCAGAACGGTGTTCTGGTACTGCACCGCGAGTTGCTGGAAGCGGGCCTCCTGGACGCGGATATTATTGACCAGCCGCCCGTAGTTGAGGATGCTCCACCGGAAAGAGGGACCGAAGGTGCCGCCGAACGCGTCGGCGTCGAACAAGTCCTTGAAATTCGTCGCGTCGAGGAAGATCGTGCCGCTGATGGAGAAGTGGGGATACAACTCGGAAGTGGCAAACCCGATCCGCGCGCTTTGCGCAGCGACCTCCCGCTCCGCCCGGCGGACGTCGGGTCGGCGCCGGAGCAGCTCGGCGGGGATTCCGATGGCCACCTGGGGCGGCGCCTTCGGAATGCCGTTTTCCCCGGCGAGCAACTCGTCGAGGTTCCGGGGCGGCATGCCCAGCAAAATGCACAACTCGTTGACGGCCTGTCGACGGGCGGCTTCGAGCGGAGGAATGCTGGCCTCGGTGTTCGCCAGGTCCGACCGGGCTTGCGACACGTCGAGCCGCGTGGTGGCGCCGTGGCGGAGGCGATCCTGGGCAATCCGCAAGCTGCCCTGCTGGATTTCGACGTTTTGCCGTGCATAGGCGAGCCGTTGTTCGGCAATCCGCACGTTCGTGTAGGTCTCCGCCACGTTGGACACCAGAAGAACCAACACGTCGTCGTAGTGCTCCACCGATGCGTCGAGATTCGCGTCGGCCGACTCGATCGCGCGCCGAAACCGGCCCCAGAAATCCAGTTCCCAGGCAAGGGCCGCTCCGAGCGTCCACTCGCTGAAGAAGTGATTCGGCGTCAAGGCGCTGGGCCCCTTCTTGCTGAGGCCGATGCGGGTGTAGTCGCCGAATGCCTCTTGCCCCTGCGGGAAGAGCGTGCCCGCGGCAATGGCTCGCTGGGCGCGGGCTTCCAGGATCCGCAGTCCGGCGACGCGCACGGTCAGATTTTGGCGGT
>Ga0334901_1001097_pt1 | contig 30736 bp, 27 predicted proteins | sample GraSluR3_MG_3_FD_207216 | JGI IMG/M metagenome (GOLD analysis project Ga0334901, IMG submission 207216) | Sludge microbial communities from methane-producing bioreactor in Wageningen University, Netherlands - Granular Sludge_15_08-R3 | ecosystem: Engineered > Bioreactor > Anaerobic >... | reverse complement strand
ACGAGGATCGCCGTTTTTATAAACACGGTGACCGAACCCCATTATTTTTTTCTTATTTTGAAGTGCATTCGAAATGTAATCATTTACCCACTCAATGGAACCGATTTTCTCCAACATATGCATAACCTGTTCATTCGCACCACCATGAAGCGGTCCCTTCAAGGCACCAATCGCCGATGTAATTCCAGAGTACATATCTGATAGTGTCGCCACACATACACGTGCCGTAAACGTTGAGGCATTTAGTTCATGATCGGCATGAAGAATCAGCGCTTTATCGAACATCTTCGCCTCAGTCTCAGATGGCACTTGGTCTTTAAGCATATAGAGAAAGTTGGCTGCGAACCCCAATGACTTATTTGGAGCTATAGGATCGAGTCCTTTCCTGATTCTGGAAAATCCGGCAACAAGTGTCGCAATTTTCGCCTGAATGCGTAGTGCTTTATTCTTATTCGATTGCTGATCCATCAACTCAGCATCAGGATCATACATGGCCAAATTCGAAACTGCAGTTCTTAAGACGGCCATAGGGTGTACATGGTCAAACGGATACATCTTCATGATCGTAAACAAGTCATCTGGCACCGCTGCATTCTCTGCAAGGGCTAATTTGAATTGACTGAGCTGTTCAGCAGTAGGGAGTTCGCCATTCCAAAGCATATAAACGACTTCTTCAAAAGTAGACAATTCAGCTAAATCCTGAATACTGTACCCTCGATACATGAGCACATCATCTTTAATTGAACTAATTGCTGAAGTTGTTGCAACAATACCTTCCAAACCTCTTGTCATCACCAAATTAATCCCCTCCTTGAATGTAGCACCTAGCTCTCGGAATGCGAACAATGAATCTATTGTTGCTTCCTTTATTTGATAAATATCTAGAGTCAAAAAATCAGCACTTCATTGCAACCTATTATTTAATAGTAGTACAGTTTTCTGAACTCTTCATGAACAGATGCAAAAATAATGATGAAAAATATGATTTTTCAATTAAATATCACTGAATGTTATGGTTCTTATGCAAAATTGTTATCTTGATTATATCTGCTTAAGCAGACTTTGTGAACAATAACCACGATAAATCTTTACGCACACCTTTTTTCAAGTGTATATTAGCCGCTTGTCCGCATATGTATAAAATTGAGGTGGGGATGAGACATGAACTCTCGGGAATCACAACCGTTCATAGCCGGTCTATTCATAATTTTACGTACCCTTGTTGTCGCAGCCGCAACCGCAGTAACTGTCGCGGTCTTGATGCTCGCCTTCCGCTATGCATTGCCCTTTCTCATCGCATGTGCGCTTGCATTCTTAATCAATCCTATAGTGGTATTCATCGAAAAAAAAACGGGGCTGCCCAGGGGAGCAGCCTCATTTGTTGTTCTTTTTCTCTTCTTTTCGCTATCTATTGGTGTCCTATTGTTTTTTGCAATTGCTCTGATCAAAGGCGTATCTTCATTTTCTCGTTCAGTCCCAAATGAAATTCAAGTGCTCATCGGAGATATGCAGACATTTTTTTTCTCTAATCTGCTTCCCTCATGGGAACAGGCACTGCATATTTTTTCTGGACTACCAAGCGTGCAGCAAAAAGCGATACAGCTTAATGTAGAGAGTATGGCGGGAACACTTGTCGAGATGCTTAATGATCTTGCAGGACAATTACTCGCGAATCTGACACAATTTGTTGCGACGATTCCAGATACAATCATTTCTGCTGTTTTTATCTTTCTCGCTTCATTTTTCTTATCAAAGGATTCTGAACGGATCAAGGTACGTTTCCATGCATTCAGTGCTCATTCTTCAATTGGAAGGCCTATTGACAAAGTTTTGACTGAGTTAAAAAAAACATGCATCGGTTTTGTAAGAGCCCAATTTTTACTCGTGTTCATGACCGTTGTTATTGTCTATGCGGGACTTCTTATTCTAAGAGTACCTCACCCACTGACCATTGCGTTAATCACCGGCATCGTCGATCTCATTCCCTATCTAGGAACCGGCGCAGTCTTTATCCCATGGATTCTTTATCAGTTTTTCATGCACCATTACTTTTTCACGATCAGCCTGACTAGTCTTTACATTGCCGCCATCATTCAGAGACAACTCGTGGAACCCAAGATATTGTCAGTGAACATCGGTATCGATCCGCTTGCTTCACTCGTTTCTATTTACTTCGGCTTTCGTTGGGTCGGTATTGCCGGCATTATTATTGGACCGCTTGTCCTCGTCGTGATTAAAACATTATATTATGCCGGTACCTGGCAGGCAATATGGAGATACATTCTTGGCAAGAAAGCATGAGTAAATTATCGTTTTCTAAATGAGATGAACGTAATGCCCCCCTGATTGATCCGTTCGCGAATCCATCTTTTTAAACGCTTGATCAATAGGATTCTAAATGCAGGAATCAGTAGTAAAAGACCTGTGACATCACTAATGAGACCTGGCGCGCACAACAGTATACCGCTGAAGAGCAGGCAGGCACCATCCAGCAGCGGTTCATTGGGCATCCGTCTCTGATTTATATCATCGCTGATCTTCTGCAAAATGATAAAACCTTGTCTTCTTACAGTCCAGACACCAAGCATAATGGACAATATAAGAATCATAATTAAGTTGAATCCGCCGATCAGCTGTCCGACATAAATTAGCACGCATACCTCAGCAAGTGCATAAAGCATTAAGATAAGCAGTATTTTTTTCAGCACCAACAAGACTCCTTTAGTTTTATGCTTGCTTTGAAGCTTTGACAATTAACGCATGAAGATCCGGATTTTTTCGTCGTATCGAAACGGGACGCAGAGATAGATCTGTCCAGCAGTGGGAACTCGATCCGTCAACGAGCAATTTTCGGTCTTTTTCTCTGTAGATTTTATAATCAAACGTTAATTTAATACTGTCGTAAGCGCCAATTGTTGTTACGACAAGGAGTGTATCGTCATATTGAGCCGGCTTATGATAGTGTACCTCAACGCCAAGAACCGGCATCATAAAGCCCTTTTCCTCAATTTCTCGATACGAAATGCCTAACTGCTGAATAAAATCTGTACGTGCAATTTCAAAATAATTCACATATTGACTGTGATGAACAATACCCATTTTGTCCGTTTCGTTATACCGAACGACGATTTTTGTCTCATTTCCGTTCATAATACAAACACTCCTGTTTCAAAATTTGCTTTACCCTCATAACTTCCACAGGATGCGGTGACTTTCGCTTTGCTCACAGAAGTGAGCCGCTGTTAATCAAAGCACTTTTTTCCTGGGCCGCTTACACTTAAATCTTTATGCTTTCTTAGTTTTGTAAAAAATTTAAGAGAAGGCACATAAATGTGCCTTCTCTTATCATAAATGATTGGTGGTACGAATAAAAATGAAACGTTGCTGGGTTTGATCATTGACCGTCCCCATAGCCATTAAATTATGCTTGTGTCAGATTTTCTCCAACAGTGTGCACACGCATAACGTTTGTTTTGCCTGATGCTGCAACTGGAAGTCCTGCAGTGATGACAACAAGATCGCCGTCTTTTACAAGATCAGTTTTCTTGCCGCTGTCAACAGCAATTTCAAACATTTGATCGGTCGTTTTTGCAATTTCACTCAATACTGGAGTTACGCCCCAAGCAAGGCACATTTTGTGAGCAACACGTTCAGAGCTTGTTACCGCAATAACTGGAGCTTTTGGACGGTAGTGAGAAACAACACGTGCAGTATAGCCGCTCACCGTTGCTGTAATAATTGCGCCAACATTAAGGTTCAGTGCCGTATGAGCAACTGCTTCACCAATTGCAGCGGTGACAGTCGGTTCGCTTGAATCACTCAATTTCTTGAGAATGCTCTTATAGTCTAAAGCAGATTCAGCCTTCAACGCGATGTTATTCATCGTTGTAACGGCTTCTACCGGCCATTTACCGGATGCAGACTCACCAGAAAGCATGATTGCATCTGTTCCGTCAAAAATTGCGTTTGCAACGTCGCTGGCTTCAGCGCGTGTACAACGCGGGTTGCGGATCATAGAATCAAGCATCTGTGTTGCAGTGATAACCGTCTTACCGACTTTGTTGCACATTTTAATGAGTCGTTTTTGAACGAGCGGAACATCTTCCGGCGGAATTTCAACGCCAAGGTCGCCACGTGCGATCATGAGGCCGTCAGACACTTCAAGAATTTCTTCAATATTGTCGACTGCTTCTTGGCTTTCGATTTTAGGGAAGATGTGCACGTCATCAGCACCGTGTTCTTTACACAGATTACGGATGTCATTAACATCTGAAGCATGCCGAACAAATGAAGCTGCAATGAAATCGATACCTTCGCCGATGCCAAAGACAATATCGTCTGCATCTTTTTCAGTCATACCAGGAAGGTTGATGCTGACATTAGGTACGATGATACCTTTTTTGCTCTTCAAAACACCTGTGTTTAAAATCTTGTTATGAATAAGTCCGGCTTCTTTATCGATACCTGTAACTTCGAGTTCAACCAAGCCGTCATCAATCAAAATTTTAGAACCTACATTAACATCATCGATCAATTCTGCATAAGTAATGGAGAATTTGTCGGCAGTTCCGGCAACTTCGGTCGTTGAAATATCAACGGATTTGCCTTCTTCAAGAAGAACTTCCTTAGTAGCCATATCATGAGTTCTGATTTCAGGACCCTTTGTATCAAGCAGAATACCGATCGTCTTACCAGTAATCTGCATTGCCTTTCTAAGGTTAAGTACTTTTTGATGGTGTTCTTCATGATCACCGTGTGAAAAATTGAAACGCGCAACGTTCATGCCGGCGTTGATCATCTTTACAAGTGTTTCAACCGTATCGCTTGATGGTCCCAGTGTACAAACAATCTTTGTCTTTTTCATTAATTAATTCCCTCCAACAATTTATATGGATAGTACTTTTGCTAACTTATACAGATCTTCGTTAAACTCATGTTTTTTTGTAAGTAGATCAAGTATGTCATGAGCTACGATTTGATTATTCTGAATGGCGATCATCTTTCCTTTATCGCCGCTCAGAAGCAGATCGACAGCCTTATTGCCCATTCGTGCTGCCAATACACGGTCAAAAGCAGTCGGCGCACCGCCGCGTTGAACATGACCAAGAACCGTAACCCTGGTATCCATATTCGTTTTGGCTTTGATTGCCTTGGCTACTTCGTCCGCACTGCCTACACCTTCAGCTACAATAATAATACTGTGTTTCTTGCCGCGTTCAATACCACGATTTAATCGTTCAACGATGTTATCAAGATCTTCTTTTGTTTCCGGAATCAGAATTGATTCAGCACCATCGGCAAGACCTGACCACATAGCAAGATCACCGCAGCCTCGACCCATAACTTCAATGATAAAGCGGCGCTCGTGCGATGTCGCTGTATCGCGAATTTTATCAATGGCATCGATAATCGTGTTCAATGCCGTATCAAAACCAAGGGTGAAGTCCGTTCCCGGAATATCATTGTCAATCGTTCCGGGGATGCCGATCGTAGGAAAGCCGAGCTGAGTCAATTTAACTCCGCCCATAAAAGAACCATCGCCGCCGATAACAACCAAGCCCTCAATGCCAAACTTTTTCAATTGTTCAATGGCAATGGCACGGCCTTCTTCTGTTTTAAATTCTTCACATCGCGCAGTATAGAGAACGGTTCCTCCTCGCTGTACAATATCGCCAACATCGGAGACTTCAAGCTTCTTGATATCCCCTGTAATCAAGCCTTTGTAACCATGATAAATACCGTAAACCTCAACACCGCGATAAATAGCAGACCTTACAACTGCTCGGACTGCTGCGTTCATCCCCGGCGCATCGCCGCCGCTTGTCAGAACGCCAATCTTTTTCATCACAACAATCACCTCATTTTAGTGTCAATGCTATTGCCTATCTGATGAATAAGAAAAAATTGAATGATTGGTTTGATTTTCCTGGACTGTCTCATAATTGCCGATTGCCCGGTACTTGGCTAAGCGCTGGTTGCGAATCTGGTCAGCGGTTAACTGGCTTAATTCCTCAAAGGACTCAATAAGCGCTTGATCAATGAATGCTGCCTGCTTCTTCGGATCATGATGAGCACCGCCCAAAACCTCCGGAATCAGTTTATCAATAATACCAAGTTTTTTCAAATCGGATCCGGTAATTTTCATCGTTTTCGCTGCTTCTTCTGCTTTGCCCGCATCTTTCCACAATAATGCGGCAGCTCCTTCAGGCGATATGACCGAATACCAAGCATTCTCCAACATTAAAATTTGGTTGCCAACTCCGATTGCGAGAGCGCCGCCGCTTGCACCTTCGCCAATCACCACACTAATAACCGGAACTGAAAGTCCGGACATTTCAAAAAGATTTCGAGCGATAGCTTCGCTTTGTCCTCGTTCTTCGGCAGCTTTACCGGGAAAAGCACCTTTTGTGTCAATAAACGTAATAATCGGGCGGTGAAACTTGTCCGCTTGTTTCATCAGACGCAATGCTTTGCGGTAGCCCTCCGGATGCGGACTTCCAAAATTGCGCATAATGTTTTCTTTTGTATCTCGTCCGCGCTGCTCTCCGATCACCGTAACAGGACGCCCATGAAACTTTGCAATCCCGGAGACGATCGCAGAATCATCTCCATATAGGCGGTCACCATGACATTCAATGAAATCTGTGAATAAGAGCGGAATGTAATCTAACGTCGTCGGGCGATTAAGCTTTCTCGCGACGCGAACACGTTCCCAAGGGGTCATGCTGCCATAAGTATCTTTTTCAAGATCCGCAAGGCGCTCCTGCAGATGATTCAGCTCGTCAGAAAGATCAATGCCTTTCTCATTCATGAACTTCTTTAATTCCGAAATCTTTTCTTGGAGCTCAAGAATCGGTTTTTCAAAATCTAATTCCGGTCCCATTATTCGGCACCTCCTTCAGCGTGGATCGACAAGACCTGCCCAAGAACAGTTCTCAATTCGGAACGAGGGATGACTTGGTCAAGCTGCCCGTGTTTCAGCAAAAATTCCGCAGTTTGGAAGTCATCCGGCAGTTCCTCGCCAATCGTCTGTTCAATAATGCGTCGCCCGGCAAATCCAATTAAAGCACCGGGTTCAGCAAAATTGTAATCGCCAAGGGAAGCAAAGCTTGCCGAAACCCCACCGGTTGTCGGGTGGGTCATAATGGAAATATAAAGCCCGCCGTTCTCACTGAAAGCCTTCAATGCACCGCTTGTCTTAGCCATCTGCATTAGGCTGAGAACGCCTTCCTGCATGCGAGCGCCGCCTGATGCAGAAAAGATAATGACAGGAATACCATTCTTACCGGCATATTCAATCAAACGAGTAATTTTCTCACCGACGACCGATCCCATGCTCCCCATTCGAAATCCCTTGTCCATAATGGCAACAGCTGCCTCGAAACCTTCAATCGTACCTTTACCGGTCCAAACAGCCTCGTTCAGTCCGGTTTTCTTTCGATCAGACTCCAGCTTGTTCATATAATTTGGAAACTGGAGAGGATTCAATGACACCATCTTCTCATCGAACGCTACATATGAATCTTGGTCGAAGAGCATCTCTGCACGATCATGGGCACCTATTGGATAATGATACCCGCAAGATTGGCAAACAAACAAATGCTTGCTCAACTCTTTGACATACATGATCTTTTTACATTTTGGACATTTACGGACAATGCCCTCTGGAACATCCTGCCTTGCCTTTGCGGATGGGACTGTTGCATATTTTTTTTTCTTGGTAAAAAAGTCCTTCATCAAGTATATCACCCTCTTACTTTGTCAAAGCTGAAATTTCATCTTACAATTCAACATGTCACTTTTTCTTCACGCATAATTCATGAAATCGTCGATTACTTACAGAAAACGGATTGCGGAACAATGAAAAATGAAGATATAAGTAAATAAAAAAAATAAATAGTGACGTATTCCATGATCTTTCGGATATCCGTGAAAAAAATCCTAAACTTCATCATTATAACAAAGGTTTGGCAAAAAAATAAGCAACATGCAGAAGGAGCAGGCTCCTGACTGTATTTGAACATGACAGCATGTATTTTTTCTTTCTTTCTCATCCATGATGAATTAATCCGGAATTGTACCGTTTTTAATCATCACATTTTTCTCTCCAAGAAGCAACCGCATCGTTTTAACAAACGAACTGTCTAATTGAACCGCGTATTTTGGATCAAGTGCAACTGTTTTTTTATTGGACTCATAATAGAGAAAGATACGATGCTCACCAGGCTGCTTGGCAATTGATGATTTTACTTGTTCAAGTAACTGCGGATGATAATGCGCATGATCTATTCTCAAGAAAAGCACTTTCTGAAGGTCAGAGAGATAGTCTTGCAAACGCAGAGCCCGCATAAGTACCAGTTGCGGCTTATCATTTTTTCCTTTCGAATGTTTTGCACGGATCACAGCCATTTGCCCATCACGCAGGATCTCCTCAACCTTTTCATACGATGCGGGGAAACAAACGGTGTCAATCAATCCCGTTTCATCGCCGGCAGAAAAAAATGCCATTGGCTGTCCTGACTTGGTACGAATGCGTTTCACTTGTTCAATCATAACAGCTAAGTTTATGATTTGCCCTTCAGGTGCAATTTCTGCCGCACTGACCGTCACAAATGATTTGGGCAGACGGGATTTGTATTCACTGATCGGGTGAGCAGATAGATAAAAGCCGAGCGCTTCGCTTTCATAGTGCATTTTTTCCGCTGCACTCAGCGGCGGCACATCGATATAATCCGCTTCATTCTCCACGGAGATAGGAAAAGAAGCCTGTCCTCCAGCCAGTTTCTGCTCTTCTTCGCCTAAACTGATTGCACGATCCAATGTTGCAAGCAATACGGCGCGATCAATGCCGAATGAATCAAACGCTCCTGCAAAAATCATTGATTCAATTGCCTTTCGATTTACTTTTCGTGTCGGCACACGGCGGCAAAAATCGTACAGACTTTTATAGGCTCCGCTTTGATTTCGCTCGGCTATGATTACATCAACCGCTCCGTTGCCGACATTTTTAATCCCGGCCAAACCGAAACGTATGGCATCTCCTGACGGTTCAAAACTGTTCATACTTTCATTTATTGAAGGCGGAAGCAGACTGATGCCGCGATTTCGCAACTCACGGATCGTCGCTTCAGTCTTATCAGGGTTGCCAACAATTCCGGTAAGATGCGCAGCCATAAATGCCTGGGGATAATGTGCCTTCAAATAGGCGAGCCGATACGAAACAAAGCTGTAGGCAACAGCGTGTGATCGATTAAATCCATAGTTCGCAAATCGGACAATTAAATCAAAAATTTGATTAGCTGCCGTTTCCGAGTAGTGATTCTGCACGCATCCGGACATAAAGCTCTTTTTTTGATTCTCCAGAAGTCCAAGCTTCTTCTTTCCAACCGCACGCCGGAGAATGTCTGCCTGACCAAGTGAGTAGCCTGCCATTTTAACGGCAATTTGCATGATTTGCTCTTGATAAACAAGCACACCGTATGTTTGACGGAGGATCGGTTCCAGATCAGGATGTGGATAAACCACTTTTTCCTCTCCATGTTTCCGCCGCACATAATGGTCAATAAATTGAGATGGTCCCGGACGATAAAGCGAGTTAACAGCAACAATATCTTCAAATTCAGTGGGCTGAAGTTTGCGGAGCACTTGCCTCATACCATCCGACTCCAATTGAAAGATACCCATTGTATCGCCACTGCTTAGTAATCGGAATGTTTCAGAGTCATCCAAAGGGATTGAATTAATTGCAAGGGCTCCGTCTCTGTATGCAGCCGTCCTTTGAAGAATTTCTCTCATAAATGTCAGGTTGCGCAAACCAAGGAAGTCGATCTTCAATAACCCTAAAGCTTCCAAAACATCCATCGGGTATTGCGTCACAGAGACATTATCATGACCTCTTTGAACCGGGACAGTGTCCGTCAAAGGCTGATTGCTGAAGATGACACCCGCAGCATGAATGGACGAGTGTCGAGGCAGCCCCTCAATGCGACGTGCAAGCGCAAAAAGATCGCCTGCCGCAGCGGATGACTGTACAAGGCTTCGCAATTTATCCGAATCCTTAAGTGCCTTTTCCAATGTCATTTTCGGAACACCGGGGATGAGACGTGCGATACGATCGACAAGCCGCGGTTCGCTCCCGAGCACCCTGCCAACGTCGCGGATCGCCGCACGCGCAGCCAATGTGCCAAACGTGATGATCTGCGCGACATGCGCACGTCCATACTTTTCACATGCATAGTCAATCATTTTGTCACGATCGACGTCTGGAAAATCCAAATCAATATCCGGCATGGTTACCCGTTCTGGATTTAAAAAGCGTTCAAACAGAAGTTGATACTTAATGGGATCAACTTCTGTAATTTTCAATACATAAGCCACCAGTGAACCTGCAGCAGAGCCGCGACCAGGTCCCGGCATATATCCCGCTGATCGGGCATGCGCGACAAGGTCGGCGACAATGAGAAAGTAATCATTAAATCCCATTTCATTAATGACGGATAATTCATAGTAAAGACGCTGCTTAGTCTGTTCTGATATGCTCCTATATCGTTCCTTCAATCCATTTTCGCATAATGAACGCAACCGTTGTTCAGCGGACTGGCCACTGGGAAGCGGGAAGTCCGGAAAGCGGGCTTGATTAAATGAAAAGGTAACGTTGCATGCTGCAGCAATTTCTCCCGTCAATGAAACCGCCTCTGGCAAATCCTTAAACCTGCGCGTCATTTCATCCGTTGACTTGAAATCAAAATCATAACTGCTTTGCTTGCGGTCCGCTAACTTCATACCATCTCGTATGCATGTGAGACAAGCATGTGCTCTCTCGTCTTCCTTATTGAGATAGTGAATACTGTTGGCGGCAATCAGACGAATCGAATATCGTTTTCCAAGTTCACGGAGCTGCCGTTCGATTTTTTGTTGTTCATTTAAATTTCCGTTTCGCTGAATTTCAAGAAAAAAACGGTTGCCAAAAAGAGCATGCAGATTTTCCGCAAGCTGGTTTGCACGCGTCACGTCCCCTGAAACAAGGAAACGGTCAATCGGTCCGCTTGGTCCCCCGGATAAAGCGATCAAACCTTCTGTGTATTTTTTTAACTGCGGTAAAGAAATACTTCCGACATTACTGAACTGTACAAGTGAAGCCAGTTTGACGAGATGCTGATAGCCCGAATTGTTTTGTGCCAATAGGATGATTGCCGGCATCTCTTCTGAGTGTTTTGAACGTGTCGCATTTTCTCCATTTGCTTTCTCATCAATCACCAGCTCCATGCCAATCAGCGGATGAATGCCTTCCCGTTCACATGCACGGTAAAAGGGGATGACGCCGTACATCACATTTCGATCAGTCAGCGCGAGCGCCTTTTGTCCGGCACGTTTAGCCAGATCAACTAAATCGTTGATCCGGCAGGTGCTGTCCAGAAGACTGTATTCACTATGTACATGAAGATGCACAAACGGCATGCGCCTTTACCCCTTTTTTTAACATATTCCTCAGTTTTTCATTTAAGTATCCTGCACTCTGTTCATTGTGTACAAAGCGCGCGTAAGTCTGCAATGAGCTGATCGGCCTCTTCCCAGCTTCCGACCGTTGCACCGGAAGCCATCGGATGTCCCCCACCATGGTATTTTGCGGCCAATTGATTGATGACGGGGGCTTTTGATCTGACTCGTGCTCGAATAACCTCGTCTTCTTCCGAAAACAGAACCCATGCTTTGAGATGCGCAACATTTGAAAAGCAATTAACAAGTGCAGATGCATCGGACGAAGTCAAATGATAGGAGCGAATAACCTCTTGCGTCAGCTTCACATAACCCACGCCTTCTTCAGTCAATGTGAAATGTTCCAGCACATAGCCGTTTAAGCGGGCCTGCTCCAAACTGCGTTCATACAGCTGATCAAAGAACGCTTGACGATTAAATGGCCGCTTGACAAGTTCTGACGCTGCGAGAAAGGTTTCCGAAGTAACGTTACTGTATTGGAATCGTCCGGTATCACCGACAATGCCTGCATAAAGCAAACGTGCTGCCTCTGTTGACAGCGTCAGTTCCGGATGACTTCGAAAAATGGAGCAAAGCATTTCGCTTGTTGAACTCGATTCTGTATTGACCCATTCCGGATCTCCATAAGAATCAACAACCGGATGATGGTCAATCTTTATCAGATGTGCACCGTTATTGTATCGCTCATCGGAAATACGCTCCCGATTTGCTGTGTCACAGACAATTACCAAAGCATTTCTATAAATCGAGTCATCAATTTGATCCATTTTTATAAGGAACTGCAGCGATTCGGATTCTTCGCCTACACTATAAACGTTTTTTCCGGGAAAATTATCTCTGATCAGACAAGCCAAACCTCCCTGAGAGCCCAATGCATCCGGATCAGGTCGGACATGTCTATGTATAATGATTGTGTCGTACTGTCTAATCAAATCCACTATTTTGTCAATCAATGAAAATCCTCCTTTTTAATCGGACAAGCAATCCACTTATCCGCACTGCATTAATCAGAGTTAGTAACGGTCAATAAATTGAGCATTCAACAATGCCTTCCCGCAAAGCTGACCCTCAACAAACAATTCAATATCCATTTTTCCGTTTCTTCTCGTCATTTCGAGAATTTTCGGACGTACCGTTACGGTCTGCTCCAATTGTACCGGTTTGAAAAAGTAAAACGAGAGGTTGTCCACGACTAAATCGCTTCGACGCAGATGATTCAGTACGCGACGGGATACTGTCGTTACCATCGAAGTCATAACACCGTGTGACACAGAACCCAAGTAATCGCTCATTTGCGGTGTGACATTGAATTGAAACATATAGTGATTATCCTCTGAATAATCCTTGAGCTGAGACGATACAATATCTTCAATCGTCTCCCCCATCTGCGGCTGCTGCTGAATCATCTGCAGTGCCTTAAGCACATCACGACGCGTGATCATTCCCAAGAGATGATGCTCTGTATCAACAACCGGCAGACCGTCAATTCCTTCCCAAATCATGCGATGTGCAGCTGCCGCAACAGAGGTCGTTGGGTTGACAATAAGCGGCATCGGAGTCATCACTTCTTCAATGGTCCGAACTTTTTGATCCTTCAAAATGTCCTTCATAGCCACAATGCCGACCACTTTCATCTGCTGATCCACAACCGGGAAACCACTATGTGATGTTCGATGATTTAATTCGTACCACCGTTTCGGCGAATCATAAGTGAAAACAAACTGCGTCTGAGCAAAGGGAATCATAATATCCGAAACATGAACGATCTCTTTTTTAATCAATTGATCATAGATCGCACGATTAATTTTGGCAGCTACGGTAAAGGTATCATATGATGTTGAAATCACCGGAAGCTGTGTTTGATCCGCAAGTTGCTTAACCCATTCGCTTGTATTGAAACCGCCGGTAATCAATACCGCTGCCCCTTCTCTAAGCGCATATTCGTGGACGGACTCGCGATTTCCGACAATCATCAGGTCATTTGCGCCAATGTAGCGTTTCATTGCGTCCATTTCCATCGCGCCGATGACAAAGTGATTCAGCATTCGCGAAAGACCCGCTTTGCCCCCAAGTACTTGTCCGTCTACGATATTGACGACCGAGTCGAATGTCAGCTTTTCGATGCTTTCTTGTGTTTTCTGCTCAATCCGAATTGTCCCGACACGTTCAACTGTGCTGACCATTCCTTGGATCTCCGCATCTTTAATTGCCCGATATGCTGTTCCTTCGCTCACTTGAAGCACTTTAGCAGTCTGCCGAACAGAGATCTTGCTTCCGATCTCAAGATCAGCGATGTATTTTAAGATTTGGTCATGTTTTGTCTCCATCTCAATCGCTCCAAACGGCTCTTACAGGTTTAGTGTTTGACCAGGCGACAAGACATATCCATGTCCATCAAGCTGATCTACAAACTTCTTAGCATCCTGAGTGATGACAGGAAATGTATTGTAATGAATCGGAACCACAGCCTTCGCCTTAAGCCATTTTGCTGCCTGCAGCGCATCGGCCGGTCCCATTGTAAAATTATCACCGATTGGCAAAAATGCGAGATCAAGATTATTTTGTTCGCCAATTAATTTCATGTCAGAAAAAAGCGCGGTATCTCCTGCATGATAGATCGTCTTGCCTTCAATAGTTAATAAAAGTCCGGCAGGCATACCCGCATAAATAATCTGTCGACGTGCGCTATCCGTAATGCTCGATCCGTGAAATGCCTGTGTCATCTTGACCGTTCCAAATGAAAATTCATGAGCGCCGCCGATGGACATCCCGTGGACGTTCAATCCTTTCCATTTAAAATAGGTAGCAAGTTCAGCAATGGCAACAATCAGAGAGCCATCGCGTTCAGCTATCGGCTGAGTATCCTCAATATGATCACCATGACCATGTGTCAAAAGGATCGCATCGATTTTCGGCAAATCATCAATACTTAAAGGTGTGTTTTGATTTCCAGTGATGAAAGGATCAATTAATAAATTACCTTTCACCGTTTCAATTAGAACCGTTGAATGACCGACATATGTAATTCTCATTCATTTCACTCCTTATTATAGAACGTTAGTTCGCTTTTTGACAATGTAAACTTTTTGACTCTCCATTCATCCGTACTGATTGGTTTAAAATTTATTATACACTACATAGGACTAGGTTCGCATGAAACAGGCGGGTACAGAAAGCAGATCCAAACACGTTTTTAAATTTCCAATGAAATTATGACGAACGGCCCCGATGCTTCTATTTTGTGATACATTATACATATTACGAATGAAACTGGAGTGACCCTAATTGTCAGAGAAAATGAAGCAAATTGAAAAGTGGCTGCGTGAGCAAGAAGGCAGGTTCGCCTATATCGCAGATCCGACCAACGTCTTCTATCTTACTCATTTTAAATGTGATCCTCATGAACGTTTTCTTGGTTTATTTCTCTTCCCAGATGATGAACCTTTCTTAATTTGCCCTGAACTCGAAGTTGGTCAAGCACGAGCTTCTGCTTTCGGCCATGAAGTAATCGGCTATCGCGATGATCAAGATCCGTGGGATTCTGTTAAAAAAGCATTGAGCGGCCGACATGCTGAGTTCAGTAAAGTATTTATTGAACCAAGCACTCTGCCATACAACAAAGCTTTGGCTTTAACAGCTATTGACGCGCAGATTGTGTTTCAATCCATTGAAGATTATCTCGCCGACATGCGTAATATTAAAGATGCAGGCGAGCTTGCTGCAATGAAAAAAGCAGGTGAAATCGCAGATTATGCCGTTAAATTAGGCATTGATGCAATTAAAAAGGGCCGAACAGAAACGGCAATCATTGCTGAAATTGAGCACGAACTAGCCAAACAAGGCTACTCAGAGATGGCATTTGATACGATGGTCCTTGCCGGAGAGAATACCGCAAAACCTCATGGCTATCCGGGAACACGTCAGATCCGTGAAGGTGATTTCGTTCTTTTCGATCTTGGTGTCGTGATTGACGGTTATTGCTCCGATATCACACGGACCGTATGTTACAAGCATATATCCGACGAGCAGTACAAAATTTATGAAACAACGCTGCAAGCAAATTTGGCCGCGATCAAAGCAGTCCGCCAGGGACTCAGAATCGGTGATCTTGACGGAGTAGCCCGAAAAGTCATTGCTGATGCCGGTTACGGTGACTATTTTACCCACCGTCTTGGACATGGTTTGGGCCTCGGTGAACATGAACAGCCATCAATGAGCGCTGCGAATAATAGAACCTTGACTACCGGCATGGTGTTCACGATTGAACCAGGCATTTACGTCCCTGAAGTCGGCGGAGTCCGGATTGAAGACGATGTTTACCTAAGCGAGAACGGTCCGGAAACATTGACGCATTATCCAAAGAAGCTCCAAATTATCGATTGATTTTAAAGCAAATAGACAGGTCAGAGATGTGATTCTGTCCGAACACATTTTGATAGATTTCATCCGGTCTTTGACTCAAAAATGCGTTGCAGGTTTGAACCTGCAGCGCATTTTTTGTACAAGTAATGATATAGAATTGAAGAGTAGTTAGTGTGGACGGCCTTGGCAAAATACCGCAATCAACAGTTCAAGAGAAATCCGGCTGCTTATGATCATCACAACTAAGATTTGCCGAAACTAAGTTTTCTTAGAACATAACTTCAGATTTCCTGATGTTTCTTCGAAAGACGGACCGTGTCACGCGCGATCATCACTTCTTCGTTGGTCGGGATGACAAGAATATTAATTTTCGATTGATCCGTACTGATCGAGATTTCCTTGCCATTAATCTTGTTTTTTTCTGCATCCCAGTCAATACCCATAAATCCGAGTCCATCAAGTACATGTGCGCGAACCATCGAACTATGTTCACCAATGCCCGCAGTAAATACAATTGCATCAACACCGTTCATCTTCGCCGCAAATGATCCGATATACTTTTGAATCCGTTCAACGAATACCTCAATTGCGAGCTTTGCGCGTTTGTTCCCTCTTTTTGCTTCCTTCTCAATATCTCTTAAATCGCTTGAAAATCCGGACAGTCCAAGCAATCCGCTCTTTTTATTAAGCACGTTGATCACTTCATTTGCATTCATGCCGGTTTTATCCATAATAAAAGGAATCAGTGCCGGATCAATGTCGCCTGAACGCGTACCCATCGTCAAGCCGGCAAGCGGCGTAAAACCCATCGATGTATCAATGGATTTGCCGCCCTTGACAGCGGTGATACTGGCACCGTTTCCTAAGTGACAGGAAATCAAGCGAAGATTCTCAATGGGGCGCTTAAGCAGCTCTGCCGCCCGATAGGCAACATATTTGTGACTCGTACCATGAAAACCGTATTTTCGAATGCCGAATTGTTTGTAGTAGTCATAGGGAAGGCTGTACAAATACGCTTCACTGCCCATGCTTTGATGAAAGGCCGTATCGAATACGACAACTTCAGGAACATCGGGGAGCACTTCTCGAAACGCACGTATGCCGACTAAGTTAGCCGGGTTGTGCAATGGTGCAAGATCAGAAAGATCTTCTATTTTCTTAATCACATCGTCGGTCACCAGTGCAGAATCATCAAACTCTTCTCCGCCATGGACGACACGATGGCCGATTCCTTCAATTTCCTTCAAGGAATGGACAATTTTCAATTCAGTCAATCGATCAAGCAAAATCCGTACCGCCACTTCATGATCTGAAATCGAGGCGATTTCCTGCTTCTTCTCACCATTGACACTAATTGTAAAAATGGAATCCGACAAACCAATACGTTCAACAGAACCCTTGGTTACCAAATGCTCAGCAGGCATATCAAGAAGTTGAAACTTCAGTGATGAGCTGCCAGCGTTGATCGCGAGAATTAATGCCATTGTAGATCACCCTCTCGTCTTCTTAAACCGAACGGTGCAGAAACCAATGATCTAGTTGCTGCATGAACTTGCGCATCTTTACTTCGTTTGAGAAATCAGGCATCTCACCGAGAAGCGCTTGTTTTGCGAGTGCCGCGCTTCCTGATTTCTTCTGCATCAAAAGAATGCTCTTCGCTTGATCCGCCTTAGCAAATAAAGAAGCAGGAAGTTGGATCAATGCAAGGATGGTTGCATTTTTTTGAAGAAAATCATGAAAAACATGATTGCGATCATTAGAAAAGAGATGATTCGGAACAAGCGAAAGAAAATAACCTTCCGGCTTCAGCTTGCGCAGCCCCTGCTCCATAAATAAAAAATGAGTCAGTGGTTTTTCAGCGACCTCTTTGAGTGCATATGCTTCTGCTGAGTCTTGATCAGGGTAAATACCGACAGGAACATCGCAAACGACAACGTCAACAGGATCAATCAGTATTGGTTTCAATCCATCTTGATGAAAAAGCTGTATTTCTTTTTGCTGCAAATTTGCGTTTGCAGCTGCAAGGCGGATTAATAAGGGATCCGCATCAATACCAAAAGCATTTATATCGTCGGTTTCCGACTGATTCATAATGCCGGTCAATAGATTTGCCGCACCAACTGCCGGATCGAGAATTGAAAATGGCTTTTTTCCTTCTAGCATGGCAATCATATGGCCCATTAAAAGCACCAAAGTATCCGGAGTCAGTTCATGATTCGGCTGCGGTGAAGCTTTCATTCCCTTTAGAATAGCAAGCTGCAGAGCACGTCTGACGTCTTCAGAAGTCATTGTCTGGCTGTAATAGCGATCATATAACGGCTTTAATTTATCCGTTAATTCATCATCATGGATCACGTCTTGAGCCAATCCTTCAGCTGCATCACATAAACCTGTTAAATAATCCGTTTGCTTATTCTTTTTAATGAAAAGTGCTGCTTGGTCGTATACTGAAAAGAGTTCACTAACTGTTGTTGTCTGCAAAACGATATCCTCCAAATGTATAAAGCGCTTACAATGTATATTATACAGCTAAGCTGAAAAGATTACCCGCTTAATTCTTGAAATCATTACATAAATTTGTCCATAAAATGGCGAATGCTGACTTGTTTGATAGAAATTATGTATACTTTTTAATGATAGGTTGCCCATATCTCTTAACGTAAATACCTGAAACATGCACACCTGTCCGACTTTCATTCTTCTATCTCCAGTCATGATCACACTCACTCCTAGGTTCACTATAGCCTAAAAACGTACACAGAGCAATTGTCGCACAAAAGCGACAAATTTACGAAAACCATCAACTATTTACGTAAAGATTGATTCATCTGTTTCATTTAACGGTGAAAAAGTTTTTCGTACAGCTTTATTATAACCCAAACTTTTACGATGAACCTATTAATTTGGATTTCAAACCTTCTCATTTTAATAGTTATTGGACAGCGCATTTCGACTGGAGAATCCATTCGCCAAAAATAAAAAAACAGAATGATCGTTGAAGGTCATTCTGCATCAGAAAAAGCTATTTGATTTAATCATCATCGTCCTGCCAATCGCTTCTGCGTTTTTTCCTTCTTGAAGTACTGGCCCCTCCGTTCTTCTCAATAACTTCTTTAATCTTTTCAATCGTTTGCGGGGCAAGATCAATTAATCGTTCGTATAAATGGGTATTGTTGTCCAAATGAATGGTCTTAACACCTTCACGCCCGATAATAAGAAAGGCAATCGGCGTAATGGAAACGCCTCCGCCCGTACCTCCGCCAAAAGGCAGATAAGCCTCGGTATCTTCAGTCGGATCTTCATCCTGATTTTCATTTTTTGTTGTAAACTCACTGCCGCCAGCAACAAAACCGAATCCTACTTTAGACAAAGTAATAATTGTATGCCCATCTTCAGTTTCAATCGGATCCCCGACGATTGTGCCAACGTCTACCATGGCCTGCAAGCTCTCGAGTGCTGTTTTCATCAATCCCTGTATTGGATGATCTGCCATATGTTTAACCTTCTTTCCAATGGCGTCTAATTTTCTTGATCATAGCTATAGCGTCTCCGATCTTAACTTGAAACATGCATGACAGATCTGAATTCAGAGTTTTTCTTTGAAAAGTCGGTACAACATTTATTCTCGGGCGATCACTGCAGTATCGTGAAACCCATGGCAGAATGGATGCTTTAATGGACCAAATAATTCCGCTGAGCAAAGCTGTTTCCGCGGCATCACCAGTCCCGCATGTCGTCACCCAAACCACCTGTCTGACCACTACGCTCTCTCCAAGATTCAATGAACTCAGCAATTTGAGTCCTTTGTCTAAATGTTCATTCCATAATTTAGCACTGTCTTCTTGATCGTTGCCTGCACCGCTATGCTCCGCTCTACCGCCTGCTTTCTTTTTCTTCGCTTCTGATCTTTTCCTCGACTTAATCGTCCAAACTTGCTTTCCCCATAAATAAACTTCTGCATTCCATTGAAAATGATGCGCTCCGATCAGGAATTTGACGCGTATCGTGAGCGTGCTTCTCACAGCGATAAAACAAATAAGCAACAAGATACTCGCAAATAGTCCCGACAAAATGATGAACAGGCGCACCACAAACGCTCCTTTTTCATGCTTTTGTAAATAGTATCCGGTAAATAAGCCAAAAAAATACAAAAACCCGAGAGGACAAGCCTCCCGGGAATTAATAGTTAGTCAACATCTTTCGCTTTTTCACGTTGAAATTCACTTTTATCACGGTGGCGCTTTTCAAGAACGCGCAGCACTCGATCAAAGCCAACTCCCTGCTCGCGCAGCATGACTAAGGTATGATAGATCACATCGGAAACTTCCCACTCCAATTCAGCAACGGACCGATTCTTGGCAGCGATAATCACTTCGGAAGTTTCTTCTCCAATTTTCTTAAGGATCTTGTCAATTCCTTCGTTGAACAAGTAAGTCGTATACGTACCTTCCGGACGTTCTGCTTCACGCTCGGCTATCACATGCTCCAATTCGGCAAGAATTTCAAATCGGTCTGCTCCAGCAGCAACAGCTTCCTGCTTGTCGCTCTTTTCCGGAACAAAGCAGCTGTATTTTCCTGTATGACATGCCGGACCGGCTGGGTTTACTTTGATAAGCAAAGTATCAGCATCGCAATCCACCGACCAGTCTACAATTGTTTGCGTATTTCCTGAAGTCGCACCTTTGTGCCACAGTTCCTGGCGCTCGCGGCTAAAGAACCACGTCTCACCACTCTCCTGCGATTTTGCAATCGATTCTTTGTTCATATAAGCCATCATGAGGATTTCCTTACTTTGCGCATCCTGAATAATTGCAGGAATGAGTCCGTTATTATCAAATTTTAGTGTTTCAACATTCATCGAATGGCCACTCCTTTTTGTTTTAAAAACGTCTTTACACTTGCGACTGACGTTTCTTTGTAATGAAAAATTGAGGCAGCAAGCGCAGCATCGGCTTTGCCTTCTTCAAAAGCATTGAGAAAATCAGCAGCTTTCCCGGCGCCTCCTGAGGCAATAACAGGAACATCAACCGCTTCGCTTATCTTCTTTGTCAGATTCAGTTCAAAGCCCTTCTTTTCCCCATCCTGATCCATACTCGTCAGCAATATTTCTCCTGCGCCGAGCGCAACCGCCTTCTTCGCCCACTCAACGGCATCAAGCGGCGTCTCTTTTTGTCCGCCATGGGTATAAACCTTATATGTACCTGTTTTCGGGCTCCATTTGGCATCTATGGCACACACGATGCATTGATTACCGAAAAAGTCGGCACCTTCTGCAATCAGCTGGGGATTTGCCACTGCTGAGCTGTTCAGAGATACCTTATCGGCACCTGCGCGCAACAGTGTTTTAATATTCTCCAGTGAATGGATGCCCCCGCCAACTGTGAATGGAATGTTGAGTTTTGCCGCAACCTGCTTCACGACTTCAACCATTGTATTTCGTCCTTCATTCGATGCCGATATATCAAGAAAAACAAGCTCATCCGCACCTTCATGATTGTAGAACATGGCAAGTTCCACGGGATCGCCGGCGTCGCGTAATTGAACGAATTGTTTTCCTTTAACGACACGCCCGTCTTTCACATCCAAGCAGGGAATGATTCGTTTTGCAAGCATCAGTGTTTCACCGCCTTGATCACATCGCTGAGCTCGATTTGTTTCGTATAGAGTGCTTTGCCAATAATCGCGCCGCTTACTCTTCGATTATTAATCATCTGCTTGACTTCTTCAAGTGTCGTCACGCCACCGGAGACAACAACAGGCTTGCCAATTTCGTCGGCAAGCTGTTCGGCAGCTGCAACATTGGCGCCTTGAAGCGCGCCGTCCCTTGAGATATCCGTATAAATGAATTGCTCGGCACCCTCTTGAATCAATCGATTGGCGAGTTCGGCAGCGCTCAAATCAGAAACATCAAGCCAGCCTCGAACCGCAACCTTGCCATTCTTCACATCCAGTCCGATAACGACAGCTTCCGGGTAACAGTTTAACGCTAGTTTGCAAAATTCCGGATCACTGATTGCCGAGCTGCCCAAAATGACACGTTTAATCCCTTGATTTAAATAGCTTTCCACCGTCTCAATTGAACGGATACCGCCTCCGACCTCGATATTGATCGGCACCTCTGCAGCCATTCGAGCGATTAAACCTTGATTGATCGGACGTCCGGCTTTAGCTCCGTCAAGATCGACAACATGAAGCCATTGGGCGCCTTGTTCAAAAAAAGAGCGCGCAATAGCGACTGGATCGTCACCATAAATCGTGGATTGATCATAATCACCTTGAAACAGCCGCACACATTTGCCATCGATTAAATCAATCGCAGGATATATTGTGAACATCAGCACTTCTCCTCTCCGCATGAACAGGTATCGCCTTTTTGAGACACCAGTCGCAAATAATTTTTTAACAAGGCCTGACCGAACGTACCACTTTTTTCCGGGTGGAACTGGGTCCCGAACACATGTCCCATGCCGACAATGGCAGGTACTTCACCGTAGTAATCTGCGGCAGCAATCAATGTATCGCGGTTTTTCAGTTCTGCATAGTAAGAATGAACAAAGTACGCATAATCCGGTTTTAACCCAAGCAGCAAAGGTGATTGGGCATCGACAAAAGTCAACGTATTCCAGCCCATGTGGGGCACTTTATAGCGAACTCCGTTATCGGATACACCGGCGAAACGAACGACACGACCGGGTATCAGACCAAGCCCTCCCGTTAGAACACCTTCTTCACTTTCATCAAACAGAAGCTGCATGCCGAGACAGATACCGAGTAGTGGTTTTGTTTGTGCGTAACGTCTCAAATAGTCACTTAAATGCTTCTCATTAAGTAAGCCCATGGCATCCTTAAAAGCGCCGACCCCCGGCAGAATCAATCCATCTGTCGTGTCCAGTTCACTCGGGTCATCACTGATGATATAAGATTGTTCGAGCCTTTTCAATGCCTGACTGAGACTATACAGGTTGCCCATGCCATAATCTACAATTCCGATCATCCCAGCGTTCCTTTCGTCGACAGAACCCCTTGAATTCTTGGATTTTGAACAGTCGCCGCGTCAAGGGCACGACCGAGTGCCTTAAATACCGATTCAATCATGTGGTGGGTATTTTCTCCATAACGGATGGTGACATGAAGATTCATCTGTGCCTCGATACATAGTTTATCAAGGAATTCTTTTACAAGCTCTGTATCGAATGTCCCGACCCTCTGCGAAGGAAGCTCTCCGTTAAAAACAAAATAGGGTCTCCCGCTTAAATCAATGGCGACCTCTGACAGCGCCTCATCCATCGGAACAACCGCATAGCCGTAGCGATTGATGCCCTTTTTATCGCCAACTGCCTCGCGGATCGCCTTGCCGAGGCAAATTCCGATATCTTCAGTCGTATGGTGATCATCGACCTCAGTATCGCCTTGCGCATCCACATCAAGTGAAAACAGCCCGTGCTTAGTAAACAACGTAAGCATATGAGTCAGAAAAGGCACACCCGTCTCAAGATGTGATTCGCCATTTCCGTCAATGGAAAATTTTAGTTTAATTTGTGTCTCAAAAGTATCACGTTCCACGTAACTCGTTCGTTTATCCATGAATGACCGCACCTTTCATTCTTTTTTCTACTGCACGTGCGTGTCCTTCCAGTCCTTCAAATCGGGCAAATGCGGCAATTGCCTGTCCGTTCGCCTGAAGCGCCTCATCACTGTATTCAATGATACTTGAATGCTTGATAAAGCTTTCAACGCCAAGAGGACTGGCATAGCGTGCCGAACCATTGGTTGGGATAATATGATTCGGACCCGCGAAATAATCGCCAACCGGTTCCGAACTGTACTTGCCCAAGAAAATAGCGCCTGCATTATGGATCAATTCAAGAATTTCATGCGGATCATGCGTCGCAAGCTCCAGATGTTCAGGTGCAATCCTGTTAATGACTGTCGCTGCTCCTCGAATATCCTTTACCAAAATAATTTTCCCCTGTTTGTTCACCGAAGCGGAGGCGATGTCAACACGTGGCAGATCCTGAAGCTGTTTTTCAATTTCTTTTTCTACATCCATTCCGAATGATTCGGAAGTCGTCACGAGCACCGGCATCGAGAGACGGTCGTGTTCAGCCTGGGACAAGAGATCCGCTGCAATCCATGCAGCATCAGCCGTCTCATCGGCCACAACAGCAATTTCACTTGGTCCTGCAAGACTGTCAATCGCAACATCGCCAAACACATGCTTTTTTGCGAGCATAACATAGAGGTTGCCGGGTCCGACAATCTTGTCCACTGGTTTTATTGATTCGGTTCCGTAAGCAAGCGCCGCTATGGCCTGCGCACCGCCAACTTGGTAAATTTCATGAATGCCGATCTCACGTGCCGCAGCAAGTACACCATCCGCAATCCGTCCGTTTTTTTGAGGAGGAGAAACGAGTACAACACGTTTTACTCCTGCCACAAGTGCCGGAATAGCGCCCATAAGAACTGATGATGGGTAGCAGGCCGTACCGCCGGGAACGTATACTCCGACCGAATCAAGTGCGGTTACTTTTTGACCAAGTACGACTCCCATATCCACGGTTTCTGTCCAAGACTTCGGTACTTGTTTTTCGTGAAAAGCGCGAATATTCTTTGCTGCTTGTTTGATTGCTTCTAACACCTGTTCCGGAACACGAGATGCGGCCTCACGTTTCTCTTCCTCAGTCACACGAATGGATTCTAGATCAATCCCGTCAAACTGTTTCGTGTAGCTCTTCAATGCATTGTCTCCATCAGATTTCACGGTTGCGATGATGGATGCGACGGATTTTTGTGCCTCTTCCTTGGCTTCCACTTTTCTTTTGTTTAAGAAATCCAAATTTCCATCTTTAATCCATTCCAATCTTGGTCCCCTCCGTTGCTCTGATCATTTTTTCCACAATTTGATCGATCTGTGTTTTTTTCAATCGATAGCTGACCGGATTAACAATCAACCTTGAACTGATATCGAGGAGCCGGTCATACTCTACAAGTCCGTTTTCTTTCAGTGTCTGCCCCGAAGAAACGATATCAACGATGGCATCGGCAAGTCCTACAATTGGCGCCAATTCAATGGAACCGTTCAATGCAATCAAATCCACCTGTTCTCCGCGCCTGCGGTAAAAATCAGATGCGATCTTCGGATACTTTGTTGCGATCTTAAGAAAAGGATTACGGCTTTGATGACCCGGCAGCCCTGCGACCGCCATGTGACATTTGCTGATTCCCAAGTCAACCATTTCATACACATCTCTTCCACTTTCAAGCAATACATCTTTTCCGGAAATGCCAAGGTCTGCCGCCCCGTACTCAACGTAGGTCGGAACATCAACCGGCTTCGCGAGAATAAAGCGAAACGGTTCGGATTCCAAATCAAGAATCAGCTTCCGTGTTGTTTCGAAGGTATCCGGCAGCCGAAACCCGGCATTTCTTAGGAGCTTGCATGCATCACCGAAAATTCGTCCCTTAGGCATTGCTATTGTTATTACTGATTGATTCATTCTCCAGTCTCCGTTCTATCCAAAAAATAGTTGACCGATTCGAATTGTTGTTCGAATGTATCCGGGTTATCGATCCCATCCGCGTGTTGCAGAACAACGGCGTGGCCTTTTTCTCGTTCTTCAGCAGCAAATCGCATCGCAATTCCTGCGTTTTCGCGGTTATAAATGACTGCACTTTTGCGCTTGGATCTTTTATCATCAGGAATTTTAATGGCGCTCATCAGCCGGTCAAGCCGAATTCCGAATCCGGTGGCAGGACATGGGCGGTTAAATTTCGCAAGCAGATCATCATATCTTCCTCCGCTCGCAACCGGAAATCCGAGATTACCACCGAATCCTTGAAAAACGAATCCGGTGTAATAACTTAAATGAGGTACAAGAGTGATATCCAAATCGATCTGCGATTCTAAATGATCCAGTTTGAGCAAGTGAATCAATTCTAAAATATTTCGATAATAAGAATGCACCGGAGTTGCGGAACCCGACACCAAGGTTTCAATGTACGCCAATGTTTCTTCATTGTTCATTCTTCTGGAGTCAACAAATGCGTTCAGTCGTTTTGCTGCATCGATCGGCAGATTCAGTGATGCTACATATTCATGAAAGCCGACATCGTTTTTATTGTACAGCAGGTTTCGCAGCTGTTTTACAATTTCTTTATCCTTAACAAGATCATAGAAAAAGGCGTTCACAAAACCGACATGACCAACGGCAAGCCTCACTGACGCAAGTCCGCTTTTCTCAAGAAGGCTCATCATTAATGAAATCACTTCTACATCTGCATATGGCGTTGCATCGCCAATGAGTTCTGCCCCCGTCTGTTCGAATTCGCTTGGGTGGCCGCCTTCCTTACGCTGACTACGATAAAGATCTGCCGTGTACGACAGGCGAAGAGGAAGCGGTGCATTTCTCAAGCTCGATGCCGCTATTCTGGCAATCGGCGTCGTCATATCGGGCCGCAAAACCACAGGATGCCCTTCAGCATCTAGAAATTTAAAGAGACGATTGTCGGCAATTGCCGATGCCCGACCAATCGTTTCCGCATATTCCAAAGCGGGAGTCTTAATAAAATCGTACCCCCAGCGCTGCAGCTCACGCTGAAAGATAAGTTCTAATCGTGAAATTTCCTGTTGTGCTCGCGGTAATGTATCACGCAGTCCGAGCGGCTTTTCAAACATATAGGGTTGTGACATCAATCTTTTCTCCCTCTCAAAATTCATTCTCTTTATTTTATTATGTATGAAATGGATAATAAAAGAAATCCCGTTACTTTATCTCATTAGCATAGTAAAGCATGTAATGTGTATTTTAGAGGAAATACTGGAAATAGTCAATAGGTTCTATTCTTTTTCCGAATTCATTCAGTCGTATAAATATAATAAAGGTACCTGTTTCTGCAGCCCCATCGCTGCATAAGTGCGTGTACATTTTGACACCCATACAATCCAATAACAGAACAAATTGAAAAAGAGCGGCCGAAGCCGCTCTTTAAAGATCTTTTTTGAAGGTTCATTCAAGATTAGAACTTGCCGCTGCTCAATGCAGTTGCTACGAGGCGTTTCGTAATTTCACCACCAACAGAACCGTTGGCACGTGAAGTTGTATCAGGGCCAAGTTGTACACCAAATTCAGAAGCGATTTCCGTTTTCATTTGTTCAAGTGCTTTTTCTGCACCTGGAACAAGGATCTGATTGCTATTATTTTCTGCCATGTCTCTCACCTCCTTGTGCCATTATATTGTGCAGAGTCTAAGTTCTACATGCACAAGGAGGAATGGTAATTATTGCAATTCAATGATCAGATCAAAAATTCTCCGATTATAAGAGCTCGCTCACAGCATCCTGATTTGAATCGTTATCAATCACAATCGTTTCAATACCTTCTACTGCTTCATTTACTAATGCATCAACTGCAAGCTTGCGTTCAAAACGCTCCGCATGAATTCGATCCGGGCGCGTTCTCGGTGCCTTAGGCAGAAAAATGGTACAGCAATCTTCGTACGGACGAATGGAAATTTCATACGTATCAATCTGTTTTGCGATCTTAGCAATATCAATCTTATCCATTGTAATTAACGGACGAAGGATCGGAAGATTGGTTACAGCATTGATTGTATTCATGCTCTCCAGAGTCTGACTTGCCACCTGTCCCAAGCTTTCTCCAGTTGCGAGAGCCAAAGCTCCCCGTTTAACAGCCGTTTTTTCTGCAATACGAAACATCAGACGACGCATAATCGTAATTCGATAATCCTCAGGTACCGCATCGCGAATCGCGACTTGAGCATTCGTGAAAGGTACAAGATGCAAAACAAACTTGCCACCGAACTCACGCAGTTTATTTGATAAATCCATCACTTTTTGTTTGGCACGATCACTTGTATAAGGAGGACTTTGAAAATGAATGGCTTCAATCAAAGCTCCTCGTTTCGCTGTTAAATAGGCGGCAACCGGGCTGTCAATTCCACCGGACAAGAGCAGCATGACCTTTCCACTGGTGCCTACCGGAAGACCGCCGACACCGATGACTTCTTTACCATAGATACGTGCTTCATGGTAGCCCACTTCAACGCGTATCATTAAGTCAGGATTGTGCACATCAACACTCAGCCAATCGCAATGCTTTAAAACATCTCCGCCCAGTTCCTGATTTAACTCGCTTCCATGAATTGGATAACGCTTATCTTTTCGACGCGCGGCAATTTTAAATGTTTGAGCACCTTTTTCCTGCTCAGCTACTCTAAGAACGCCTGCACGGATCTCATTAAGATCAGTACCTACTTTAATCGCCGGCGAGATATTCTGAATGCCAAAAACCTTCTTCAGAACAGCAAGCACATCAGCCGATTTTTCATTATTTAGTTTAATTTCCAAATCATCAAAATGGCGTTTAATCTCAGCCTGAGGAAATCGGCGCAGCTTTTCACGTACATCATTTTCCAACTTGACAACAAATTGTTTTTTGTTCTTGCCCTTCAAGGTGATTTCTCCGAAACGAACCACCAAATAGTCATAAATCACTCAGTTCACCTCATTACCGTCTTTAACTGACCAACTTTTTCGGTCAGCGTTTGTAAAAATACATCAAGGTCCGATTCTGTTGTCTCGTAAGCCATACTGATTCGTATTGCCTGTTCGGCTTCCTGATCTGATATGCCCATAGCCGTTAGTATCCCACTTGCACCGCTTTCTTTTGATGAGCAAGCAGATTTGGTCGACACATAAATTTCATTCTTTTCTAAGGCATGCACCAGCACTTCGGATTTAATTCCAAGAAGCGACACATTGACAATACTCGGAGCAGACAATTGTTGCGGTGTATGAATAACGGCCCCATCGATATGCGCCAATCCATCAAACAATTGCTTTTGCAGCTTCGTTAAATGATCGATACCTTCGCGTTCATTCTCCAATGTCATGCGAAGTGCCTTGACCATCCCGCAAATGCCTGGCAAATTTTCAGTACCTGACCGGAGCTGATGCTCTTGACCGCCGCCTGCGAACAATGGAGAAAGCTGTGTCCCTTTACGTACGTAAAGTATCCCGGTACCTTTTGGTCCATGAATTTTATGTCCGGAAATCGTACACAGATCAATACCGCTTTCCATTAAATGTAGCGGAACCTTTGAAAAGCCTTGAACATTATCAACATGAAAGACAGTCTTCGGCTTCTGCTTCAAAAATTTACCGATTTGTTTAATCGGCTGAATCGTGCCCACTTCGTTATTTACATGCATCATGGACACTAGAATTGTATCCTCGCGATATGCGTTTACAAATTCATTAAATGATACCCGACCGTCGGTGTTAACCGGCAAATAAGTGACTTCAAACCCAAGCTCTTCCAATTGAGCAAATGCATTGCCGGCCGAGGCATGCTCAATAGCAGTTGTGATTAAATGCCTGCCCCGGTTCCGATAGGCGAATGCTGCACCTTTAATCGCAAGATTGTTTCCCTCCGTACCTCCGGAAGTAAACACGATTTCATTCGGTTCGATACCAAGCAATGCAGCTGCCTGCTCGCGCGAGCGCGTGAGGAGATGCTCGCTCTTTCCGCCTAAGCTATGGAGCGAGGACGGATTAGCAAAATATTGTTCAGAAACCGTTTGATAGGTGTCCATAACTTCCGGATACGGTTTCGTTGTTGCACTGTTGTCTAAATAAATCATGAAAATAGGTGACTCCTTTCAGAAAATCTCAAGGTTCGGCATAAAGACTTTTATTCATTACTGCCCACCTTGCCTGAATCTTAACATGAGTTTTTCATTTTTGTCATCATTCAGGCTTGGCGGCCGGCAAATAGTTCAGCACGCTTTAATATCTTCGGTTCTTTCTTTTCGATTGCACGGACTGCAGTTTCTACCGACGCTTGATAGTCGTAATTTCTAAAATACTGTTCTGCTGTTTTTAAGGCCTGTTCAATTTCAGGATTATCTGTTCGATAACGGTTGCCATATTGAATCATTTCCTCAGCAAAGTTTGCCGTATCAACCAGTTTTTCCGCTTGTTGGAATACGTCATCGATGTCTTCGCCTGCTTGGGCAAGCAATGTCTGAACGGTTGACATATTTAATGGCTTTTCATCCAGCTTCTGATACACAGACTTAAGCTGTTCACCAGCCTTTTGCAATGCTGTTGCGAACGAGCCGGGTACTCCCGGCAGATTGCTCTTAAGGACTACTTGTTTTGTTTCAAATAAATGGCGTTTTAACTGTTGAATCTGATTGCGCGCATTCATTTCATCTTTGCGCAGTGCTTTAATTTTTTCATTGAATTCGTCTGCCACCGTCTCCATGTCCGTCAATTCCGTTTTTAAGCGTTCAAGCTTAACAAAGATTGAGCTGAATGCCTCTTCGTTGCCATCTTCCTGCGTTTCAGTGAATACACTTTCCAGCTTTTGAAACGATTTGCTCAGATCACGCTGCATTTTCAAATCATCATCGGTTATATGATAGCTGTCCCTGATGTTTTCGGTCTCATCATTCAGCTGCTTAATTTTTTCCTCGACACGATTCAAATTATCTTCAAGAGGCGGCGTTATTTCTTTAAGTCTGCGCCTGCTGACCACTTCTTTTTCAAGCTGTGTATAGAGCCAGTCCAGCTGCTCATGAACACCTTTCAATCCTTCGCTTGTTTCATCTAGCTCAAGATGGTCAACTGCTGTTACAAGCAGTTGGCGGTGTTTCTCAGCCTCTTCCAGCTGACTGTCCATTTGCAGATGTGCCAATAAGTAGCCTTGTTCAGTCATCTCTTGCTCACCTTGACGAAGCTCACGCATCTGATCCGGAATGTTCTTTTCAAGATCGTGATACAATTCCGGAACACGTTTGATTTGATCGCCAAGCTGATCGGCATATTGCCTGACACTGATTAATATTTGCCGTG